>ERZ779894.555-NODE-555-length-42706-cov-12.008792_pt1 | contig 42706 bp, 66 predicted proteins | sample MGYA00511587_ERZ779894 | MGnify/ENA primary metagenome ERZ779894 (study PRJEB29588, sample SAMEA2160490) | human gut metagenome | biome: human gut; feature: human-associated habitat; material: faeces | place: Denmark | collected 2008/2010 ... | reverse complement strand
CGCGGCAGGCTGAAAGCCTGCCAAGAGCCGCCCCTGCCGCAGCCCGCATAAACTCCCCTCGCTGCGGCAGGCTGTGCCCGCCATTTTGCCTTATGAAACTCACCAGCCCACTCAAATCCTTTTTTTGCAATAATTACTGCAATAATTTCATTGATAACGGCTGCAGCGGCAATTGTTCCCTGAATGATTTTGGCGCAATCCGGAGCTGCTTCAGATAAAGCGGAAACGGCAATGCCCGTAAACACCAAAGAGACCCCCGAATGAGGCAGCAGTGTAAGGCCAAGGTATTTTTGAACTGTTTTCGGCATTTTTGTTGCTTTCGCACCTATCCTTGCGCCAAAATATTTCCCGGCAGCACGAAAAACAATATATAGAATTGTAAACAATCCCGCCCCCAAAATCGCATGATAATCCAGCGGCACGCCAAGATTTAAAATTACAATAATCATTGAAACAGATAAAACCGGATTAAAGTCCGCAAGGATTTGGGCAAGCCGGTCTTCTGATATGATATTTGAAAATACAGCGGAAAACGCCATACCCATCAGCATAAAATTCAGCATCGGAGAAGGCATTAGATATGTATTGCACAAAAAACCAATTGCTGCTGTAACCAGAATCATTCCAATCAAAAGAAGAAGAGTTATTGCTTTATTCTTTTTCCTCTTCAGAAGAAACCCGGCCGGAATCCCTGTAGCCACGCCAATGAGCAAAGGCAGAACGAGCATCACAGGAATCATCCAAACCGGCATGGCCGTTCCGGAAATGCTGCGGGCAGCGATTGCAATAGTAGTGAAAAAAACGGCCACGCCCACCATATCGTCCAACGCCGCCATAGGAATTAGAGTTCTGGTCACGGGACCGTCCGTTTTAAATTCCCTCACTATGGAAAGAGCTGGCGCAGGCGCAGTAGCAAGCGCGATACCGCCGAATACAAAAGCTAAATATACCGGTATATCGCAAAGTACAAACACAGCGCTGAATACAGCGGAAACCAATAGAAAAGTACATAATGACTGAGAAAGCGTAGTTACGATTAACGCTCTCCCATATTGTTTCATCCGCTTCCAGACAAGCTCTGTGCCAATCATCAAGCCAACTGCGCATTCCAGAACATGTATAACAGCCTGATACCATTCCGCATTAATTAAATCAGCGGGTATCATTGAAAACGCATACGGACCGAGAATCATTCCGGCAATTAACCAGCCAAGTATAGAGGGCAGTTTCATTTTAGATACCAATTTTCCAATTACAAAGGCGATTGCCGCAGCGGCAGCCCATCTCAATATTAGCAATATCATTTACTTTTCTCCTGTTCGGCAATTCCATACAAAATGAAATCAAATATTCTGGGCAAACCCTTTTCGTGCGCGGATAAGATCTCCGAAAAAGGTAAATTCCCAACCGCCGGTGAACTGAAATAACCATTAAACATATTTTGCAAAAGCTCCAAATAAAGGACGCAATTCTCCTTTTTCACTCCTGGGCGCAGCGTGATATGATCCAGCAGCCGCTCATATAAATTCCGATTAAAGCTGTCAAATTCCAAACGGGATTTCTCAATATCCGCTTTTAAATTTTCCGGAGGCTGTAAAATTGAGTCAAAGAATATTCTCGCTTCATTTTCATGCTCCCGGAAGAACAAGAGCCGAACCTCTGCATATTTCTTCATATCTGTTCCTATATTTTTCTCTTTTAGATATTCCGAAAGCGTGTTAAAGCATCGACGCACACAGGCAAGAAAAAGGTCATCCTTGCTTTTAAAATTATGATATAGCAATCCTTTTGAAATTCCTGCATTGCAGATATTATTCAACGACGAGGCCGCATATCCTTTTGAACCGAATTCATCCATTGCAGCAGCAAGAATTCTTTCCTTCGTTCGTTCTGTTTTTGTTTCTTTTCGCATGATAAAATCCCCCCAGGAAATATAGACTAAGTAGTCTATATTATATCAATTATAGACCATAAAGTCAATAATATATCTGTATTTATAGTCGCTTAAAATATAATTTCACTTCATGCTTCAGGATAGACAATACAATCAGAGTACAATGCGCCGCAGAGGGGGAGATTTTTGCGGAGAATGCCCGTCGATGGCCGCGAGGCGCACAGTCGAAAACATACCGGGGTATTTTGAGGACTGGGCAACAAAGCGGACGCGGCGGTCATTCCCGCAAAAACGCATTATACTCTGATTGTATTGTCTAGACAAAATCACAAACATAAACTGCATCCGACTGAGGAATTATTCCGATCAGTATCTGTTCTATCGGAAATGCGGACGAAAATCTATATTCTATTTATTTTTCCGCAAAATAAAAAACCGCTATTTCGATACGCTTTATATCAAAATAACGGTCTTTATTTGGTGGAGATGAGGGGATTCGAACCCCTTTTTTAACGCTTAAATCTCCCTATATATCGCATTATTCATTATTTCGTGTTGCATTTTGTGTTGCATTTTATCTCATAAGCATGCTTTCCATTTAGTTATTATACGCGCTATAATCATATACGCTCCTATTTTATATTGCAGAAATCCCCATAAATTACAACAAAACTCTTGACATTTATATTTTATATGCCATATAATAACAACGTAGATTTCATTTGAACATATATGCAAGATGCCGGTGCCGCTTTTTTCTGGCCCGGCATTTTGCTGTAAAATAAAAAGCGGAATATATTTTCCGCTTTTTGTATCAACTCTATATACTATGAAATACGTCAGATGCACTAATCCTCTCAAATTCTTTTTTTATAATATCCTTTTCAAAGTAAGGTTTTACTTCATAAACATCATTCACAATAACATCTGCATCAGTATGCCACCCATTCCTTTTAGCATTCCTATACATATATATTATCGTAGCTGATAATTCCAAATTCTTAGCACAGTCGTCTTCAAAGATTCCCAGCATTGCATCTAATTGTTCATTATATTTACTTGCGAAATCACTATTATCCTCATATTCCGAACCAGACTTAATGCTATATCCCATACCTACGGAGGTTTCAGCAGCTTCCATATTTATAACTTTATTAGCATCGGCATAATCCAAATCATCAAGTACTTCAGCAGCAAACGGTCCATAAGTATACAAGCCAAAATTATACCCTAAAGGCACCTTATAAACTGTCTGTAAAATATATAAGTATTTCATTATGGCCGTTTTCCCCAAGCCACTTTTGCGTTTTGCTATTTCATATATTATACTTATTCTATCATTTAATTCACTCATATAACTCATCCTTTTTATCATATCAATATTGCTCAGAACGATTGCATGATATGTGCTTTCTGCATAGCAGACCTTTTTCTTTTCGTTTTCAGTTAGATTCATAGGATAGACCTCTTTCTGAAAATGGGTATAAAAATGCTATATGTGGCTAACCTATAGCATATAAAAGAATATAAATTGCTTGAAATTTAATTACTAAGTCAAAACTATCGGGGAGATGTTTATGAAAGAATATAAAACCAAGTGCACATATGGCTACTCAATTTTAGGTGAATGTCCTCCTAAACTGGATACTCAAGCAAAATATATGATTATTGAACAATCAAAATTTTTCCCGAACTGTGTTATTATACAACGTATAGATAAAGAAAATTTCCAAGGAGAAAAAGTATGGATTGTTCCTCAGAGTAGTGTCTATTAGCCCATTTCTAATTCGTTAATAATATTGCTCAATGTCGAAAGATTTTTGTTTTGTTCAAGAAAATCACTATATAAGTTTTGAGCATTTCTTAAAAGTTCATCATAATACATAATTCGGCAGTGATAAGCTTTTAAAGCATTTTTAGTTGCCTGATATACTTCTTCATCATATTTTTCTCCGTCCAGGTGACGACCTAAAAGGACTATGATTTCGAAAGATTCTGACTGACCTAAAGTTGCCATTACTTTTTTGGTGGCAGAAAAATATTTGTTCACTTGGGCAGTTATTTCTTGTGATTTAACAGTTCGATCACCTTTTTTTAATTCAATTATTAAATGCTTATTAGATGCCTTTTTATACCGAATATCAAGGCGTGCATCTAATTCTTCTTTGGAAAGACCTGCGTTTATGGTGTCAAATTGTGTTTTAAATGCTTGTTCAACTATTGGAAGTTCTGTACTTCTATCCCATGAGGGGTCAAGCAACCATAAGTTTTTGCTTAAGTGATCTTGTATTACTTTTTCCAGACTACCATCAGATACAACATCTTGCATTTTTTGGATAACCGCTAAACGTTCCTGAACAATCTGATAATACATTGTTGCTTCAATATTATCAAGACGACCTGCAACTTCTATAAATGCCGCAATATTTTCTGCACTGATTTTTTCAAGTTGACTAAGTTCATTTTTTAATTTAAAAGATTCAAACGCTAAAACACCATGTTTAAAAAGTTCTTTCTTCTCATTTCTCTCAACCGTTAATTGATTGATTTTCCCAAATAGCTTTTTGGCAGATTTTTCATCATCCCCTTTTAACTCTTTGTACCAGTCGCTGACAACTACATATTGGCATGCCTCGTTTACACCACTGGTGCTTCTGGTCTCTTCCCAATCATTTCGTACAGAGGAGAGTGCTTTTTTAATAAATTCTTTTAAAGCTATATAACGCTCATCATCTTCAAAAAAGTCTTGTCGGCTGCTTGTGGTTATGTCTGCCTCATCATCTAAATCCAGAAAATCTGCTGATAATTCACCGTAAACATATTTCGAATAGAGTGCAGTTGTTCCAATTTCAGAAAAAATATCTTCTTTTGCCATTTTCCCTCGAACCATAATTACTATACGGTTGAGATTTTCATCATCATCCAATTCCTTTGGTTCTGAACAAGTAGCAATCCATCCGGTAATACGATAGGGAACTTCTCCAAGTGTAATTGCAGATGGCAATTCTTTAATCAGTTTGATTTTTTCTGATTTAGTTTGGGATTTTATATCTTCCTCAAATTCATCAGAATCTTCTTCAGGAAGAAACATCCATACACATTGTGCTTTAGAAAGATAGTTTCTATCAGACACAACAATATCTTCATCATTTATTGATACATTAAAATTATTTTTTGCACCAATGATAGCAAATCTACGAGCTAAACGTTGTCGTAAGTGAGTTGCTAATACAGCCGTTCTTTTTTTCTTGAGATCACTTAAAATAATTTTTGTGCCATTGTCAGTAAATGATATGCCATCAGTAGGCAATTCAACAGGATAGTAAGTATCATTGCTTTTAATGGCTTCTCTTAAAGAGTTTGTATCAATTTTAAAGCCGTTAATTTCTTCGTCCTTTTTAGAATAAACTTCAACGATATTAGCAATAGAAAACAGAGAAAGTTTTCCTATGCCTTTTCTTCCCATCACAGGTCGATGAAATATAGGTGTTTCGCCACTCTCACTACGCTTTTGATATCCAACGGTTAAATATTTATTGTTTATATCCAATAAATTCATACCAATACCGTTATCTGCAATAGAAATAGTGTCTCCGTCAATTTGGATTTTTACATCTGTAGCGTCTGCATCCCATGCATTTGCAACTACTTCTGATAATACTGCAGAAGTATTGCTATAGAGATTCAACCCCAAATGATTTAGCACCTGTAAATTTATTGACATTTGAAATTTAGCTTCACTCATATCTATACCTCCTTGTGGTCAGAAATATATTCAAAATAAAGTCTTATTGCCCGTCGAATTTGCGCTTGCACCGATGGAACAATATTCTCAAAATGTGGTTCTTTACGTAAGTGTTTCAAGTAGCTTTCACAATCCTCTGAACCAAAATCCAGGATTCTTTTGGCACGTCCTATTCTTGATAGAGTATCACCAGCGACTTCTGAAGAAAGTTTTTTTTCATTTTTCAGCCAATCTATAAATCGCAAATTATTTAAGTCTGTATCCCCTTTAATAAAACGCATTAAACAAGTTGCCACATAATTAGCAAGTTTAACTGGCACTGCATTTCCAATCATTTGCTCGGTTGAAGCAGACGAGTCATCCCAAATAAAATTTGGAGGAAATGTTTGGATAAAAGAGCGTTCCAATGCAGTTAAATTACGTACTCCATCAGGGTCAACCAAATCTCCATTATGTTTTTTATAATTTCCTGGTTTGGGGCGATTAACCCCTCTTACGGTAGGAGATGGTTCATCAACAGAAAAAATACCGCGTCGCTTATATGAACGAGGATGGCGATAATAATATTCTGTTGATAAATTATAGTTTTCTTGCTCAAAATATTCGCGTACGGTCAAAGGGAATACAGATTGGTTGGTTGATAACAGACCATCCAAAAAACTGTCTTGCCCATTTTTATATCCAATACAAAAAAAGCGTTTTCTCTTTTGAGGAACACCACAGAAACTTGCGTCGAGGACTTTTTCTGTTAATCCATACCCAGCTTTTTTGAAAATATTACGAGCTATTTTATATGCTTCACTACTAGCTGCACGCTCAACATTTTCCATTACAAAATATTGCGGAGAAATTTCTTGTATAATCTTTGCGTATGCAACAGTCAAATCTGCGCGGTCACCCTCAATCCTATTTCCAGCACCAGAGAAATCTTGACAAGGAGGCCCACCTATTATAATATCAGGGTTATATTTCATAACGGTTTTTATGGAAAGGTCTATATTTGAAAGATCAACATCTTCAACTGGATGTAAAAAATTCTTTTTATAACAAGAAATAGCTGCACTCCAATGTTCAAAACCAGCTAAAATATTAAAACCAGCTTCTTGAAAGCCTAATGACATTCCGCCACAGCCGCAGAATAAATCTACAATAGTTATGCTAATCTCCTCCTTTCCATCAAGTGATTTAATAGCTAATTATACCATGCAAAAAGCTATGAAAGCAACTAGATTCGAAAATTTCAGTAATGATTTATCGCTTATATATAAAAACGCCGCAAGGATTTGATGGCCTATGATGCCCAGGAAGCAGTATTCTGTTATACATCTAATTCTTTCATTTAAAATAAAAAAGAGGCAGAAGGATTACGCCCCCGCTATACTTTTAATCTGCTCCAGCTTAATCTTTAATTGGTCCCGCTCGGCCGTTACGCTTTTTAATTGGTTCTGCGTTTCAATCAGCGCCTTTTGGGCCTGCTCGTACAGCGCCTGGTAATCCTCTCCCGGATTATCCGGCTGGCTGGAAATGATTTCTTTAGCGTATCCCCGGCTTTCGGGCAGTACGGCTACGCAGCCGCTTTTTCCGTTATATTCCGTATACAGCCAGCCCACGCTGCCGTTCATTCGGACTTCCCCCGTCAGCCGTTCCCCTTTTGGAATCAAATCCAGCTTTGTTCCGTTAGGCGCTGCCCGGAAATTCATATCCATTAATAATTCAAACGTTCTCACTGCTTCCTCTCCGTTCTCTTCCTCGGTTAAGCCGAAATGCTCGGCCAGTATCTTTGCCTCGGCCTCTGCTATCTTTTCCAACACCTCGTCCTTCATTAACGCGGCGCAGTCCTCGTAATTGGTGTGATAGCCGTGCTCTAAAAGAAAAGCCATAGGCACGCCTCCGTCCACGGCGCTCTTTATTACCGTGTTATAATCCCAGTTCCCGTTATTGCCCTTGCGCGTCAGCGCCGCCTGAAAAATGCTGCCCATAGCTTTCGCCACGGCCCGCCCCAATTCTTCCATTAAGGCCTTATGCTCAGGTTGGAATATTGAATAATACACCACTACGCCCCTATGCGCATTATCTCCGCTTCGGGCGTTGGAATGAATGGAAAAAAATACGTCACAGTTATTCTTTGCCGCTACCTGGCCGCGGGAATAGAGAGATAAATCTTCTGTGCCCGTGCGCGTCAAAAATACCTCCGCGCCATACCTCTCTAAAGCGGCTTTAAGCTTATACGCTAATTTCAGATTCATCTCTGATTCATAATAGCCCTTAATAATACCTGAATTGTATTTTCCGTAATGTCCCGGATCTAAACAAATCTTCATTTTATTACACCTCCCTTTATATACTATTTTAAACATGTATTTTTGCTTGTCTCTCTTGACTTTTTAAAAGAAGGCGAATATAATATAAAAAGAAAGGCAGTACCGTTTTGACGGTTAGCCTGAAAGATTTGGTATTAGAAATAACCGCTATCTTTGCAGGAGGGCGGTTACTTCTTTTTTATGGTCTTTAAAATTTCCAGCATAATGAGCAATAATATTATCGTCATTACTATGTAAATCAAGTCCATAAGCGTCACCCCCTTACGTTCAGGGAGTGCTAACCGCCTCATTTACTGCCTTTCTCAGCAATAATTATATCATACGCTTCTCATTTTTTCAATATAAACTTCAGCCGTCCTGGTCCTCGTTCTGGTCTTCTTCCGTCTGGGCAGTCTGCCCGCCGGCGCTCGAAGTCTTTTTAAGCTGTTTGCCTATCTGATTGGCGCCCGTAGCGGCCAGGCCGCTGACTATGCCAGTAGCAATTGCCGTAAAAACATTTTCGGCCGAAATATAACCGGGGCAAAACCGCCACGCTACTGCGCCCAAGATAGCCCCTAAGGTACCACAGAGCACGGGTATAAGTTTCAACCACTTCTCCCGCCCATTAGCAAACACCTTAAATATCTCCGCCAATAAATATACTATTACCGCTATTGCCGGTATCGCTATGAAATCTGTAAATCCCATTTGTTTATACCTCCTTAAATTCTTTCGTTTATTTCATCTATGCGCTTATGCGCTGATTTAACAGACTGCTCTGCAATGGTCATGCGCTCCACAAGGTTATTATGTTTATTCACCTTTTCTTCCAATTTAGATATTCGATAATTAGTCAGCTTATTTGCCGCCATTATACCCGCTATGCTTCCTATTGCTGTACCCAATAACGAAAGCAGTGCCACTAAAACTTCCGCTGTCATTTTGCCATTCCTCCTTTACGTTATTGGATAAACGCATTGAATGTCTATCCAATGTCCGCTTCCATATGACGGGGTTTCGCTGTACCATTGAACATAGCCGTTCCAGGGACTTATTTCGTAGCGACTGTAATTGCTGCCCGTTCCGCAGGATATGCCCCTATATGTAGTGTTGGCTGGCAGCGCTTCATCGGGCAGCTTGCAGATATTAGCAGGAAAGGACAGGCTGGTCGGTCCCTGTATATTTTTAAGCTGAATCTGCGCATTAGCGCCGAAATCAATAGTCCTCCAACGGGCATATTCGGCGGTAAAACCCGTCTGAAGAGTTAAATTTTGCCACGGTCCTACTCCGGTAGGCAATGAATTAAACCCATTATATATTCTCGTCTCCAGATTATTCATATTAGCTGCGGTAAACGCATCACCCTGCACCGTTACGCTGTCAGGAGTGTTTAAAAGCTCCATAACCTGTTCTGTATTCAAATCGGTATACTTATTCAGCCCTGTCCCCTGCCGTGCAGTCCATGTCTTTCTTTGAAATGCCATAAAAATACCTCCTTAAGTTAATGCGTCAGTTAAAAACAGCGTATCGTCCGCTATAAGTTGCAAGGGTGCAACGTCCTCTATATGCCTAAGTGTAGCACTACCCTTCCACGCCCCGTCATATTCATACGTTAGCTTCAACACTTTAGCAATAACCTTTTTACGCTTGGTTGTTAAAATAACAAAGTCCCCGCATTCCAGCCGCGGGTCAGCCCTAAAGCTCACCTCATATATATCCTTGCCCTGTATTTGGTTAAACGACTTCATAAATTCGGTCACATTCATGCCCAGTTCATTGCGGATAGTCTGGCTTTTCCCATTATCAGCCGCGCTGTATACCTGATATGACCTGTAAAACGTATCAGAAAAATATCCCTCGACATTTAAAATATATCCCGAGGCCAGCGCCGCGCCGCCTGTATTTTTTATTAAGCAACCCGCTACCCCTGCTTTTATTATATCAATAGGGATATCCTGGATTTCTTCCTCCTGAAATCCGAATCTATAATATAAATCCTCAACCAATACCTTAGGATAGTCAATCCATGCGCTTTCGTTATTGGACAAATACGGACAGGCTAAATCAAAGCTGGTGCCCAAATGCTCTGAACTGCCAGCTTTATAGGGCGCATAGCTTGGCGTCTCAATTACGGTATTTACCTTTTCGGACGCTTTAACATATGGATATTCATATAATACTCTACTGCCCAAAAAATAGTCTTGGGGCGCATTGCCCTGCATTAACGGGTCTATTATCCTGGGAGCGGTAACAGGATAGACACCCGCGCTTGAAGGCTGATAAAGCCTATAAACGACAGAAAGCCCAAAAGCGTTAGCTATCAATTGAAGTGCATCTCCCGCCTTTTGCTGCTTAAAGGGCATTCCCAGCATTAGAATCCTGTTAGGCAACTCACCTACGGCTATATTACTGTCCAGCTCCTGATTTAATTTATCTATCACATCATAGATGTCATACTGAAATGTGCCTCCGGGGGTAGAAAAATCGCTGGTCTCAGGTATAAATATGGTATCCCATTTAAAGGCAAATTCCGGCACCAGCGTTATTGTTATAACATTTTCATCGCTGCTCAATGCCTTTTGAGACATAACTAACGAGGCAAGCAAAACATATTCGGGCGATAAAGCCGCTGTATCATATACCGCATAAATATCCCAGCTGCATTCTGCTTTCTGCCCGGCATATTCCATCAGCTTATGCCAAAGTTCATTATTAACGCCGTCCGTATTTGAAAGCCTTAGCTGTACCTCCAGCCTGGGAGATTCCAGCGACAATTCGTCAAAGCTCGCAGTATATGTCATTCCTAATATATTGCCGGCGCTAATAACCGGCGTCTCTTGCGAAGTATCGGCAAAATCAGCTATGCGTGCAATATATTCATGGCTGCTCTTTGTATACACCTTAATGCAAAGCCCCACTCTGTCCGTTAAAAGCCTTTTTTGATTTTCTTTCCAAGCGTCCGACACCCAAAGCATAGCCTTACACCTCTATAAGATTTAATTTACAGTCATACCAACCCAATATACGGCCGTCCTCATCACATTTAAAGGCACCCGCCGAGCGGTCGTTGACATACATCTGACGCCTAATAAAGCTTCCCTCGGTCTGGTCAAAAAATTTTACTTCATTATAAAAACTTCCGCCTGCGCCCGTTTTAAACAGCCGATTTATGTCCGACCATTGCGCTGCGGTAAGATAACGCCAGGATAATTCTATTTTGGCTATATCGTCCCGAATAACAGAACCTACAACCACGCCCTGCGTATTACGCGCGCTGTCTACAAGAGTGCTTGTAATACCTGAATAAGTAGACGGAGGCGGAAGTATATGCGCCTCGCTTTCCCTATCGTAAATTGTAACAAGCGCAAAGGCCATCAATATCCCCCCGTTCTTAAAAGCTTCATTCCCTGCCTGCTCTGCGTGCGCTCTACCGATGCGGCTATCTGTTCACCGTCCAAATAAACATTCAAATTTATCTGCTGTCCATTCTCCTGAGGATTTATAACCGAAGCCACAGCCTGTGCCACACCCGCCGAAACTGCCGAAACTATCTGCTCGTTATTGGCTACAGCCGTCCGGCCTCCTATGCTGCCTACTAATTCCGGGCCAGCTTCCCGCGCTACAAACAGCTGTCCGCGCCCTACAAAGCCGCCCGAAGCCAGCTTTTGTATGGCGTCATAGATATCCCAGGCCGTCTTCCCATCGCTGAATTGAACATTTCTTAAAACCTTAGCATCAAATGCACGAAGCCTGTTAGTCAGTTCTATTTCAAGCGCCTTTTTTGCCCCTTCCTTTGTTTTTTCGGTTGGTCCCGCTAAATATGGCGTATGCCAGCCATCTGTTGAGTATAATTGCGCATAATACTGCAAATATTCCGTGCGCCCAAATATTTCATCCATAATATAGCCGTCTAAAATTGTTTGCGCCCCCTGCATTATTTCAGGCACCATATTAAGCAGTTGATTCCTAAACGCGTTTTTAAGTCTGTTTTTTACCTGCTCCTTCTGCTCCTCTATCTGCTGAAGCTGAGAATCCCTCGAAGCTGTAAGAGATGTCAGCCAGCGCTGATAATCCTGGTCGGTTATGTTTATTCCCATTAATTCAGCCTGTCTGCGTACAACCTCCAGAGAAATTTTCCCCTCATTAAAGGCATCATTGGCAGAAGCCTCAGATCCCGCAAACAGCTTGCCTATATTCCCTATTGAGCTCAGAGCATCTGAAGCGCTGCTTCCAAAATTTACGCCCTCTACAGCATTATCCATCTCCTGCTTCTGGCGCACCTGGTCTTCAATATTAGCGTACTGCTGAAGCTTGCCTAATTCTATTGCCAGCTGCTGCTTTCCCACATTAATACTCATAGGGTCCTTAGTATTAGCAAGCATCTCCAATATTTCATTTGCCCTTTGGCTTACATTGGATATTTTTCCGGTAACCTGCTGTTTTAAGGCGGCTAATTCGGCCGACGTTTCCTTTATGGCCTCTAACGCATCGTTTGTCAGATATTCAGCCACCGCGCTGTTAAGGCTTTCAAATATTTTGCCGAAATTGGCATCCGCCATAGCCTGCGCGCTTTTAGCCAAATCATCAAGCAGCCCCTTAAGGGTCTCTATCTGACTGGTATTAAGCTCGGAATTAAGCAGCCTGTTTATTTCATTGTAAGCCGTATCAAAATTGACGGCAGCAGTTTTGCTTTGTTCATTAAGCCTGCCCATTGCCGCTATATAATTATTAAGCGGCTCCAGGCCGGCATCAATATCCGCCGTCATTTCAGCTATGCTTTGCCCCTTGCCGTCAAAAAATGCCTCGGTAAGCGCCTTCTTGCGATAATCGTTTTCCGCATGAATAACCCCTACAATACTGCCCATTAGAGCAGCGAATCCCCCTATAGCCGCACCGATAGGTCCGCCAATCATAGCGCCTCCTATTACCGCACTAACCGTACCGCCAACAAGAGACAGCAAGCCAGCCGCCATAGAATCCCTGTCGCCGCAGAGGCTGTCATATAAATCGCGGGCACCATTAGCCGTAACCAGTAATCCTGTAGCAAGCCCTCCAATTCCGATAAGTGCTTTAGTTAGTTTTTTCGTCCCATTAGGCGCAACCTTCAGACCTGAAACCAAATCAGAAAAACTCTTTGTTCCGCTTTTTGCAAAAAAGTCCTTTACCCCTTCTAAAAAGTTTCCTACACCCTTAGATGCACTTATAAAAATCAAAATTTCAGCTATACTGAACAACAGGCCGCGCCAATCAGACAAAAATTTCTTTATCTGCTCGCCATATTTCTCTATCTGACTATTCACATTTCCCAAAAAATCATATTCAGGCAGCTCAAAATCAAAATAGTCCTCTATGCCGCCTGTACCCGTTCCGCCTGTGCCCTCCGCTTCAGACGGAGAGAGAACATTCAATTCGTCAATGCCCATTGTGTAACTTTTAAATTTTTTTGCAGCCTCTGAAGCATCGTCAAAGGCACCCGAGGCCTCCTCAGCGCTACCTACAACAGATTGAATGTCCGAATAATCAAACTCAGGCATTTCAAAGCCCGCCAGACGAGCCGCCTCCTCCGCCAATTCGCGCACAACGGTCAGAAATGCGGTTATATAAGGCAATACGGCATTTAAAATGGGTATAAAGATACTTCCTATAGCTCTGGCCGCCTGTGTTACCTGCGCTGAAAGAATCCTTAATTGATTGGCCGGCGCCTCAAGCGTGCGGGCCATATCCCCCTGCGCTGTAGTTACCTGCGTCATTATCGCATAATATCTCAATTGAGCCTTTTCCGCTTGAGTCATGCTTTCCACCGACTTATCTATGCCAAGGCTCAACGCCACAGCCTCCAATCGTGCCTGCGAAAGGTCGAATCCCAGCCGGCGCAGAGGTTCCAGTTCCCCCGAAATGCCTGACTGCAGTTTCTGCATAGATTCTTCAAAGGATATATTAAAAAATGAGGATAAATCATATCCCAGCTGCGTAAGATTTTTGCTCATTGTATAAGCCCGGTCGCCCGCTACGCCAAAACCTGTGGCCAGGGTCATAAATACGCCCTGATTGCGCATCCATTCGCCGGGGTCTATACCCATAGCGTCACCCACCTGCTGCGCGTATTCCTGAGCCTCCTGCGCAAATTCGCCCATTGATACATTGAAAAGATTTACATTCTCAATATAATCGTTCATTTTTTCAATAGATGATGAAATAAATCCTCCAATTGCCTTAACCGAATTATAGGCCATTCTAAACTTAGCCCATAAATCTATATATGAGCCGCTGAGCTTGCCGTTAGTTCCGCTTAGTTTATTGGTTTCGGCAACCAGCTTCTGAATGCGGGCGGGAAAAGCAGAAAAGCCCGCAGCTATCTTATTCATTTCGCTGGATAGCGGCTGAAGGGAAACAGCTAATTCCTTTATCTTGGCCGAAAAAGCTTTCATGTCTACCTTTTTCAGTCCTTCAAAAATATCAGGCAGCTTTTTTAGCTGAGTAAGAGATGCCGATATGTTCTGCTTAGGCACCTCGGACAATGGCTGGAGAGCGGCAGCAAGCTCTCTCAGCTTAATTGCAAAGCTATTCATATCTGCATTATTCAGGACGCGAGCCGTTTCTGGGATTCTGTTCAACTGATTTATAGCAGGATTTAAATTAGGCCGGCCTGCTCCCGAAAGCGCTTGTATGGCCCTGGCCAAGCTGTCCAGATTTTTAGCCGCGCTGGAATTTATACCGCCGACGGCCTTACCCAGAGCATTAAATTGCTTTATTACACCCTCTAGACCTATACTGCCAGTAATTTTTTTCAGCTTCTCCAAAGATTGGGCAAGTGAATTTATACCCTTTGAGGCGCTGGCAGTATTAGCAGTTAATTCCAGTTCAAGTGATTCTATTGTTATAGATTGAGACGAGCTCACAGCTTTTCCTCCTTCGGGTCAGATTCCGCACTTTTTTGCTCAAAGCGCTCGTTATTCTGCAGCATAAGCGCATTCATAAGCCGTTTGCCCTTTAATAACAGCGCTCTGGCTTTATCCTCCTGTATTTTCCTCTGCTGCTTTTCTGTTATGGGATAAGGCTGCGCCGAATATTTTCTTGGCTTAGTTCCTTTTTTTGCAAAGGAATTAAGCACAGGTGAAACATCACATAACGCTTCATATATATACATGCCCTGCAACCATAATTCTTCATTGCGGCGCTCCTTCGCCATTTCGTCCGCCTGTCGGTAGTATTTTACCAGCGTCGGGTCACCGTCCCAAAAAAGCTCAAGGCTCATGCCTATAGACAGATAATACGGCAGCGCCTCATAAAATTTTTCCGTGTAAGTGAAGAGAGGAGGATTATCCGTCTTTAAATTTTCCCCCTCTAAAAAAGACGGCGAGCCACTTACCAACTGGCCGTCCAATCCAAGTTTCCCTCATTCTCCTCCGGCTCGTCCATTAAGGCCAGAATAGGCTCGTTATACATTTCGGCCAGCTTACCTATAAGCTCCTGCTTATTCTTGAGCCTTGAATATATCTCGTCTATGGTTTCCTGCTTAATAAAGCGGTGATTAGCCAAAAATGCTCCGGCAAAAAGTGTAGGCAGGGTAGTCATGGGCTTGTCCGTAATATCCGATGCGACAAAGCCTCGCTTTTCCATTAGCTCTACGCTTCTGCGCGTATATTCCAAGCAATATTCCTGACCGTTATGCTTAAATCTGAGCTGCTTATTCATATTGATACACTCCTATCCTTATTTTTCTGATATCCAATCCATTAAGACAATACAATCAGGGTACAAAAACGGCTCAAAATCCCTTTCAGACGCATTGTACCCTGAATGCATTTTCGACGTCAGGTGCCCGCGCTAAAGGATATAACCGTAGACGGCGCTATAGTTATGGTCATATCAACAACCTCATTGACTCCGCCGCCTACCGGGAACACCGAAAGCTGACCGCTGAATTCAAACTTACCGTCTGAACCTGTAGGCGTAACCGTGCCTCCCGAAACTGTGCCGCCAAACCAGACCGCAAATTCTGTCTCCGTTCCCTCAAGCGTTTTCAGAGTGGAATAATCCTCCTTGGTGTAATTAGCCGTAAACTCTAAGGAATCTAAGCTCTGTATGCCGGGTATATAGGTCTGTGCCCCATCTGAAAGGGTAGTGGTCTCCAGCATTTCAGGCGGTCCGCCCAAGTCAGGGAAATCCTTAATATCCACCAATTTCTCATAGGTGTCCCCTGAAGAGCCCTTTTTCATAAGAAAAATTTTGTAAGTACTAATAGCCATTTGAATTTACCTCCTAAATATTATTTTATTATTTGAAATAATGGCCTTATATCGTCCAGTCATGCGATAAATGGTCGCATCGTCTAAATTGGGAATAGTTTTAAGCATAGTCCGCGTAAAGCCAAGCGAGGCTAAAAGCTCGTCCACAAACGCCGCCAGCTCCTTGCATTCAGCCTTTTTCCCCGCGGCTTTATTTGAATATATATTTAATTCGTAGGTCACATCCGCGTGATTTTCCATACAGGCGCTGGTCTGAGAATCTCTGTATACGCTGTTTTCCAGCATTGATAAAGAAATACACGGAAAGGAAGAAGGGGATTTTACATACTCTCCGCTTAAAAATACATCAGGATACTGCTGACGCACGGCCTGAGCAACAACATTAAACACTTCATTTTCAATATCTATCATGAGCCAAACACCTCTCTGACCGTATCCGCTATTATGCCGGCTATTTCCCCCGCAGCACTATACATTGGAGCAGCAGCCGGCGTGCCGCGGGTCAAATACAATTCCCCTTTCTCATAAAAGCCCCAAGTTTCTTTATTGCCCTGACCTTTACCATATCCCCCTATAGTAAAGCCGAGCTCTGTACCCTTGGGATGCGGAGAGCTTCCTCCGGCACCGTTGTGATATACACCAGCTCCAAATTCTACCCATATTGCGTCTGTGCCCCAGGCAATAACTAATGCCGCGTCCGGCCTATATGAAACCCAAACCTGTACATCAGCAAAACGTCTGCCGCCTGAAATCAAATCATCCACAACTGCGCCGCTGAAGCCGCGCCTTACCTCATCCGCCAGCCTGTCAGCTGCCCTTTGCCGCAAAGTATCCATCTTAGCCTGCGCAAGCTTCTGGTAATCCTTTAATTCCTTAACGGACGCAGCCAGTTTATTTACCGATAAAGCAATGGGAATACGCCTTCTCCTCATGAAACTTTCACCTTTTTAATGGCAAGAGAAACGCTGTTCAAGCCTTTAGCCACTCGCTTAACACAGTAATCATATGGTGTCAGAGCATTTCCGGAGCTGTCTAAAGTTAAACTGCCATCCTCATTAAGCTCGGGCATTATATCTACCCAAAGCACCGAATATTCGTCTATGGGCGGCGCGGAATTATCCATTATGACCACCTTATCATATGCCTCGTTTTCACCGAACTGCCGCGTTTCAATTTCACCCTGAGCCGCAGAAATATTAGCTCTACAGGCGGCAGGATTGCCATATATCGGCGCATATTCGCCGGTAATGTTGCCGTATTCATCCTCAAGCGGCTTTTGCCCGACACGCAGCGCATAATAGAATTTTAACGTGTTCCGGCTCAAGCACTTCATCTCATCACCCCGCAGAAGGGCGTAACCGCCTGAAGCATGGATTCAGGTACATCTGCATTTTCGTATGAGCGGGAAATACCGTTTTCCGAATGCGTCGTCTGTCCCTCCGCACCTCTTTTGTTTATCAAATAAGCCGCTATTTCAACCTGAAGCAAATCATATTGCGAAGGTACGTCCGTTATATTTGTTTTGTACGGATATGCTCTGGAAATAATTTTACTTCCGGCAATAGAAAGATAGGCGGACAGCTGACCCAAATCATATTCTGCATCTGCGCTGCCGACCATAATTTTAAGTACGGCTAATTTTTCCTCAGGTGTCATGCCGTCCGCCTCCTTCCGCGGTTATGCCTTAGACGTAACAGTAGCGGTACCCGATTTCTGCGCCTGATACGTCCCGTCTGCCTCAACAATGGTAATGGTATTGCCAGTCGTAGCTGTTATATCCGAAGCTCCGTCCCAGGGCTGCCAATTCTTCACGTTTTGCCCATATACTACAGTCTCAGCAGCCGAACCCAGCTTATATTTATATACATTTGTAGTTTTTTCCTTAGCGGGCGTTACCGTTATTTTTGTGTCGCCCGAATTGGTTCCTGCCGCCGAATTAACCGTAAGAGTACCTAACTCAGGCGAATTATCAACATCTGAAACCGCTATGCCGTCCAGATATTCAGCAAAAAGGGTCATACCCATAAGCGCAAAGCTTTCAGATACTGCCGTACTATAATTGCCCTGAGTATGGAATCCAATAAGCCTTGTATCCCCTGCCGTTCTGTAAACCAGTCCTGCGCGCGCAAAATCGCTGTCAGACGGGTCTACATAATACAGCACAATATTTTCTGCAGGAGTAGCTATCACTCTGCCGCGCTGTATTTCCTCATCTGAAAGCAGAAATATGGTGTCATAGCCCATAAAATTCTTTATATACTGGAATCCAAATTCTGATTGAATGCTTATGCTGGCATCCCCCAGATAGTCATATAAATCAAGCACGTTTATAAAGCCTACTATGCGGGTAGCCATTCTATGAAGCTGCTTGAATTTATTTATTACGTTACCCTTTGCCATAGCTAAAGCCTTCTGCCATGTAGTCTCGCTGCTGGTGAGGGTCCCTGTATTAAGATAAGCATAAAATCTGCCAGTTACGGCATCCTGCAATTCATAAAGAAAAGCTTCATCCGTCATGCCTACCGCCACATCATAGCCGTGGTCTTTAATGGCCTCTATAGATACCGCCTTAGCATATTTTTCTACCGTCATTTCAGCATAGGGCTTCTCCTCTATACTGGCCTGAGAATAGGGTATCTCTTCTCCTTCTCCAACTGTTCCGCTTTGAAGGGTTATTGCTGCAGTTTTTGATTTTAATACTGCGCCGGGCTGCTTGCGTATAGGCCGCATTATGCCAAGAATATCCCTTAACGCCTCCCAGTTTCTTGAAAAGCGTGATACAAAATCAATTTCACGCGCAGCTATATCTATATTGGTTGTTTTAGTTAAATTATCTTTTGCCGCCATTTTCTACTCTCCTTCGAATAATTCTATATTTTCAGCAATAGCGGCCTGCCGCTCCGCCGAATCCCTTATGTTCATAATATCTTCTTTAGACAAATTCCTGCCGCTGCCCCCTGTCGGTCTTGGAGTATCCCGCAAAACGTCAGCCCTCACTTTTTTCTCAATAAAATCCATATGCCTTTTTTGATTCTCAAAAAGCTTTTCATAATTCCCACTTAAAAGAGCTTCAGCGCTTTCCTCAGCGAGCGAATCCTCATAGCCCAACGATAAAAATTTAGCCTTGTTTTCAGATATGCCCACACGCCTTAAAAGCTCTTCATAATCATTCCTGAGCTTTTCCTGCTTTTCTGCTTCCTCTTTAGCCTTAATTTCGTCTGCAGACATTTTCTCACGCAGCTGCCTTTTATAGCTGGCCGCCTCCGAATTACTTTTAGATAAAAGAGCTTGCAGCCTTTCCAGCTCCGCATTCTGACCGGCAGGGAATTCCATCTCTGCCAAAGCTTTATCTATCTCATCAACAGTTATTCCTTCATGGTATTTTTCTTTAAGCAGCTCTTGAATTGTCATTTTGCCCCTCCTGTTTTACGATTTAAGTCTTTCCTGACTATGCTTTCTGTTTTTATTTGACACTCCTTAAAAGGCTGTCAAACAGGCTTGTCTGCCCTTGCGTTTGATTATAGAGATTTCCCTATCTCTTTTATTACAAAACAGCAAAGCTGTTTTATGCGGTTATATCTCCCGAAACTGACCTTTCAGACTGCAGCTCCTCATAATGTCTGGAACTTAAATTATAGGCGTCCTCAGGGTCAGAAAACATGCCGCAATGCTCAAATGCCAATCTTGGATGAATCTTCTCGTTTTGAAGCATGGTAATAAGCACCTGACTTTTGCTTTGTATATTCTCATAATTGCGGCGAGTAAACTGCATACCTATATCCCCTAGCTTTAATTTATAGACCTCGTCTCTTAAGCCGGGAGTGTCCCGAATAATACGCAGAACTAATTTAAGCATTTCCCTTTCAGAGCGCTTAAACATTAATTCGCTGTCCTTAGCTCTGGCCTCAGCCAAAGACCAGCCATCCCTGAGCAAGACTGCCACACCGGTATCTGAAGTGGACGAGCCGCCGTTGCGATTAGGAATTCCGCATATGGTCAGCACAGCATTATAGCAATCGTCCTTAAGGGTTTGCGATTGATTTTGGCTCAGTTCATTGCTTACTATATCAACGTCCGCCGCTGCTCCATCTATTGATTTGACTTTTATTGCGCCCAAATCTTTGAGCTTCTCAAAATCCTCTGCCGTAATATCGCAGTTTATAAATTTAACAAACGCCTGTATGGTCTGCTCCAGCCCGTCAAGGCGATTGCTTTCTATATTGTTGATAGCATCCAAAAGCGGCAACACGATTTCAAAGGCGCCTAATCGGGCAGGATTAGCAGGATATTCAAAAATAGGAATAAAGCCCAGTCCATGCTCTCGGGATTCGCAAATCTCGTTATTGCATATTTTCCAATAATGCGTTGAAGAATAAATTGAATATACATCCCCATTAAGCGCCGTCGTGCGATATTTCACAGCAAACATAGGCCGCGTGCCTATATCGTTTGAGTACACTACAAAAGCATCACGCGGATCCAATGTATACATCTCAAATGGGGCGTCCTCCTCCCCCAGCTCGCTCTGAGGAAGCACCAGTCTATAAGCTGTACCGCATATCATCTGCCATTCTACTATCTCTTTGTCCTGAGCAGCCTTGCTTTGACTAAGCATCATTTCATTTAGCTCAGAAACACCCTGTGAGACCAGTTCGCCGCTGGTCCTGCCTATATACTGTATAGGCTCGCCGCATAAATAACCCACCTTAAAAGAAACTATTTCGTTAGCTCTGTTCTCTACAATCCTATTGCATATCTCAGGCCGTACCTTTTTCCTGCGCTGCAAAACAGGCTGTTCTCCGCGATAATATTTCCAGAGATAATCTATTTGAGAGCGATTAAGGGTATGCTCATTAAGCGCCAGATTCAACTGTTCCAATACATTTTCATCCGTTATATATTCGGCATCGCTGATTATTTGCTTTCGGCCAAACATATTTTCGCCCTTCAGCATTAATCCCTCTCCCCCCAAAAATAATAAAAGGCGCATGACAACTCTCCGAAAATTCGGAGCGCAATCATGCGCCGTTTACGATATATTTAATGATACATTATAATTATACATCCATATATTGAGGATGTCAACAATAAAAATCAATATTTTGTATTTAATTCAGGTGCAGCAATACAGCAAAGCTGAAATTTTAAACCTCAGTATCTTAAAAAACTAAAAACAAATCAAGGCATCAATTTCTTTTTTATATCTTCAAACTCTTCCCTGGTAATTGCGCCGCAATCCAACAGCTCCTTGTATTTTTTTATTTGCTCCGCGGCATCAGAATAACTGCTTTTCCTTTCTGCCTCCTCGCGGTCCTCATGCTGCATTATAGCAAATTTAGACATAATCAACAGAGCCCTGTCTTTGGCATCAATATATGCTCCGCTATCTGTTGAGGTCGCCGAATTTATTAAATTTATTTTTACAAATGAACGATTACTCTGCTTGGTATATACGCAAATATACATCTGCGAAATAGAAGATTTTCCCTTAGCCGTTTGCGAACCCACTACCGCGCCTACTGTGCCGAATATCGCGCCGCCCACTACCGCTCTGGTAACGCCGCCCCGCTGCTCGTATCGCTGGCCATCCTCAATAAGCTCAAAATTTAATATATCAGAAAAGCTGAAGATATCCTTAATGCCAATGTCTTGTTCCAGAACAGCCCATTTTTTATTGACCGAATCTATATACAGAGGGTCCGCTTTTTCTGTGACTGAATATCCCTGTGCATAAAAAGCCGCCTCTATGCCCTCAGGCATCTCTTCCTCAGTTTTCATGAAGGCGCCTATCATAAAAATCACAAAACCTATAACCGCAATTATAATAGCGGCTAAAACACTAAGCGTCCAAAACGCCAGGCCTATTAGCCCTATTGCTGCTCCAACTATCTGTAAAGTTAGTTTAAGGTCGTTTCTCCCCATAATCCTCCTGCCTCCCCATATTATTCCCTATGATGCGTTTTATTTTATCATAAAACAATTTTAAATTCAAGAGCAAGCTTTAAAATGGCTTAGGGAAAATTTCCACCTTGCCCACGGCAAGCGAATCTATATAATCCACCAGCATAGCCATAGCGTCCGGCACATCGTCGTGCTTATTCCTTCCCGCGCTGGTATAAGAACACAAAAATTCTATCGCTCTGGCATATTCTCTATCTGTTTTATATGCGCTCTCATCTTTGAAAAGAAAATGCTCTTTTACATAACCTGCCGAAACAATTATACGGGTTTCCTTATTCGCCGTAGTATATTTAGTAGTAATCTTAGTGCGGCCGTTTTTCTCTTTTATACCGCGCTGTACCTTCTCGGCTATCCTGCCGCCTGCAGAATTGGATTCAAAGCGTGCCGCATGCACATGGTGGGCTAATAATTTCTGAATAAGCCGTTCTTCCACAATATCAGGATTACTGTTATCGCAGACAAAATCCTCTATATAATAACTCTGTCCATATTGGTAAGCAATAGGCATAACGCAATAATCTGTTCCTCTGTCCTTTGTATCGCAAACCGCCAGCACAGCATCAGGCTGCTCGTCAGGCAATTCAAAATATCTGCGCAGCTCTTCTGCATTATAGAGCTGGCCTTCCCGTTCTATAGGCTGATTCATATAAAGAGCACGCCAGCTTGCGTCATCCATAATAGCTTTTTGCTCATGATAGAATTCTGTTGAAAAGCCCACACCGTAAGCATAATCAAAATTTGATTGGCCGTTTTGGTCCAACGCCGGAATGGTAATAAATTTAGCCCTGCCGCTTTCGGCATATTCACGCTCCAACCGGCCTATAACGTCGTGCACCGACCAGCGTGTAGCAATATGCAGCTCCTTGCATTTCTTTCCAATCTTGCGTTGTCTAAGGTCTGCAGTATAAGTCATCCAAAGCTTATCCAATCTTTCCTTAGACAGAGCCACCTCTATTCCGCTTACCAGGTCGTCGCAATATAGCAGCGTAGCCGCACGGTATAAACCCGCGTTCCCCGTGCCTATAGAAGTAAACTCCAGCGTTTCAAAGCGCTGTCTTTTGTCCAGGTCAATCCGGCAGTCCTTAGCGTTAGTATTGCTTACTCTTACATAAGGAAATACATCCTGCCACAAGTATTCACCGTTCGGGTCAAATATCCGCAGGCATTCATCATATACTCCGCGAATAAAGGAATTGGAATGGCTGCCGGTAAGCATGGGCTCGTTCGGTATTTTTCCCGCAAGCCATGTTAAATAGAAAATTGCCAGAGTAGTTTTGCCGCAGCCCGGCGGCAAACTTATAGCCAATAAATCCAACTTATCCTCGGCAAGCTCCTGCAAGGCATCCACAACCTTCCTCAGCACCTTACGGCGAGGAGGATAAAACCTCCTTTCCGGCTCCCTGTTCCATTCTATATAAAGCAGAAAGCTTTCAAAATCATATGGAGCAGCAGCAAGCAAGACATTTTTATGCAGCCCGAAAAGCTTTCTCAACAACCCTTCTTCCAAAGCAAATTCTTTTATAACATATTCACATTGTTCGGACAACAGCTTTAAATAAGCTGTGCCTAAGGCCGTGTCTGTTTTCAAAGCTTCCAGGCAAATATAATATAAATCCTCATGGCTTTGATAACTGAACGGTCCCTTTTTTATTTTTTCGAGAATTTTTTCAAGCAGCTCTTCCATATTTCCTCCGAAATGAAAAAGCGCATAATTGTTTGAGCCATAAAGGTTCCCGCAATCATGCGCCAATTTAAAGTTTAACTACCATCTAAAACAACACAGTTCTCAAACAAGTTTATACCATGTCGTCCGTCCTATTTTCAGTTTATCACAGCATTCCCTGACAGTCAATAGCCCTTTGCGCTGTTGTTCCTTATATGCCATCAGCGTTTCGGCGGATACTGTCTTTAATGGTCTGCCGTCTACCTTTATGCCCTTCTCACGAGCTATCGTTTTACCCTCCTGAGTACGCTCGATTATCATATCCCGCTCAAACTCGGCAAAGCTCAGCATTATATTGCGTATCAGCCTGCCGGTAGGGGTATTATCCATTATCCCTATATTAAGCACATTAACGGTTATCCCTTTGTCTATTAATTCTTCTATCAGTCGGCTGCCTTGCGCCGCACTGCGAGCAAACCTGTCCAATTTTGTAACAAGCAGCTTGTCACCCGCCGACAAAACCGCCTTGAGCTTGTCAAATTCCGGCCTGTCCGTTGTTTTTCCCGTATACGAATCACAATATAATTTTTCCGCGCCGGCCCCTTTAAGCGCGCATATCTGAGCCTCAAGACTGTTGCCGTCACGCGCCTGGCCTTTGGTAGACACGCGAGCATATCCGTATATCATTTTTCCCTCCTGCATTCTTATACTGCTTTGGTTCTATAAAGCTACACTCTATACCACAAAAATATCTTCGGCCATTCCGGGCAAATCTTCAGCTTTGGCTACTTACTCTACCTCGAAACTGTTGGCAGGCAGCCTAGTTTCTCGCGGTACAATGATAACCTTGTAATCAAGCACCCGTAACAGCTCCTGAAGCTTCGCTATGCTTATATTATCCTGGCTTAATCTCTCGCTGACAAGACGCGAAGATTTATTCAGCCTATCTGCCATTTTGTTTACGCCAATGCCTTTGGCCTTCATTATTTCCCTAACTGCGTCTGTTGTTTTCATAGATTATACCTCCTTATATCCTAATTATATCACGGTTATTTCCGACTTGTCAAGATATATGCGAACTTTTTTGTTTTTTGGGTACTCGGACGACTTCCCCGCCCGCCCCGCCGCACTATATATCCCCCTCCGGGGGAGTGTGCAAAAAAGCCCCGGAAACGTCCGGAGCCTTAATATATTTATTTACTTACTTTAAGCAGCTTGAAAAGCACCACAAACGGCAAAGCCAGCGCGCACAATATAACCATTGGTTCCGCCTCCTCAATTAAAGATAAAGCGCATTGTTGTCGTTTTTCTCGTATACTCGGCAGCTAATTCCGGATGCTCTCTCTTTAGTGCTGTTGTGTCTATTCGCGCCGCCTCAATAGCTTTATATATAGCCCTGTGCTCGTCTCCGCTTAAGGTTTCCACCCCCTGCGCCTCCATGTATTTCTTTAACTGCTCACGCAAGCCGTCAGCAATGGCCGCGGCTTCCTCCTGCATGCGGATATATTGCGCAAGCTCGGACATGATTTTATTAATATTCATTTTGTTTCCCTCCTAAAGCGAAAATATGTAATTATTTTTGTTTCTCTGTATGGAGAAACCGTGGTGACCGTTGTCGGCAAATAGCCGGCCATAGTATAAGTCCACGCCGCTCGGCAATATGCGCCATCACCCCAATTATTAAAAAAAGGAATCGCGTTAATATAATTTGTGTAGTTTTCTGCGCTTACAGCCTCCGTCTGTATCTCGTCCGGCTTGCTTCTCCAGCTTTTCCCGCTGGCTGTGCGGCTGAATGTTTGGGAAACTCTTATAATTAGATAGCGTTCATCTTTAAAAGTGAAATTTCTGTAATTTGTCATTTTAAAAAACCTCCTTGTATTTTCCCGGCTTTTGTGGTAGAATACAAGGACAGCCGGATGCATCTTGTATTCCGTGTTGGGCTTTCTCGTGCTGTCCGTCCGCCAAGATAGAGCAGTGCGGGAAAGCTTTATTTTTTTTGTTCGCTTCTAATTGCAACGCGCAAAAGCCTTTTTATTTCTGTTTGCCTTGGCTTGTTGTCGATTGCCCTTAAAATGTCCGCATCTGTTTTGCGGTTTAGCTTTAGACCGATATGAACGGCATTTTTCTTGTCGTATCGGTCTTGTGGTGTTTCCTTTTTTTCCGTTATTGACTTTTCCCCCTTTCTGTGGTATATTGTAATCAATGAGGCGGCTGCCATTGCCGTGGCGGTCATTCCTCGCATATTCAAGTTTTTGAAGGAAATGCCGCATCTATGGCTATGTAGGGGCGGTTATTTCTTTTTTGTTATATTTATAACTCCAAAGACAACAACGGCTAATAAGTTAAGCAATAATATTACTTCGCTTATGCTCACGCTGCCACCTCCTTAAGGAGGAACGCCCTCGCCGCCTTTCTTGATTACATGCTTATTATATCATAGGTATTACCTATTGTCAATACTTTTTTATGCATATTTTAAATAATATTTTTTACTTGCTCGTATATTACCGAATTAATATTTAAGTGCTCGCATATTTCCGAATCATTAGGAGAAGGGAGGCTTAATGTTCGTATATATCCGGTCTGCTTCCTGTGTTCGTTTACTGTCAACTAAACGGACGCGAATGCCGCGCCTGGTGGTTGCCGTATGCAAAGCCCACCAGGAAAACAGCACAGCATAGGGGCGAGCAGCAGCGCCGCAGCACACCCCACAACCTTCCTGCCCCACCTCCGCGCGGAGGTGGGCTATATCCTCAAATTGCAAAGCTGGTGGTTAAACATACGCTAGCCGCAAAAGTCGGGGAATATTGCCGTTTGTTTTCCGCAACAATCGAGGCGATATTAATAGTCGCTGTTATAGTCGCTCCGCAATAGTCGATAGTCGCTCTGATAGTCGCTGATAGGTATAAAAAAACGCCGATTTATAGTCGGCGTAGGGTGTTAGTCTGTTTAAAATCGATTTTATGCTCAATTTCTCCGATAATTATCGAGAAAACTCAACTTGAAAGCCGCAGCCTATATATTTGCCCACCTAAAAATTAAAATCGCTTTAAAGGGCGTTTCTGCGCCTTCTGGAGGGTTTTGCATTTTTAGCATTTTTAACCGCCTTGTTCAGATGCGCCCTCGATTTCAATAGCGGCAGGCGCTTCATCCGTCAAATAGCGGCTGCGAATGGCCTCGGCATTGTATTCCTCTTCCTGCTTTACGTTGGGAGTGACCACATATTCCTGCTTGTCCACCATGCCATAATAATTCTTGGCTCGGAAACAGTAAGCCAGGAAATTCATTTTCCCAGAAATCACCAATTTGGCATCAAAGGTCTTTAAAAAATCCTTCGCTTTTTTAATGATTCCCGCCGTTTCGGGGCTAAACCCCTTTCTTCTGCCCTGTACCCAATCCCAAAGTGTATTGTATGAATATCCCGTGCTCATGCACATTTCCTCCACAGTCGGAATCTGTCCCGAAGCACAGCAGCGGTTAAAATAATCGTCCAGGCGTTCTATCAGCTCTTGGTCGCTTTTAACCTTGGGCTGCCTGTATTCTACCAAAACCTCGCCCAGTAATTTGCTTACCAAAGCCTTATCCTCTTTCGTTTTTATTTCCACTCTGGCATTAGGAAAATTATGCGTGCCTCCAGGGCCATGCTTAGGCTTGTTAGCTATTGATTTTACAATTTCGCTGTTATCTATTTTAGGCATAAAAAACCTCCTTTTTTCCGATAGAGCTAATAAAATAATATAAATAAAACACGGTTCCCGCCGCCTGTGCAAAACCGACGTCAAGGCTTACAGCTCAGCAGCGCGCCCTTCCTCCTTCACATAAAAAACGCGGCCGTCATTCAGTTAAACATCAAAGTTTTTCCTTGCTCTTTCAGCCAGCTCCCTACGATATTGTTCAGACAGCCGTCTGGGCGTTTTAATTTTTATCCACGTCTTAGGACAAATATACGTCTTGCTGTATTTATCAGACCTTTTTACCGCTATAGCCCCATGCTTTGCACACAGCTTATCCAGCATACGAATCATAGCCGCATCGCAGGTGTATATGTTGGCCTCCTCTTCCGCGCGATTGTAGTTGATAACAGTTTCCTGCTCCCGCTTAGTCATAAAAAAACCTCCCCGCTCAAATCAACATGCGCCTTTTAGCTATCCGACGCTCCAGGTCTTTAATCAGCTTCCAAATAGCGCTTTGGTCAACGCCAAGCTCCTTAGCCGCTTGATATACGTTGTCCGGCATAGTATCATCCGAGCTATATACAGCTCTAAAAATCCTGCGCTGGGCAGCGGGATAACTTTCCAGCGCGCAATCGCAAGCCTGCCAGTTAAGCCTATCAATTTCATTCTTAAAATCAGGCCTTGGATGCCTTGTATAAAATTTCATGCAATGCCGCACATATTCCGAATAAAAAGCCTTCACTTTCCCCGCCCCTCCCGTATTCGTTTGCATACATCCGCCCTGAAGCAGTAAATAAGCCCTTCCTCTTCTTTCCGCGCCCAGACGCAGCGCGTGCAGGGCGGAGCCTTAATGCGGATTTTCACGTCCTTTGCCTTTCTTTCAAAGCCTGTTCAAGCTGTTCAATTATTTCGCCTCCAAAGCTATTTTTTGTTATTTCTATAAACTCCAAAACAGTAAAAGAATCAGTTTCAAGGTTATAACCGCGCTCTTTTATAAACTGCTTTCTTCCCATTTCACATGAGCCAGTCAACCGATTATGCCATACATAGAATTCCTTTGCCGGATATTTCTTGTCTGTTTCAAATTCATCAAGAAACATCTCTATTGCCGTGTCAGTATCTATGTTTGAAAAGATTTTCTTTTGCAGCGCTTCCATTGCTTTTTCTACTGTTTCGCCATGTGCAAATAAATTGTTTCCCTTTGCAATATAGCAATCTGTTAAAGTTAAATCGCTATTGAGAATAAATCCTTTTGCAATGTTTTTAAAAACATGGGTTATAATAGTTTGAACATTATCAATTAAATGCACATCAGAGCCATTAAACCTTTTTATACCGGAACCGCAACCGTCACCGCGACCGCAACCGTTACCGTTACCGTAACCGTCACCTTCACAGTAACCGGAACCAGAGCCCTCACCCATACCGGAACCGCCACCTTCACAGTAACCGGAACCAGAGCCCTCACCTATACCGGAACCCATACCCTCACCTATACCGCAACCGTGACCCATACCGGAACCGGAACCCATACCGGAACCGTCACTTGTAAATAAAAATGTTTTTATATTTTCCATTCTTTTACACCCTCAATGCTTTTAATTGCCTTTTCTGAACATGGTATTATCTCAATAACTCCCAAAATAGTCATTGCAGGCACTATAACGGTAAATTTACAGTTACCCGGATTCGCCGTCCCGTCAACAGCTAATTGCGATAAGCTGCAAGCGCCATCCCAATACCACAGTCTCCGAACATTTTGCATAGTTATCTCTGACCCGCTCCGCTCTTTGATTTCTCCAAAAAACACTCCTGCCATATCCGCTCTTACAATTACCTTTTGATTTTTCATGATTTTTTCTCCTTTATAATTTATTTTTCAACGCCTGTCCGGCTTCCTCTATTGACATGGATTTTGTATTGTCTAGCCATTCGCCGCAGTTAAAGCAAGGTAATATGTTTGGCGCATTGTAATCGCCATAATATCCGCTTAAGTTTTCGCCACAGAAAGGGCAGTACGCGTCGCTATTATCTGAATTCATAAGCATTGGTAACGGCTTGCACGGCAACTCCACAATGAGACCTTTGTCATACTCTTCTGCATCATTACCCGTCTCCGCTTCCAGCCATTCAACATTTGCCTTAAAACAATCCTGTGAATGCTTGTGAAATTGATTGTTTAAGGAGCAATAATTTCTGTTCTCATCCTCAAAGCAAGCGTCAGACGGTCGGAAAATCATAAATTCCGCTGCCATTTTCTCTATGCTCATTCTCTTTATTCGCTCGTAATTGGTCATAATCACACCTCCCTAATCCTTATCCCGTGTACCCGCAGCATCAGCTTGCGCTTTATCAGGTAATCCTTTGTGCGGAAGCCCTTAACGTCCTCCACTACCGTCTGCCCGTTCTCCTCGTAGACAAAGTCCGCTATGTAGCTGCACGCCCGCTCGGCAATTCTGCCGTTGATTCTTTGGGCCGGGATAAGCTCGTACTTTATCTGCCGTCGCAGGCTGCGAATCTGCCCGGCTCGTTCCAGCAGCTTAAGCTCCGCATAGCGCCGCGCCTCCTTTTGGGAATCAAACAGCTGCCCGTCCAGCCGCGTCTTTTGCGCATGATATTTCATCTCAGCCTCCTGTTGGCCCCGCTGCATTCCAGCCCATAGGGCGCTATCATTTCATACAACCTGCTTCCCAGAGCTTCGTCCTGCCTAGATATCTCTTCAACGGTATATTCGCTGGATATTATTGTCCGAAGCTTATTGATATACCGCAGATTGATAAGACTGAACATTATGCTCAAATCCTCGCCAGCAATGCTCTTAGAGACGGGATTCATGGCGCATTTGAACAAATCGTCTATGTACAGAATGGGCGCGTTCTCAAACACGGACATTATGCGGAAATATTCCTCGTTATCGTATTTAGCCGCTTTAAGCCTGCGCATCTCCACGTTGTATTGAAAATACCGGTGGAGCTTAAGCTCCCTGCGGGTCAGCTCGTTGCAGATTGCTATGCAGATATGCGTTTTCCCCGTCCCGCTCCGTCCGAAATAACCTATTCCCGCCGCATTCTTATCAGACAGAAACTCCAGCGCCATTTTCTTCATAGCCGCCGCCGTTGGCGTATCCTCCCTAAAGCTATCCAATGTAAACTTTTCATACATTTCAGGGGAAACGCCGCTGTTTTTGATCAGTTCAGCTATCTTGCGGGGTACCTGGCATTCGCATTCCTTAAAACTCTGATAACCATCCTCATCCCAGACAAAGAAGCCGCCTACATCCTTACACTTCGGGCAGGCATATTCCCCAGGGGATACCTTCAGAGCCGAAATATCAAAATGGAATCTTGAATTCATCATCCTTCAATCCTTTCATGCCGACAGGAACGTCCGGCTTTTCCTCCTGAACTTCATTGTCCCAATACCCGCCGTTTAACCACGTGGCCGGATTGGGGATAAATCTGCCGTTCTCCTTTTGCCATTGCTCGCTCTTTTTCTGCTCTTTTAAAGCCTTAAGCATTTTCTCAAACAGCGCCTTATCCGGCTTTATCCTCACCCAGGCCTTAAATGCGTACTGCTTGGCAACTTTCTTGGAGTATTCCTTCCACCAAATCTCAAATCGCTCCTCCTGAACAGACGCGCCCTCCCCCTCTTGGGGGGTAAGGGGGGTATATATTTCTTCTATTCTTTCTTTCTTTATATTCTTGTCAGTTGCCCCCAAGCTGCCCTTTGCCTGCCGTTTGTCTGCCCTTTGAGTGCCCTCAGCCTGCCCTTTGCCTGCCGTTTGAATGTCTAGCTTGTCCTCATCCATATCCTCCAAAATATCCATTTCATTTTCCCAACCCTGATACATTTCCCATTTTATAACTGTAATTATTGTCCCACGCCTTGCTGTCTTAACATCAATTTCTCCAGTATCCTTAAGATGCTTTAAAGCTGTTCTAACACTTTTAACTGAAATTCTCAATTCCCCCGCAAGACACTCATAGCTTGTAAAGAAACTGCCTTTTTTAATGACCTCACCGCAATGCCGCGAATCCTTATAATTAACTGAGAGCAGGATATGTATATATACCCTTGCGGTATTAGAGTCGCTGTACCATTCCCACTCTTTAAGCCGTCTATGCAGTTTTATATATCCGCTGTCACTCATCCTCAAATACCTCCGACTTAACCTTAAACAGCTCCTCCATTTCATACAGCGTCATCTGCCCGTCAAGCTTTAAGCGCTTCTTAAGCGTCCAGTAAGTCTTTAGAAGGCTGCGGATGCGCGCCCATATTTCCCGCAGCAGCTTGTCCGTTTCGCTGCTGCTCTGCGCTATATAATATCCCCTGTCGCGGCTGCTGGAGATAACGGGAACGCCCGCCTTGCGCGCCTCCTCTATAGCCCTGCGGTTAAGCCTGTCCGCTCTGCCGGTAAGCCGGCTTAATTCCTCCCTCGTTATCCTGTTTTCCCGGCCCGCAGGTATGTATGCAATAATGCTCATATAATCCATTGTGCCTCTCCTCCTTAAAACGGCAGTTCATCCCGAGGAGTTATCGGCTCCATAGGCAGTTCGCTTATTCTTTCAGTTTGGAGCGCAGTCTCTGCCGGAGATAAGAATTCAACCTCCTCCGCTATTACCTCCGCGATATAACGTCTGCTCCCGTCCTGCGCCTCATAGTTCCTTATCTGAAGGCTGCCTGACACCGCCGCTTTTCTGCCCTTTCTCAGATATTTAAAGCAGTTTTCGGCCAGACCGCGCCAGGTGATAACTGGAATAAAATCCGTCTTTTTTTCTCCGTCCTCCTTACTTGTCCTTCTGTTTACCGCCAAAGTAAATGTGCATACCGCTATGCCTGAGGCCGTTTGTCTCATATCCGGCTCAGCCGTTAAATTGCCCGTAAGCATTATTTTATTCATACTCTTCTCCTTTCGCTCTCCTCCATAAGGCTGAGCATAGCCGCCAGCTCGTCAGGCGTCTTTGTCGGTATGCCCAGCTGTTCCGCCTCCTGAATAATTCCCTCTATAAATACGCTCATCTCCCGGCTGTCGTATTCGCTTGAGCCTTTAAAACAGAGATACTCGATATACTCCCCCAGCCTGCCCGCTTCCTCATAGTATTTAAAATAGCCTGCCGGGTCTATATCTGCCCTGAGCCTAAGCGCTATGCGCTGGCCGTAATGCTTAAGCATATCCAAATAGCATTCTTCCTTGCTTATAAGGAGCACGTCCGCTATACGTCCTATCAGCAGCCAGGCGTAAGCGTTTGCGTCCAGGCTCCTGCGCTCCCGGCGCCGTTCAATGGCCATTATCCAGGGCTTGTCCGCGCTCTTATCCATAAGCCGCCTGACCTCCTGAATTGCGCCTATACTCTCCGGCCCCACCTCTGCGCTGAATATATACCGGCCCGTCTTAAAATCCCTTATGAGGCTTACATTCTTTATTCTTGCCTGCGTCATAATGCAATCTTTCTCCTGTTGCTTAAGGAAAGCAGAATATTGTCCAAATCCTTAATCTGCACATCCTTAGCTTTAGCGTAGCCAAATTCCCCCAGTATTTGCTTTACCAGCGCTATTCCTTCCTCGCGGGAGCCGGGAAATTCGTCCGCAAAGGCCTTAATTTCAGCAGCCGGATTCCGCTTCTGCTCGGGCGCGGCGCTTTCAGGCAAATCCTCCCCCGCGTAGATATACAGCCCCAGTCCATGACGGGCGCAGGCCTTGGTCAGGCTGCGCTGTATGGCCTTATTCACGTCAAAGCTGGTCAAAGCCTCCAGGGGGATGGATTTATTTTTATAGTCCATAACGGGCAGATACTCTATATGCTCTATTCCATTTACCGTCACCCCTGTTTTTACCCATGCAGTAGAGCCGTCATGATGATAATTCAGTCCCTCCTTATTCTCATAAACTGTATATGTAGCGTCAGGATGCAGCTTTTTAATCTCTCCCCATGCCCAGGCCCACGAAAGATATGTAAGGCCGTTCTTTTTCTCCGTCTTATCGTTTACGTTTATATTATTAAGCTCCGTGAAATAATTGTTCTCGCTCATACCAAATGCCCTCCCTGTGAATATATGTTTTCAATATATATCCTCAGCGCGTTTAGTTCCGCCGCGCTGAATATGCTGCCCAGAGTCTTTTCAGCCTGCCGGCCTGTTATTCCTATGCATTGCTCGCATACATACCCGTCATTAACCCGCTCGGCCTTAAGGGCGCTGACCGTCTCGCCGCACACCCCGCATTTAACTCCCTCACTAAAATCATCCCCGCCGCAATACGGGCAGCGGCTTAATATGTATTCCTCCGGCCTGCCCCACGCCCAGCTCGTATCTTCTATTTCAGCCGGCTTTTCAAAAATCGCGCCACAGTCATTGCAAACAAACATGCTCTAAACCTCCGTTTTGCTCTTATATTTATTTAATATGCCAGAAAAACTTTCGCTTGCTTTTTTAACATCATATGCTATAATATTTATAGTTGGTTTTGTTAAGCCATTTGTGCCGTTCGTCTCTGTGCCAGCAGGACGGGCGGCCTTTTCTTTTTTGCAGTCGCACTTTTCGCCCGGATCCAGCGCCGCACCGCAGTAAGGGCATATCTTGTAATAGCTCATTTCTCTTCCTCCTTTATTTCCATTCCCAGCCGCTCGGCAATTTTAAGCAGCCAGCCCTTTTTCACCAAAGCGTTTATAACTCCATCTCCCGCCAGCAGCCCCAGCAGCACCAGCCCCACGGCCGCCAGCAACAAAGCATAATCTGCGCCCATTAGCCTGTCCCTCCTTTCAGCTTAACGCCTTGAGCCGTTCTTCAAGGCCCTGCTTGCTCTCCCTGAGCCCCTGCTCCGTCCGCGCCATGCTCTCAATCCTTGCGCTCAGCTCGGCAATTTCCCTCTGCGCCGCCTCCAGCATCTTTTCCAAACCGTATATATACGCGTCTGTATATTTAAGCTTGTCCATCCTTATCCCTCCTTTCGGTTAAACTGACCTGTCAAAAGCCCTACCTCTGTAGTTTTAAGCGCTTTAGCTATCAGCCCTAAATCGTTAATGGTTATTCCCTCCGGCTTGTTTATGCGAGTGTTATACCCCACCCGGCTTTTATATCCCGCCGTAGCGTATACCTGCTCGCCCGTTAAATCCAGTTCAGCCATTCTCATCTTGATATTAGTTCTTAATTGCTGTGCTAAGGTCTTTTTCATTTTTTCTATGCTCCTTTCGTTTTTTATATTTGTCGCAGTTCCCTATCTCGCTTCGGCGCGGCGCTCCCTTATGCAGTATGTAATCGCACGAATACCCGCCGCCGATAGTTCCCCGGTATTTGCAGCTTGTGCATTGCCGGCTTTGGTTTACGGTCATTGGTTCCCCCCTCCCTTCATTCTTTACCTTTACAAGAATTAATTGCATATTTATTATTGACATATATACCTATTAGCAATATAATATTTATACGATATATTGTGGCCTGTAATTGTCATGTGTTAAATTACACCCCATATATTGAATTTCAAGGAGGTGAATTATTTGTCTAAACCTAACTGCAAGCATACTTCTGCAAAAGTTGCTTCTACCGCTGGTAAAATATTAAATGATGGCAGATTTAGCGGCAAAAGCAAATCGGTTGCTGGGAGTGCACTTTCTCAAACTAAAAAAACCAAATAATTCTACCATTGAGCAAAGCGTTACCGCCGCTTTGCTCTTATTCATAAAATGCCGTCCATGTTACTCCCAATATATCTGCTAATTTTTTGGCCAATTTTACGCTAGGTGCTTTCTTGCCTTTTTCTATATTGGAATAAGTTCCTTGAGCTATTCCCACCATATCAGCAACCATTTTCTGAGTTACACCTAACTCATCTCGTCTATTTTGCATAAACTTTCTGGGTTTCATATTTGCCTCTCCTTCCCTATTGACTTTTGTTTCTAAATAATGCTATAATTCTTTCGTTGAGTCTTTTAGGCTTCCTGTGTCAGCAGGTAGTCTATTGATTTGTTGAATAAATCTGATAACTTTTTCCAGACTTTTATACTGCCATCTGAGGTGCCAGCCTCTAATGCTTGATACTGTCTGGTAGATATCCCGGCAAATTTCGCCGTCTCAGATTGCGTAAGCTGCTTTTTCTTACGCTCATTTATTAGGTTTATTCTCAATTACCACTCCTCGCTTTCATATTGATATGCAGTTTAACTTCATATCTGATTGCATTATATATGAAGTTAAACTTCATGTCAAGAGTTATTTTAAGTTTCTAGGAGAAATTATTATGGCCACTCTTGGGACCCGTCTTAGACAACTCCGAAAGGATAAAGGCATTTATCAAAAGGATTTAGCAGCTTTATTAAATATAACGCTCAGAGCCTATCAGTTATACGAATCTAATGATGGTTATCCAAGCGTTCCCAGCCTCCTTGCCCTTGCCGACTACTTCAACGTCTCTCTAGATTACCTCACCGGCCGCACAGACTGCCCCGATATCGTTACCAAGGATAAGGACGGCAGATTCATTGCCATAGAAGCTATACGGCCTAATTCTGACAAATAATATTGCAAGGAGGTGATTTTGATGAAATGTTTCAAATGTGGGTTTGAAACTAACGACACACAGGACCAGTTTTGTGAAAACTGTGGTCACGAGTACAACTCCAATTATTGCACAAATTCCAGTTGTGACAGAAATGACCGTGACGATCCTATTCCCTGCAATGAAACTGCCTGTTTTTGCCCGGATTGCGGAGCAAAAACCAAATACTTTGATTCTGGCATAATAGATTCTAAGGTTTATAATTAATAATTACTGGAGATTCTTTTAGCTGCTTGCCGCAGCGTCCGCAAAAATTACTGCCCTTTTTTCTGCGTTCTTCGCAATATTCACAGTCCGCATTCTTGTTTTTATTATCTAGAGTGCGGATTGTCGTTTGCTCTCGTTCCATTGTGCGCCTCCTTTCTTTGTTATTTGTTTCTTATTCACTTTTCAATGAGCAATGAAATTCATCCAGCCTCTTCCAGCAGTGCTTTATCCATATAGGCGCCTCCTTTCTTTGTTATTTGCTTCCTATTCACTTTTCAATGAGCCGTTGACTTTTTATCCTGGATAATGCTATAATTCTTTCGAGAGATTTATATCTTCTATGGGGAAAATATCGCTAACGGCCACATTTAACGCGCGAGCTATCAGTTGGGCAGTATAAACGTTTGGTTTGCGTTCACCTGCTTCATAATACTGATATACTCTTTCTGTAATTCTGGCTTGCTTTGCAACTTGTGCTTGTTTTAAGCCTGCTTGTTCCCGCGCATTTATTAAGGGTTTGTTAGCAGTCGTTTTCATCAAACCTCCTTTCTGGTATTTTAACACGCCTTTGCGTTCGTGTTATGTTTGAAGTATAACACGCCTTTGCGTTCGTGTCAATACCTTTTTAAAAACATTTTCTGAGGTGTATTATGTCTAGTCTAAGCGAGCGTTTAAGGTCTTGCCGTAAATCAAAAAATCAAACTCAAAAAGAGATAGCAGCTTTATTAAATATCTCCGAACGAGCATACCAACACTATGAATTGGCCGATAGAGAGCCACCGTTAAATAATGTGATTATTCTCGCTGATTACTTTCATGTCTCTCTAGATTACCTCACCGGCCGCACAGATTGCCCCGATATCGTTACCAAGGATAAGGACGGCAATCTTATTGTCATTGAAGCTATGCGGCCTGCTGGCGATAAATAATATGTAAATAATTTCTTTAGCTTTATTTACCTCCTAATGGGCAAACTATTTAAAAACATTGCGTGTATTTTTATTGACAAAAGTATTTGTTTGTAATATAATAGTATTGAATTCAAATACAAGGAGGTTTTAATTATGGCTCAAAACATATTGATTCAAGTGCGTGTTGACGATTCCCTTAAAAAAGACGCCGATGCTTTATTTGCTGATTTAGGATTGGATACGCCCACCGCTATTCGTATCTTTTTAAAACAGGCTATTATGCGTCATGGATTACCTTTTGACATCACTCGTTCTGTTCCCAATGCCGAAACTCTCGCCGCTATGGAAGAAGCGGATAATATCAGCCGCGACCCGTCCGCTAAAAAATACGGTAGTTTCTCCGAACTTTTAGCGGAGGTACAAAATGAAGTTTGATATTAAGCCGACTAGCCGCTTCAAAAAGGATTTGAAATTAGCGCTAAAGCGCGGTTATAATATGTCTTTGCTTCAGACCGTAGTTGACATATTATGCTCCGGCGAGTCTCTGCCCGAGAAGTATAAAGACCACGATTTAACAGGTGAGTGGGTTAACCACAGAGAATGTCATATTACCCCGGACTGGCTGCTTATTTATAAGATAGAAGATGATATTTTAGTATTAACACTAACCCGCACCGGAACTCACAGCGATTTGTTTTAATCTATACCGCTTGCATTCTATGTAAGCGGTTTTTTCTTTCCGCCCCTCCGCTACATTTCCTGCGCTCCTCTGACCGCGTATATATAACTCACGGACGGCGGCTATTCACTTTTCAATGAGCAAAAATTTCATTCGGCCTTGTCTTTCAGCAAGTCATCTATAGTACAATTTAGGAGGTCGGCCAGCTTTTTTAGGGTGTCCGCACGGGGTTTGCTGATGCCTGATTCCCATTTCGATATAGTAGATACACTTAACCCTAATACATTCGCAATATTTTTTTGTGTTAACGATTTTTTATCTCTAAAAAACTTTAACCGCATGTTTTCACCTCCTTAAATACGTTGAATAACTTTCAACCGCAAACATATAGTAGCACATTATTCAACCGTTGTCAATGCAAAAATCGAAATTTTTTCAACTTATTTTTTTATACTTGCTAATTGAAATAGATTCAACTATAATTATAAAAAAGGAGTTATTTATATGATTTCAGAAAGATTAAAAGAATTACGAATTAGGCAGGGGCTTACTCAAGTAGAACTAGCCCGAAAGATAGGTATAACTAAAGATTTATATAATAAATATGAGAGAACAGACATACGCCCGCCGTATGAAACTATATGTAAGCTTGCAGATGTATTATCCACAACAACAGACTATATTTTAGAACGAACAAATAACCCTACGCCTGTCTATAAGAAAGATTCACCTGAAGATGTATTGTCATTTGCAGATAGATTAAAAAAATATCGCAAAGCTGCCGGTTTAACTCAGCGCGATATGGCAAAAAAATTATTCATTTCACAACAGGCATATGCCAAATATGAATTGGGCTCATCATCACCTAATCCAGACATGCTAGCAGATATAGCAAACATTCTTAATGTCTCTGCTAATTTATTATTAAATGATGAATCGGTTAAAGCCGACCATACGGATATTCATCAAAATATAATAACTGAAAATAGTAAAGCGAATTCCCCTATTTCACACTTAAACACTATAATGGATAGAGTTACAAAAATGCGCTTAAAAGCCGGGCTGTCTCGCCAAGAGCTGACCGAAAAATCAGGTGTATCCTTTGATATTATCTCCAACTTAGAAGATGGCAAGGGAGGAATAAGCGGAGATAATGTGCTTATGCTGGCCAAGGCGTTGAATACTAGCTTTGATTATCTCATGGGGCTTTCAGAGGATAGCACTCCTCCTAAAAAAAGTCTGCTTGCCCAGCTTGCAGACAATCCTCCCGATTCCCAGCCTGTAGCATATATTTTCGGCTCGAACGGCGGCCGCAAAATTATAACTGATAAAAATAAGATTGACGCTATTAATGCATTTGCTGAATTATTGGACAAAAACGATTCTGAATAAAATAAATTTGGAATTTCCTGTGTATTGAAATATTAAGTCGGATATTGTATTATTATAGTAATATATATTCGCAGGGGGAATTAATATGCAGGAGGCTTGCGCATACGCTATAAGGATGCTGCTCGAAAACGAAATAGACAAATTTCCAGTTGATCTAAGAAGTATTAAACAATATGGAAACCATAGAATAATTTATTTAACCTACGACCAGGCAGAAAATATAATTGCTTCTAATGGTCTAAAAATCTTAACTGAAACAAATGATGCATTAACCATTTACGAAGATAATATTTACTGCGTTATCTACAATAATAAAATAGATTATGCTCTGGAACAAAAGAACATTGCACACGAGCTTGGCCATATAGCTTGCAGACATAAAATAAAAGATAATATAGTGGGCAAAAACTCAAATACGGGACTGCAAGAGACTGAAGCCGATATATGCGCCTTTGAGCTATTGGCTCCAACCATCATATTGCAGCAGATGGGCATATTATCTACTGACAAAATACAAGCTACTACGGGCGTTTCACGGGAATCCGCAGAAAAAATACTAGCTAATGTCATGCAAAGGGACGCTTTGAAAAATCCTTTTCTATCTGACGAAGAAAGAAAGCTATGGGAAAATTTCAAGAAGAATACATATGATAGCGTCGTAAAGCAACCGCGAATAACTTTTAAAAATATTTTCCCAATATTAATGTCCACAATAACTCTTTGCGTTCTCTTGCTTGTTATTTTGGATTGCAATGAAAACTTTATCCTTAAAGGCGGATATACTGCACCGCAAAATCAGCAGCATGCTTCTCCTCTTACTCCGGATAATTATGAAGATGACGATTTTTTCGAGCCTAAAACCACTCAGAACACTCAGAACACTCAGAACAATATTACTCCCACCAAGAATAACATAAACGATAATTATACCGTTTTTGTAACTGCATCTGGCAAGAAATATCACAAAGCAACCTGCCACTATCTAACGGACAGTCAGAAGGCAATTAAATTATATGACGCAATTAGCGAGGGTTACGAGCCGTGCTCTATTTGCAAGCCATAAAATATATTGAAATATTATGCGCATTTAAGGCAAAAATATTATATGAATATATTGAATATGCTATTGACGCTTGATAACAAATATGTTATACTAAATTTGAGTAAAGGAGATGAACAAAATGCCTACTATATCAATGTTCAGAGGAATAAAGATTTGTATATACTGGAATGACCATTTACCACCGCATTTTCACGCTTCGTATGGCGGCTCAGAAATTCTCGTATCTATTGAGGAGTTGGAAGTTTTAGATGGTTCTATGGCTTCAAAACAATTAAAAATGCTCTTAGGCTGGGCGGCTTTTCATCAAGAGGAGCTACGGGAAAACTGGGAGCTTGCTAAAAATAAACAAGAATTATTTGCAATAGAGCCGCTGAGATGAGCGGCTTCTGCTCGGAGGTGTTACAATGGCTAATACAATTGAGTATTACCGCTCCAAAGGCTTTGACGAACAAGCAGCGGCATATTTCGCAAGCGGTAAAAGGAGGATTATATCCGTTACCCCCAATAACGATTTTACTTTAACAATAAGCTTTGACAATGGGGAAAAGCGGCTTTACGATGCTCGCCCGCTTCTTAAAAAAGGTACTGTATTCGAACCTTTTATGGATATAGAAAACTTCAAAAAAGTTTATGTAGACAAACAGCATTGTATAGCTTGGGATATTGATCCCACTATAGATAGTGATAAAGTCTGGAATAATAAAGTTGATTTATGCCCAGATAGTTGCTATATTGATAGCAAGCTTTTAGGGGGTGCGCCCATTGCCTGATAAATGCATAGCCATTATTGACGAGCTCATAGCGCTTAGAAAGGCTAAAGGGCTTACGCAAAGAGAATTGGCCAAGGCAACCAATCTAGCCCAATCAGCTATTGCTCGGCTGGAAAGCAAAACGATTGTTCCTCAGCTTGATACACTCCTAAATATTGCCGCTGCTCTTGACTGTAGGCTTGAACTTGTTCCCATGTTTTAGAGTAGTGTAATTTTATATAAGGCTCAAATATAAATAAACTTTTTTGCTTTGGGAAAAGAAAATGGCAAACGCCGCATTATATGACGCAATTAGCGAGGGCTACGAGCCGTGCGCTATTTGCAAGCCGTAAATAAAAGGGGGAACGAACAATGGCAACGGCTAAAAAGCTCCCGTCCGGGCGCTGGCGCTGCCTGGTATATGTAGGTAAAAGCGAAAACGGAAAGCGCAAATATAAATCCTGTACGGCGGATAGTAAAAAAGAAGCTATAGCGCTGGCCGCTGATATGCAGTTAAATTATGAACTGGCCAGAAACCCGCTTAAACTTACCCTGGGGCAAGCCATAGACAGATACATAGATAACAGGAGCAATATACTCTCCCCATCCACTATATTAGGCTATAGACGCATGCGGCGCTGTAATTTCCAGGAATTAATGCCGTTGCAGGTCAATACCCTCACTTCAGAGATATTGCAGGCCAGCATTAATTCTGCCGTACAGACCTTATCGCGCAAAACTGTGGCAAATGCTTATGGCCTGATTTCAGCGGCTCTGCGTGAAGTGCTGCCTGAAAAGAATTTTAATGTGCGTCTGCCGGCTAAAACAAAGAATGAAATAAAAATACCTGCCGAAGAGGAAATAGCCAGGCTGGAACAATTTATTCGCGGCAATGCTATAGAGCTGCCTATTCTGCTTGCTCTGCATTGTGGAATGCGCCTGTCCGAGGTTATGGGCGTAAAGGGAACGGATATATATAACGGTATGATACATATCTGCCGCGCGCGCGTTATCGGGCCGGATGGGCTGACTGAAAAGCCTCCTAAATCTTTAAAGGGCAACCGCTGGATTCCTATGTCAAATCGCATAGAAGAACTTATCAAGGATAAAATTGGCAATGATGAATTTATAATTGACTTCACCGAGCCGCAAATTCTACAGCGTTTTGACCATATATTAAAACGCGCCGGCCTTCCCCATATGCGTTTTCATGACCTGCGGCACTATTTTGCCTCTGTGTGTTTAAAGCTAAACTTGCCAGAGCGGTATGCAATGGATTTAATGGGACATGCCACTCCAGGCATGCTTAAAAAATATCAGCATATTTTAGAAAATGAGCGCAAGACTACTCAAAACGCAGTAATTAATTATTGGAACAACAGCCGAGCAGTCGTAGACAATTAATTTCGTGTTGCATTTCGTGTTGCATTTTGAGCAAAAACGGCCGTTTTTTTGAGCAAAACCCATAAACCCCGATAACACATTAAAACCTCAAAACGCCCGATATACGGGGCAAATAAATAAAAATGCCGCATATGCGGCATTTTTATTTTGGTGGAGATGAGGGGATTCGAACCCCTGACCTCTTACATGCGAAGCAAGCGCTCTAGCCAGCTGAGCTACACCCCCAAGCTTTTGTTATTTTAGCATTACCGGGGATATTAGTCAA
>ERZ779894.536-NODE-536-length-43749-cov-14.769946_pt1 | contig 43749 bp, 35 predicted proteins | sample MGYA00511587_ERZ779894 | MGnify/ENA primary metagenome ERZ779894 (study PRJEB29588, sample SAMEA2160490) | human gut metagenome | biome: human gut; feature: human-associated habitat; material: faeces | place: Denmark | collected 2008/2010 ... | reverse complement strand
AGACGGCGGGTCAGCTCCTCATGGCAGTCGCTGATGATATAGGCCACCTTGGCGGCATTGGGGCCGTAGACCACCTTGTCGATGGACACGGAGATCAGAGACAGGGAGATCATGCCGTACAGCGCACGGGTCAGATCCCGGAAGATCAGGGCGTACGTCACCGTCACCAGAATGTCGATGGCAAGACACAGGGTACCGATGCTGAGGCTCTCCAGCTTCAGCTTCAGCAGCCGGGCCGCCAGCTCCGTCATCCGCGCGGCGGAGGCGGGGTCCCACTGGTGATAGGCGCACTGACTCAGCACCCGGGCAAAGGCCTCCTGGGGCCGGATATCCGTCACCCGGCTCTCCGGGGCCTGATGCAGCAGCACCACCGCCCGCAGCGGCGCAGTGACGTTCCGGCAGATGCCGGAGGTACCGGCATACATGACGCCGCTGACGGTCCCGGTGTCGGGCCGGACCAGGGCCCGGTCGCCATTGACGGTCTGCGCGGCCCCATAGCGCTGCCACAGGGCGGCCTGGGTGCTTTTTCCGATGCCGCTGGGGCCGGAGAACAGGATGCCCTCCCCCTGGCAGGTGACGATATAGGCGCTGTGCAGCACCAGCATCCCGGCATCCGCCAGGATGTCGAACAGCCCCGCCGACTCCAGCACCACCCGGGCCGACGCACCGGTCCGGTAGCTCTCGGCGAACACCAGGTCCGTATGGCCGGGGCGGGTCTCGGCGTAGGTGAACTGCGGCGTTCTGCCGGGAGCGCTGTAGCGCTGCAGGGTGCAGCGGGCGCCGCCGGTGTACCAGCGGTATAGCGGCCCCTGGCGCAGGGCGTTCTGAGGCGGGTCGGGTACCCGGTCGCTGAAGGTCAGTCGGACGGTATGGTCCGCCGGTTCTCCCGCCCCTACCCGGAAGGGCTCGCACATAGGCGAGTCCGCGATGGGCGAATCCGCCTCCAGGACGAAGGTCATGCCGCCGAAGCGGTACAGCTTACGGGGCATAGGTCACGAAAAGCAGGCGGCTGGAGTCCTGGCTGTAGTGCCCAGCATAGCAGGTCCGGGTCTCGCCGGGGCCCAGGTCCGTCAGCCCGGCGCGATAGGTAATGCCCCCCAGCAGCAGGTCGCCGCTGGCGTTTTTGTAGTAGACATAGACCTGGGACATGGCGGCGTCGGAGCGGTTGGTAACGGTGATGCCGTTCTGGGACGCGGCCACCTCCAGCACGTCGTCGTGCATGGAGGGCGTCTCGCTGAAGGGGGCATAGGTGGTCACGGCGGCGGTAAGCTCCGCCGGTTTCTCCGGCAGGGTCTGGCGGCTGAGCTCCAGGGCCTGGACCGTCTCCCCAGGCAGCAGGGTGGTGATGTCAAATTCGTAGCACTCCCCGCCCCGGGTGAGGGTGATGTGGGCGTACTGCACGCCGGTGGAGCCGGTGTTCTTCACGCGGATGCAGAACACGTCGGACACGGTCTCGTCGCTGCCGTCCTCCACAAACAGGCCGGCGTAGCGCCCGGTGCTGACGATCTCCAGGTCATTGCCGATGGCCACGCCGTCCAGCTTGGAGGGCTCCGGGGCCAGGCCGTACTGGTCGGGCTGGGCGGGCTGCTTTTTGCCGCACCCGGCGCACAGCAGCACCAGGGCCAGCAGCAGGGCGGCGCACTTGATGGTTCGTTTCATACATTGCTCCTTTGCAAAGAGCCCCGCCCCATGGGGGCAGGGCTCTTTCAGGGTGTTCAGTTGGGTCAGGAATTGAAGAGTTTGCTGGCGTCTATGGGCACATGGTAGCAATAGCCCGATCCGCCATCATCCTTGACTGGCTTCTTGCAACCTGCTATACCGGTCACAAATATCACGCCAATTCCAGGTTGGTCTAATCCACAATCTCTATTGGAAAATGTGTCAATTCGAACACCACACGAACTTGCTCCACTGGAACTCAACTCGAAGCTCTCGAAGCTGACGATGGGAGATACATAAGATTTCATGGTTTCGATTGCTCCTTTCTCAGAACCACCAGTTCCACCAGGTGGTGGGCTTCACCGTCAGGGTGGCGGTGACCGCTTCACTGGCAGTACCTTCCGCATTCACTGCGCAGACTGCGTAGTCCGTGGTCTGGGCAGGAGCGGTGGTGGTGTAGGTGAACACGTGATAGGTGACCTTGGGAGACCACCAGCCCCAGCCGGTGCGCTGGGTGCGGGTAGTATAGCCGGTGATGGACTGACCGTCCACCGTGATGCTTTCCACGTCCGCGGAGGTCTTCACCGTCAGGGTAGCCCGCTTACCGGCGCGGACCGCACGGCCCCAGTCGGCCTGGAAGGTCTCCGGGCTGAAGGTGGCCACCGGCGCGGTGAACAGGGCCTGGACCATAGCAACGGCGTTGGCCTGCTCTTTAGCCGTCATCTCCTCCAGCGTCACTTCTTTATGGTTCTTGTCATTAAAGGTGATCTTCAGATTGGTCAGGGACAGGATATTGCCGGTCGTGTTGGTGATGGTCACTTGAGAACTACCACCGGTAACCTGTGTGGTGATGTCATAGTACATCTCCGTGGCAGTGGAAAGGCCACCCGAAACAATTTCCTTTTCATTCACATTCAGGTTAGCCGTACCCTTGGGGGCCTTGGCGCCGATCTGGATGCTGGCGATTTTGTCATTTTCCGGCACCTTGAAGGAGATGGCCTGGCCGTTTGCCAGATAGACCTCGTTGTTGGGGCCGAAGTTGGCATAGTCAGCAATGCTGGCATTTGCAGCGCCGTCGATGAACACAACGCCCTTATTGGTCTCTGCCGTCTTGGCAAGCTCGTCGCGGAGCTTGATGTACTGGGGATAGCCCTCGTTATCGGCGGTGTAGCCCGCATACTCACCCATGGGGTCATAGATGCGAACGGCGTCCAGCCAGAAGCTGTACTGGTTATTATTGTTCTCCTCGCTGTAATTCTTATCAAAGAAGGAGTTATAGAACACCCGGATGACAGCGGTATACTCGCCATAGTCGAGACCCGTAACCTTCATGACGGGGATCTGGTACAGGGCGTTCTTATCCTTCTCGGCAGCAACAACCCAGTTACCATTTTCGTCCTGTTTGTAACCGTAGTAGTTGTTCACCAAATAGCTATCCTTCAAGTTCTGATCATCAGTACTGTTGCCATTGTAGACATCAACAACAATCGCGCCGGAGGTGTTGTCCGTCAGGGAGATGATGTCGAAGCCGGTGCCCTTGAAGGTGAACTGGGCGGTGGGCCAAGCGGAGGTGGTGTCATCCTTGCTCCAATTTGCGAGCATGCCTGCGGTCACGGTGACCTTGTGGGCGGTGCCCATGGAGAGCATGGAGGAGCTGTTGTAGGCAGCGTCTTTGCCGTAGATGCCGCTGCTGCCCAGCTGCTCCAGGGCCTGGGTGGCAGATTTCTGCTCATCAGTCGCAGTACCCACGATGCCCCAATCCGCGCCCGAAGCCGCGCCCGTACCGTCCGTAAAGGTCGCCAGGCTGTCCTCATAGTACACATTGCTGGCGGGGATGATGTAGGCCGTCCAGGTAACACTGCCCTCTTTGAATGTTTCTGTATTAACGCCGCTGTACGTCAAGTTGATCGTCTCATAGCCGTCAATTGTCTTGTTCAGCTTATAAGCAACCTTATAGCCATCCGCAGGCGTATTTTTGACCGAAACCGTTCCGTAAGTCAAACGGTCTGCATTTGCTACTTCAACCTTGTTGACCTTGCCGCTCAACTCGGTGTTCATATCCTTAGGGGCAATCTCCAGCGGTAGGCCAAAGTCCACTACAAAGGTCTTAGAGTTAGTAAACGTATAATACAGATAAACATCCTTGCCATTGTCGCTGCGAACCACCTCAACACACGTATACGTGCTGTAGCGATATTCCGCGCCAATGGCCGGCATAGTAGACAGGTCTGCGGAAACAGTCTGCTTCACGTTCATGTCGTTGACAACCGTGCCGTTCTTCAGAGGACCTTTCCACGGGGTATCAAGTCCGATCTGGCTATTAAAAACCGCTTTGTCCTCTTTTCCGAATTCTACCTTTACATTGATGGGATAGGTGTAAAATTCGTTGCCGGTATTCTTATTGATATAGTGTACATGAAGCGAATCCATTGTCGCAACGGGACGGATATAGTAGGTAACCAGCATGCCCTGGCGCTGATAAATCTCAAGGCCCTCAATGTTGGGGTTGCCGCCGACCGTGTACTGATAGTTCCCGGAAATGCTTGAGAACTTCGCATCATTGGGCTTAAACTGAGACGGAAGATTTCCTTCATCGTCTACCCAAGCTACCTTCTCCGTACCCTTGTACTCGATTTTCGTGCTCGTAGTCAAAGGAGTATTCTTGCCGGTCAGCTGCTCCGTCGGCGTATCGCTGGTAGGCGTCACTGTAATCATGTAAATCTCATAACCGGTGGTGTCAATACCGTTGATCAAGCCAATGCGGCGATAGTAGTTGCTGTTGCCGTCCTGAAATACAACCCCAGTCTTATCACTCTCGTCGCAATGGAAATAGACGGTCTTTCCCATCTCAGGAAAGCTATCGGGAACTCTCGTACCATCCGGATACTTCACAGCAAAGTCCAGTACACCATACTGGGTAGGCCTTTCAGTCGCCCATTTATCAGTCGGATTACCCCAGTCTACCACGTCCGTGATAACCTCCTGGGTCACATCCGTGCGCTGCATATAGTAGGCAATGACCTGCTCCTTGCAGCTGCTGGCGCCGCCTGTACTGCCCTCGCCGGTTACGATAGTCCAATTCTCACGGTCAGAGGAAACGGCCCAGCTCCCGCTATAATAGCGGACATACTGATAGTCTACACGACCATCCGCCTTGGTCATATCCGTCCACCACACCTTTTGAAGGCCCGTCGTCGTGTTCAGAACAGTACCCTTCCAAAGCGCATATGTTGCGTCGCGGTCATCTCTGCTGGTCTCGGACTTGTCTTTTACTGCATCAGGAACAAGCTGGGACAGCGCCACGCCCTTCTCACCAAAGGCAACTTCTGCCTTTGCTGTCACATAATAGGCATAACCGCCATTGTTGTAATCATTGAACTGTTCACTGCCCCTTGTAGTAACACCAGTAACCTCAATGGAGCTATTGGTAATCCACAGCTGGATGGGTAGAGTAGCCGCATTGTCCAGATCCTCGTTGACAACAGTAATGTTGTATTGCGTGTCACCGATCACGGCTGTAGTATTACCAACCGCAACGCCCTTGAAGGTGACCGTCTTGCCGCCGGGTACCACGGTAGCCGTGTAGGGCTGGCCGCCACCCCTGGCGCTGCTTTGCTTTAACACCGTCCAGCCATCGCTGTAGGTCAGATAATAATTAGTAGTGCCGCCAAGCCAGTCACTGACACTGTAGTAGAAGCCGTCATTGGCACTCCAGGACCAGGTTGCCGGGATGGTGGATGCAGACAGAGAATAGCCGCTCCAGCTACTACCACTACAACTCAGATAGTAACTACCCGACTTGATGGTATACCCATTTTCGCTGCTGGAAATGGTCCACTTGGTAGCATCGTCGAGGTTAGTGGGCGGTGTGATGCTGCTGCCGCTACGCTTCAGATACTGGGAGCCGTTGCCGATGATATATTCCGTTTTGCTGTCAATGGAGGTTGCCTTTGTGGCAGTCATCTCACCGGTAGAGGTGGCAATCGTGTAAGAGGCGATGCCATCATCGGTTTTATACGTACCATCCCCAGGCAGATTATCGCCGGTCAGGTCGTAGGCCTTGCTGGTCCGGCCCACGGCGACGGTGACGTTCTCCGTAGAGCCTGCCCCCTTCGCCAGCTGGACGAGGCCCATTTCGGAGAAGTGGGGGACCTGGAAGGTGTATTTGCCGCCGGACAGGGTGCCGGAAATCAGCTTCACAGCGCCGTTGTCGATGATATAGGCGTGAATGCGGGAAGCCTCTGTGGCCCAGTCCTCGGGAACAGGCAGCGTCACGGTGCCCTCACCGGTATAGGCCTTGCCATCAACAGTGGGAGTCACGTTATAGGAGACGTGTGCTTCTGTGTCAAAGGTAAAGTCAGAAGTAATTTTCTTCACTTCCACCGTTGCCTTCTGGCCCTTGGCGCCAGTCACCGCAACGGAGACACCCGTGGCATCATCAGAGGCGGACAGCTTTACCTTACCGGTGAAGTAGTCGGGGTTGCACTTGGCCATGGTGGCGATCAGGTCATAGACCTTGTCCTTGCTATCTGCCCAGCTCTTGGAAGGACCATCGCACCAGCAGCACAGAACGCTGCCAACAACGGGTATCTCCTTGTCTGCAACATTCTTAGCTTGAGTAACAGGCGTACTCTTGATTCCTTTCAGGGCGTCCTCGTAACCCCACTGGCCATTGCTCCAGATATCATACAGGTAATCGCCCAGCACGTAGTACCACGCATCATTGTTGTTGAGAATCTTGAAGCCAGCATTGTGCAATTCGGTCACGGATGCATAGTTTGTGCCCTGCGCCCAATAGCAGATCACAATATCCTTGTCAAACGAAACGGAGGATGTCTTTCCGGAATAAAGAAAACCATCATTATAGGCCAGAGGGGTCATTTGGGCATCCTTGACCATCTTGGCAACTTCATTGACATACTTTGCGAAGGCTGTGTACTCCGTATCGCTCAGGCCGCTGAAGCTATACTCGTCCGCTGCAAGGTTATAATACTTGCTGCCCTTGGACGCAAAATACGTGATGTACTTCTGCTGCAATGCCTTGATAAACTCAACCTGCGCATCGGAGGTCAGGCTCATCTCGGAATCGGTCCTTTGAGTGCCAACGCCCCGCTCCTTCATGGCGCTGACCAAAGCATCCATGTGGCCCGGCGTATTGAGCATGGGGATGATGGAAATGTCTTTGCCCTTGGCATAGGCAATAATGGTGTCCATGTCAGTCTCGGACAGCATCGTGCTGGCAGTATTCTTACCGTTACTGTACGTGGCGTTGCCATTAGTAACAGCATTTTTCACATCATCGCTGCTATATGTCTTGTTGCTGGTCTTCACAGACATATCGTTCAGCAGGAACCGGAAACCGTTGTTGCCGAAGGCCAGCTGCAGGTGCGTGAAGTGATTTTCTGCCAGCTGATCGATGATGCCCTCGATCTCACTGACGGTGAAATACTTTCTGCCGCAGTCCAGGTGGAAAATGCGCAGGAACTCGCTGTCCTGGGTCGCGGCCTTGTCCTCGCCCGCCTGGGCGCTGGCCGAGGTGGCGAATGCGGAGATGGGCAGCAGCCCGATCATCAGAATCACCGCCAGAATCAGCGACAGCAATCTCTTCCGCGGAGATCGTGTTTACGTTTGGTTCATTTTGTTCATTCCTTTCCTTTGTATGTGATTTTCCATTGCCCTGTACGAGGGGCTGCGGAGACCTCCCCCGCACGTTTTCAGGCGCTCTGATTCAGAATCTATTTTAAGCCTTTCTTCGCACTTTTGCAACAGCAAATTTGCCGATTCCGCAAGAAAATATAATCCTCCCTGCGTCATTTTCACGGCGGCGGAGCGAGAGGTGGCTTTTTTGCATAGAGACGCGCCATCGGGCGCATAATAAGGCCGAACGCGGAAATTTTCCAACTATTTCTTGCAGGAGGAAACCATATGGTCAAGGATTTTATCGACACCAACGACTTTTCGGCGAAGGAGCTGCTGGACATGATCCAGCTGAGCCTGTCCATCAAGGACGCCATCCGGGGCGGCTATTACCCGCCGCTGATGAAAAACAGGAACCTGGGCATGATCTTTCAGCAGTCCTCCACCCGGACCCGGGTGTCCTTTGAGACGGCCATGAGCCAGCTGGGGGGCCACGCCCAGTATCTGGGCCCCGGCATGATCCAGCTGGGCGGACACGAGACCATCGGCGACACCGGACGAGTGCTGAGCTATCTGGTGGACGTGGTCATGGCCCGGGTCATTGAGCACCGCACCATCGTGGACCTGGCGGAGGCGTGCTCCATTCCGGTGCTCAACGGCATGTCCGACTATAACCACCCCACCCAGGAGATCGGCGACCTGTGCACCATGGCGGAGAACCTGCCCCGGGGCAAGAAGCTGTCGGACTGCAAGGTGGTGTTCGTGGGCGACGGCACCCAGGTGTGCGCGTCCCTGGGCTTCATCACCACCCATCTGGGCATGAAATTCGTCCACTACGGCCCCAAGGGCCATCAGCTGACCGACGGCCACCAGGCCATCATGGAGCGCAATTGCCGGGAAAGCGGCGGCAGCTTCCTGGTCACCGACGACCGCAGCGCCGTCCGGGACGCGGACTTCATCTATACCGACGTGTGGTACGGCCTGTATGAAAACGAGATGCCCAAGGAGCAGCGGGTGGAGGTGTTCCACGACTATCAGGTGAACCGGGAGCTGATGAGCCTGGGGGCCATCGGGTGCAAGTTCCTGCACTGCCTGCCTGCCACCCGGGGTGAGGACGTCACCGACGAGGTGGCCGACTCCGCCGCCTCCCTGTGCTGGGAGCAGGCCGGCAACCGCCTGACGGCCATGCGGGGCCTGCTGGTATACTTCACCCAGTGCCGCCAGAGGCACACGGAGCTGGAGATGGCCGCCGCCCAGGAGCAGCTGGAGCGCTTTATGGCAGACCGGGGCCTGAGCTGACATGGAAAAACGCAAATTTCGGCTGGCGGACGTGGTGCTGTCCGTCATCTGCGTGGTGTTTGTGGCGGAGGCCGCCGCGCCGGTGGCGTCCATCGGCAACAGCCAGTATTTCTGGTGGCTGTTCATGATCCTGGCGTTTCTGCTGCCCTATGGGCTGATCTCCTCGGAGCTGGGCACCGCCTTCCCCGGGGACGGCGGCCTGTATGACTGGATCCACACGGCGTGGCCCGACTCCCGATGGGGCGCCCGGGCCTCGTGGTACTACTGGATCAACTTCCCTCTGTGGATGGCATCCCTGGCGGTCATGTGTCCGGAGCTGCTGGGGTATGTGTTCGGCTGGCAGCCGGGGCCGGTGTGGTCCCTGCTGATCCAGCTGGCGTTTATCTGGATCGTCACCGTGGTGGCCTTTTATCCGGTGTGCGACAGCATCATCATCCTGAACCTCAGCGCCGCCATCAAGATTCTGCTGGCGGTGACGGTGGGGGTGCTGGGCATCGTGTATGTGGCGAAAAATGGCTTTGTCAACGACATGACGGCCCGGACCTTCCTGCCGTCCTTCGACCTGGACAGTCTGTCGTATATCTCCGTCATCATCTTCAACTTTCTGGGCTTTGAGGTGGTATGCACCTATGCCGGCAGCATGGCGGACCCCCGGCGGCAGATCCCCCAGGCCATCGTTGCCGGCGGCATCGTCATTGCGGCCATTTACCTGTTTTCGGCCTTCGGCATCGGGGCCGCCGTGCCTACCCGGGACATCAGTGTGGACTCCGGCCTCATCGATGCCGTATCCCTGATGACCGGCGCCACCGGCGGCGTGCTGGTGGACATTGTGGCCCTGCTGTTTCTGGTAACGCTGTTCGGCAACATGATCTCCTGGTCCATGGGCGTCAATTCCACCGCCGCCTATGCCGCGGAGCGGGGAGATATGCCCGCCGTGTTCGCCCGGCGGCGGAAGGACAACCAGATGCCCGTGGGCTCGGCGCTGGTCAGCGGGATCGTAGCCTCGGCGGTGTGTCTGCTGGGAGCTGCCATCCAGGCGGTGAGCCCGGATTCCTCCCTGTTCTGGAGCTTCTTCGCCCTGAACCTGGTGATGCTGCTGCTGAGCTATCTGCCGGTGTTTCCGGCGTTTCTGGCCCTGCGGCAAAGGTTCCCGGATGCGGAGCGGCCCTTCCGGGTGCCGGGAGGCGGCGGCTTTCTCAAATGCCTGGCCTACGTCCCCATGGCGCTCATCGCCCTGTCCATCGTATTCACCGCCGTCCCCCTGTCCACGGACCGGGAGACGCTGGCCACCATTCTGCCCATTACCGTGGGCTCCATCATCAGTGTGCTGCTGGGCGAGCTGCTCATCGCCGTCCGGCGGCGGCATCATCCCATATCAGGAGGATAACAGCTATGGCAAAACGAATCACAGGAACCACGCCCCGGCAGGACGGGTATCGCATGCCCGGGGAATTTGAGGAGCAGAGCAGCGTATGGATGCTGTGGCCCCAGCGGCCCGATAACTGGCGCGGCGGAGCCAAGCCCGCCCAGCAGGCATTCATTGACGTAGCCCGGGCCATCGCCCGGTTTGAGCCGGTGACGGTATGCGTGAATCCCGACCAGTTTCAGAATGCCCGGGCCCGCCTGCCGGAGGACGTGCGGGTGGTGGAGATGACCAGCAACGACGCCTGGGTCCGGGACTGCGGCCCCACCTTTGTGAAAAACGACCAGGGCGGTCTGCGGGCAGTGGACTGGACCTTCAACGCCTGGGGCGGCCTGTACGACGGGCTGTACTTTCCCTGGGATCAGGACGACCTGGTGGCCCGGAAGATCTGCGAGCTGGAGGGGGTGGACAGCTACCGCACCGACGATTTTGTGCTGGAGGGCGGGTCCATCCATGTGGACGGTCAGGGCACTGTGCTGACCACGGAGATGTGCCTGCTGTCCCCGGGACGGAACCCGGAGCTGAGCCGCCGGGATATTGAAGAAAAGCTCTGCGGCTATCTGGGGTGCGAGAAGGTCATCTGGCTGCGGGACGGCATCGACCCCGATGAGACCAACGGCCATATTGACGACGTGGCCTGCTTCGTGGCCCCGGGAGAGGTGGCGTGCATCTGGACCGAGGACCCGGAGAACCCCTTCTATCAGGCGTCCCAGGACGCCTTCCGCACCCTGAGCCAGGCCACCGACGCCAAGGGCCGCCGCCTGACGGTGCACAAGCTGTGCCTGACGAAAAAGCCCTGCTATCTGGAGGGGGCGGAGACCATCGACGCCGTGGAGGGCACCGCCCCCCGGGAAAACGGCGAGGTCAGCATCGCCTCGTATATGAACTTTCTCATCGTCAACGGGGCCGTTATCGCCCCCCAGTACGGCGACGAAAACGACCGGCTGGCCATCCAGCAGCTGCAGCAGATGTTCCCGGACCGCCAGATCGTGGGGGTCCAGACCCGGGAGATCGCCTTCGGCGGCGGCAACATCCACTGCATCACCCAGCAGCAGCCCAAGGCGTAACACCGCCCAGGCGGCATAAACTTGCTCCCCCATGCGGACGGCAGCGTCCTGCATGGGGGAGTACATTTCTTTTTGCAGCGGGGTTCTATGCGTGGTATTCCGGTCCTCTGCCCTGGTAGATATCCTGCATTTCCCGGTCGATCTCGCTGATGGCGTCGGAGCACAGGCGCAGGCGCGCCGCGTCGTCAGGGGAAAAGTCCCGCTGCGACTTATAGCGCAGCTCATGCTCCAGGCTGGCCCACATGTCCATGGCAATGGTACGCAGCTGGATCTCCACCGGCAGGTGCAGCATTCCCTCAGAGATCACGATGGGCACATCGCAGATCAGGTGCAGGCTTCGGTAGCCGGACTCCTTGGGCTGCTGGATGTAGTCCACCTCCCGGATGATCTTGAAATTCTCATTGCGGGCCAGCAGACTGCGGAGATAGTAGATATCGTCCAGATAGTTGCAGATAACCCGGACGCCGGCTACGTCCTGGATGTGGGCATAGATATTGTCGATGGTGACCTCAAACCCCCGGCGCTTCAGCTTTTCCACGATGCTGTCCACGGTTTTGATGCGGTACTCGATATGGTGGATGGGAGAGTGGTCGTACAGGCTGGCAAATTCCTCGTCCAGGATCTCCAGCTGGGTGACGGCGACCTTCAGAGCGCTGCGATACAGGTGATTCACCCGTACCATGCCCTGGGCCAGCTCCTGCTGCTCCGGCGTGCCCCCCTGGGGAATGTGGATATCCTTCAGCCGGATGGTGCCGCTCTTCTCGATCATCATGAAAAAGATGCGCCTCCTTGTTCTCGTTTGATCCTTTGTTATGATTATAACATAGACCTATGACAGGAGTGTGAATAAAAAGCAAAATCTGCCGTAGAAAAATCCCGTCATTTTTCGTCATTTCGCCAAAGTCTGCCGTTTGCGCCGGGAGCCCTTTTGTGGTATCATAGGAAAAGCGAAAAAAAGGGGGGACGGCGCATGCATATTCGTGAGCATCTGCGCACGGTGGGCCGCCACCGGCGGCTGGTGCGGCATTACTGCCTGCGGCTGGGGCTGGTGTGGCAGGGACTGACCCACGATCTGAGCAAATACAGCCCCACGGAGTTCTGGCGCAGCGCCAAATATTACCAGGGATACCGCAGTCCCAACGACCAGGAGCGCCTGGAAAACGGCGTAAGCCTGTCGTGGCTGCATCATAAGGGCCGCAACCGCCATCACTTTGAGTACTGGATCGACTACTGCCTGCGGCCGGACGGCAGCGTATACATGGGCGGGTGCAAAATGCCCAAGCGCTATGTGGCGGAGATGTTCTGTGACCGCATCGCTGCCTGCCGGGTGTACCAAGGGGAAAAATATACCGATGCATCGCCCTATGACTATTACCAGGGCTCCAAGGGGCACATTCTCATCAACCAGGAGACCAGCGACCTGCTGGACCGGTGGCTGCTGCTGCTGAAGAAGCAGGGCGAGGATGCGGCCTTCCCGCAGATCCGCCGGGAGCTGAAGGACCCGACGTATTGAGCTGCGGAGCAAGTCAAGCCATGATCCCCGCCTCCTGCACCGGCACATAAAAAAACTGCCGTAGAGGGCAATTACCTCTGCGGCAGTTTTTTCAGGTCGAACACATTCTTAAACTAAAAAATCAAACCTCTGTGTTTTGTTGGACAAGAAGCGTATGAATAGTATTTTGCTACGGAGTATGAGCAGAATCTCACCTCCTATGTCACCGTGTCCTGCGAGGGACTGACGGACGGCAAGGCCTATCTGAGCGTGGAAGTGCCCGATAGCCACTATGTCCAGCATGCTATGCTTCGCACCATTTTTTACGTTCTCCTAATAGGCACAATATGATTTAGTACTTGTTCTTAAATAAGAGGTTGTACCAGAAAATAACAAAGGCAATGAGTAAGAATTGTATCATAGATCGTTATGCTCCTCAGTTAGAATTAACTCGCCACGACCATTCTTAGCAATCCCCGCCCACTCTAAAATTGCAGCCATTACAAACACGGGATCAAAAACCGATTCTCCGATTGTTCGACCGCGGTGAAGCGCTATTGTACCGACAACGGTATTTTCCTCACAGCCGGGTTCACCGAGCTTATAGTTTCTTCCATTGCCTTTCCTTGCTCTGCCGCCTTGCTTTATAAGGAGTTCTACAATATCGTCAAACACCTTATAGTCGTAGGCTGGCTTAACAGGCAACTTATCACTTGTAAAAGTCGTTCCGTCTGGCTCTGCGTAAATCTCGCAAGGAAGGCCTCTGGCCGTGTATACGGTAACGTGACCACCGTGCGCTTTCAGCTTTGCTTTGATGATTTCGGACGCGAGTGTGCTTGTATCATCCACATCCATGCGGCTTACATCAATTTCCTTTGGCATTACCTTCTCCGTTCCACCGCCAAGATTTAAGGCGGCAAGCAATTCATCCAGTTTCTTTTTTGCAGTTGGATAGGATATTTGCATATCAGACTGTACCTCCTTCAGGTTTCCTCTGTCTTTCAAAAAAGTAATCAAGAACTCAAATCGCTCCTTGTCGAGCCGATCAAAAGGGCCAAGGTCGAACGTGTTTCTTAGCTCCATGCCACAATCAGGGCATTGTAGCGTGGTAACTCGCAGTGTCCCATGACAGGCGGGACATTTTGAAATAAGCCGGTTCATGTAAATCACCTCTTTGCTTATATGATACAATTAGAGAGCAGATTTGTCAATATAGTTTTTAATTATTTTTAGTACTATAAGTGCTATATTGTTTTTCAACTAAAAAAATCGGCACCTGCTTTTTGAGGCAGGTGCCGATTTCTGTTACCGGATCATGCGCTTGGATTTTTGGCGTAAGTGGCGTAAGTTTGGCGTAAATCCGCTTTTGCGCATCCAAAAAATCAAGCAATTTCAACGGTTTGCGGCGTCTCTTAATACATGCCGCCCATGCCGCCCATATCGGGAGCGGGAGCTGCGGGAGCCGCGGGCTGGGGCTTGTCGGCCACCAGGGACTCGGTGGTCAGCACCATGCCGGACACGCTGGCGGCGTTCTCCAGAGCGGAGCGGGTCACCTTGGCGGGATCCACGATACCGCTGGCGATCATGTCGCAGTACTCCTCCTTGTAGGCGTCGAAGCCGAAGCCGTTCTTGCCGGAGGTGCGGACCTTCTCCAGGATCACGGAGCCGTCCAGGCCGGCGTTGGCGGCAATCTGGCGGATGGGCTCCTCCAGAGCCTTGGCCACGATCTGCACGCCGGTCTTCTCGTCGCCCTCGGCGTCGGCCAGCAGGGCGGTGACAGCGGGGATCACGTTGACAAAGATGGTGCCGCCGCCGGCCACAATGCCTTCCTCCACGGCAGCCTTGGTGGCGTTCAGGGCATCCTCGATGCGGAGCTTCTTCTCCTTCATCTCGGTCTCGGTAGCAGCACCCACCTTGATGACGGCCACGCCGCCGGCCATCTTGGCCAGACGCTCCTGCAGCTTCTCGCGGTCATACTCGCTGGTGGTGTTGTTGATCTGGGCGCGGATCTGGGCCACGCGGTCGGCAATGGCCTGCTTGTCGCCCATGCCGTCCACGATGATGGTGTTCTCCTTGGTGACCTTCACCTGGCGGGCACGGCCCAGCATATCCACGGTGGCATCCTTCAGGGTCAGGCCCAGCTCCTCGCTGATGACCTGGCCGCCGGTGAGGATGGCAATATCCTGGAGCATCTCCTTGCGGCGGTCGCCAAAGCCGGGAGCCTTGACGCACACCACATTCAGGGTGCCCCGCAGACGGTTGACGATCAGGGTGCTCAGAGCCTCGCCCTCCACGTCCTCGGCGATGATGAACAGCTTCTTGCCGGCCTGGACCAGCTGCTCCAGCAGAGGCAGAATGTCGGAGATCACGGAAATCTTCTTGTCGGTGATGAGGATATACGCGTCGTCGATGAGGGCCTCCATCTTGTCGGTGTCGGTGACCATGTAGGGGGTGATATAGCCCCGGTCGAACATCATGCCCTCCACCACCTCGGAGTAGGTCTCGGCGGTCTTGGACTCCTCGATGGTGATGACACCGTCGGCGGAGACCTTCTCCATAGCCTCGGCGATGAGCTTGCCGATGAAGGCGTCGCCGGAGGAGACGGTGCCCACGCGGGCGATGTCGTCGGTGCCGTTGACCTTCTGGCTCTGCTCATGAATGGCGGCCACAGCAGCGTCCACGGCCTTGGCCATGCCCTTCTTCATAACGATGGGATTGGCGCCGGCGGCCAGGTTCTTCAGACCCTCGCGGATCATGGCCTGGGCCAGCAGGGTGGCGGTGGTGGTGCCGTCGCCGGCCACGTCGTTGGTCTTGGTGGACACCTCGCGCACCAGCTGCGCGCCCATGTTCTCAAACGGATCCTCCAGCTCGATCTCCTTGGCGATGGATACGCCGTCGTTGGTGATCAGCGGAGTGCCGAACTTCTTATCCAGCACCACGTTGCGGCCCTTGGGGCCCAGGGTGATCTTGACGGTATCGGCCAGCTGATTGACGCCGGACTCCAGAGCCTTGCGGGCTTCCTCCCCGCGCTTAATGATCTTAGCCATAATATTGCCTCCTAATTAAAAGCAGAAAGATTGATTTTGGAAATGACAGGGATGGGATCGTTACTCGACGATGGCCAGAATGTCGGCCTGCTTGACGATGATATACTCCACATCCTCCAGGGTGACCTTGGTGCCGGCATACTTGTCGGTAATGACCTTGTCGCCGGGCTTCACGGTCATGGTAACGGTCTTGCCGTCCACGGTGCCGCCGGGGCCCACGGAAATCACCTCTGCCACAGAGGGCTTCTCCTTAGCGGAGCCGGTGAGGATGATGCCGCCCTTGGTGGTCTCCTCCGCCTCCGTCATCTTCAGAACAACGCGATCAGCAAGCGGTGTCAGTTTCATGGTTGGTTCCTCCTTATATCTTTACATAATAAACGAGTTCAGCGTTAGCACTCAATAGCCCTGAGTGCTAACGCTGATTATCATACCACACTATTCAGATTTTGCAAGGGGATTTTTGGCAAAATCTCAAAAGTTCACAAATTGGTCAAATATCCCGGGCGGTGCGGTTGCAGTCGCAGCCGGCGGGGCCGAAGAAATTCAGCCGCTTGTCCGCCAGACGGATGGTCACATCGTCGGAGGTGATGCACTCGCCGTCGAGACATGTGACGATATCCGGCTTATCGGAATGGATATGCACCACCTTGGGGGTAGAGCAGCGGGCCACATGGGGGAATTTATAGTACTGCCCCTTGGCATACGGAGTCACAAACCGCAGGAAGGTAGTGCGGCTGACCTTTTTCACCACCAGGGTGTTCAGCACGCCGTCGTCCATCCGGGCCTCGGCCACAGGCATGAACCCGCCGCCGTAATACCGCCCGTTGCACACGGACACCAGGGAGAAGTCATCCTCCATGGTTTCGCCGTCCAGCTCCACCGTCCAATGGGAGCCGATGCCCTTGAACAGGAAGTTCACCAGCAGAGAGACAATATAGCTGCTCTTGCCGTCCAGAATGGGGCTCTCGCTGAAATTATGTACGTCCCGGGCCACCCGGGCGTCGATGCCGGAGCAGGCGATGGTCAGGGCCACCCGGCCATTGACGTCGATGGCGTCCATGGGGAACTGGGGGCCGTCCCACAGGTTCTCGGCGTCCCGGAACTTGTCCAGGTCGTCGCCGAAGTTTTTCAGGAAGTCGTTGCCGGTGCCCACAGGGATCACGCTCATGGCGGCGTTGTCATAGCCGATGATGCCGTTTGCCACCTCGTTGACGGTGCCGTCGCCGCCGCAGGCGTAAAACCGCAGGGGCTCCCCGGTCTGACAGAGCTTTTGGGCGATCTCGGTGGCGTGGCCCTGTTTTTTGGTGAGGATGCATTGCACGTCCAGACCGTGAGCCGTCCGCAGATGCTCAGCCATTTCATAGATCCGCTGGCGGCTGTCATATTTCCCCGCAGTGGGGTTGATGATAAAGATGTGCTTCATAGCGGCGCCCTCCCGGTGAGTTTTAAGATTCGGTAACAGATTGTAACCTATTGTAGCACGGCGGCGGAAAAGTATATGAACAAATTGAAAATATCTGTGAAGATTTCGGGAAAAGTCCCGGCATAACGCTGTCAACCCCGCTCTTACACATTTCCGTACATAAACAGATCGCACTTGATCATGCCGTTATAGAGCTTGCGCTTCTTTTTGGCCTGGTGGCCGAAGGTGCGCTCAAACTCCGTGTGGCTGCTGAGCACCAGGGTCCGCCAGGTGTCCGGCAGCCGCTCCCACATATGCCCGAAATCCCGATACAGGGCCTCGGCCTCCTGCCGCTCCAGCAGGCGCTCACCGTAGGGCGGATTGGTCACCAGCTGGCCATAGGTGTCCTCCCGGCGGAAATTCCGCATATCCGCCACCCCAAAGCGCACCACATCCTCCACCCCGGCCTTCCGGGCGTTATCCCGGGCGATGGCCACGGCCCGGGGGTCCACATCGCCACCCCAGATGTCGTACTTCCCGTGGAACTCCTTATCCATAGCCTCCCCGGCGGCGGCCAGCCAGTCCCCGGAGGGCACAAAGCCCCAGCGCTGGGCGTCAAAGCTGCGGTCCAGGCCCGGGGCCCGGTTCAGGGCGATCAGCGCCGCCTCGATGCAGATGGTGCCGCTGCCGCAGAAGGGGTCGCAGAAGGGGTCCCTCCCCCGGAATCGGGACAGGGTCACCATAGCCGCCGCCAGCGTCTCCCGCAGGGGAGCCTCCACGCCCACGGCCCGGTATCCCCGCTTATACAGACCCTCGCCGGAGGTATCCAGACAGATCATGGCCTCGTCCTTGAACAGGGAGAACCGCACCTGATGCTTCACCCCGTCCTCCGGGAACTGCTCCAGGCCGTAGTGAGCCTTCATCCGCTCCACCATAGCTTTTTTGATGATGGACTGGCAGGCCGGCACGGCGTGAAGCTGGGAGGAGATGGAGTAGCCCTTCACAGGGAAGGCCGCGTCCCGGGGCAGATAGTCCTCCCAGGCGATGGCCCGGGTGCCCTGAAACAGCTCCTCAAAGCTGCGGGCCGGAAACCGGCCCAGCACCAGCAGGACCCGGGCGCCGCAGCGCAGGTTGATGTTCAGCCGCGCTATGTCGGACAGCTGGCCCCGGCACAGGACCCGGCCGTTTTCCACCTGCACATCCCGCAGCCCCAGCCGCCGGATCTCGTCGCCCACCAATTTTTCCAGCCCCAGCAGGCAGGGCACCATAAATGTCTGCATATCGCACCTCGTTCGGTCGTTCGTCATATGATTTTCCATCGAATCGCCGGCGGCGTCAGCTTCCCCGCCGGAGCTTGTCCAGCATCCGGACAAACTCCTCCGGCAAAGGGCAGGTCAGCTCCACCGGCTCCCCGGTGCGGGGATGGAGAAACCGCAGCCCCACGGCGTGGAGACACTGGCCCGTCAGCCCCGGCACGGGCTTTTTGGCCCCGTACACCGTATCCCCCAGAATCGGGTGGCCGATGTGGGCCAGGTGGACCCGGATCTGGTGGGTGCGGCCCGTCTCCAGGCGGCAGCGCAGATGGGTAACGCCGGGATAGCGGGCGATGACCTCCCAATGGGTCACGGCCTCCCGGCCCCCCTGGCGCACCACCGCCATGCGCTTGCGGTCCACCGGATGGCGGCCGATGGGCGCGTTGACAGTGCCGCTGTCCTCCCGGAAATTGCCCACCGCCAGGCACTCATACGTCCGGGCCAGGGTGTGGTCCGCCAGCTGGGCCGCCAGGGCCAGGTGGGCCGCGTCGTTCTTGGCGGCGATAATGAGGCCGCTGGTGTCCCGGTCGATGCGGTGGACGATGCCGGGGCGGAGGGCTCCGTTGATTCCGGAGAGTGATTCACCACAGTGATATAACAGAGCGTTGACCAGGGTCCCGTCCGGGTGCCCCGGGGCCGGATGCACCACCATCCCCGTGGGCTTGTTCACCACGATGACGTCCTCGTCCTCGTATACCACGTCCAGGGGAATATCCTGGGGCCGGGCTTCCGGCTCCTCCGGCTCCGGCAGCGTCACCTCCAGCACCTGTCCCGGCTGGACCCGCAGGTTCTTCGCCACCGGTCGGCCCCGGTCCGTAACGCGTCCCTCCTCCAGAAGCCGGGCGGCGGCGGAGCGGGTCAGCCCCTCCAGCCGCCGGGCCAGCAGGCTGTCCGCCCGCTGCCCCGCCTCCTCAGTTGTCACCGTCAGCCGGGTCGTTTCCATGTTTTCTGTCCTTCTTGTCGTATTTGTCGTATAAAAACAGGTAGTACACGGCCCCCAGAATGGCCCCCACCACCACGCAGCAGTCGGCAAAGTTGAACACCGGATAGGAAAATAGAGTCAGGTCGAACATGTCCACCACATAGCCCCGGAACAACCGGTCGATGAGGTTCCCCACGCCCCCGGCCAGGATCATCAGCCCCGCGATCACGCCCAGGGGATGCCGCACGATGCGCCGCACCAGCAGATACGCCACCGCCGCCATCAGCAGCACCGTCACCACCGCCAGGGCCGCGGTCTGGCCGGAAAAGCTGGACCAGGCCGCGCCATAGTTATGCACCCGGGTCAGCCGCATGACGCCCGGCCAAAATGCCGCCGACTCTCCCAGAGCCAGGTGCTCCACCGTCCAGTATTTGATAAGCTGGTCCGCCCCCAACAGGGCGGCAAACAAAAGATAATACCACATAAGGCAGGGTTCCCTCCTGTGCAAGATACACCAATTTTATTATTATACCTCATTTTCCCCACCATTGCAACCGCCGAAAAAGTGTACCAAATTTTAACCGCTTTGTTACCGGATTGTAACCGTTATTCACCATTTTGAGATGATTTTGCTGAGAAACTCCTGTATACTGCAAGTACAGTAAGGGAAAAACCAACATTCACCTTGGGAAAGGAGTCGCCATGAAAAAGACGGTATTGCTGCTGGCAGTGTGCTTGATGCTGGGGCTGTGTGCCTGCGGCCTGCGCGGGCAGAGCGTAGCGAGGAATGCCGTCGAGCCTGTGCATTTCTCCGCCCCGGCGGTCCGACAGGACGCAGCCCCGGCGGAGGAGCCCCGGGTGACCCTGCCCCAGGGGGCCAGCCTGCTGACGGAGCAGGAGCTCCGCTGGTTCGGCGGCAGCTGCTTCAACGTGCTGCCTGCCCAGGGGCCCAACCTGTTTCTGTCTGTCTCCTTTGACCGGGCTGCGGACATGGACCTGACTGCCCTGTTCACCGGCGGCGCCGGGAGCCGGGACCTGTCCGACCGGGAGCTGCGCCAGCTGGGTGCCGAGGGCTATGCCCGCCTGACGGTATCGGAGCTGGAGGATCTGCTGCTGCGGTACACGGGCCTGAGCCTGGCGGATATGTCCGACGCGGCCTTTGACGGCCTCACCTATCTGGCGGATTTCGACGCGTACTACGGCCCTGCCGGTGACGCAGGCTACGTCCGCTTCCAGTATGGGTACCACAGCCCCGACGGTACCGTGACCCTGCGCTATGCAGGCGGCAGCGTGACCCTGCATCAGGATGCGGGCCGCTGGCTGGTGGTCTCCAACGTCCTGGACTGACAGGCGTTTTCAGATAGCAGGCAGAAGCGTTTGCGTGGTTTTCTCTCGTAGTTCTCTTTTCATCTTCTCTCTTTTCTCCGCTGATTCTCATCTTCTTTCATCTGCCAGAGGGCGGCTCCTGATAAAGGGGCCGCCTTCTGGCAGGTCTGCTTTTCTCCTGTCCCTCCCCTGCCGAAAATTTCATTTTGGAGCCGTATCCGCCGTTTTGGAGTGGATACGCCTCCTGCCTTTGCGTATACTATCTTCATACAAGGCGTCCGGGAGACGCTGTTTTTACAAATCAGCAGTTAAAGCGCTTTAACCATAGAAGGGAGACCGCTATGAGCGTTGTAATTTTGGGAGGAAACGAGTGTATGGAGCGGCGGTATAAGGAGCTCTGTCAGACGTACCGGTGCCAGGCCAAGGTATTCACCAAGCCTGCCGGGGGCCTGCGGAACAAGCTGGGCAGCCCCGACCTGATGATTTTTTTCACCGGCACCATGTCCCACAAGATGGTGCAGGGGGCCCTCAGCCAGCTGAAGGGCCAGAACACCATCATCGAGCGCTGCCACACCAGCTCCCTGTCCGCTCTGCGGGGAATTCTGGAGAAGCACGCAGGATGAGACCGGCGGAGGAGACGGTGGTGCGCCAGTGCGCGCCCACTCTGGCCGGCATCAAGACCGGCAGTCTGTTTCCCTGCCCCTATGACTCCCGTCAGCAGCTGCTGGCGGACATCCGGCGGATGAACCGGGTGCTGGTGCCCCGGGGGCTGTGCCTGCTGCCCATGCGGCTGGGCCAGGGAAGGGCGCTGCTGTATCTGTACCGGCCCCAGGCCCTGCGCCGGGATCTGGACGACGATCTGTCCTGCCGCCTGCTGCGGCAGGCGGGCTACCCCTGCGGCAGCTGCGGACAGTGTGTGGCGCGGCTGGTGCAGCGGCTGCGCACGGAGGAGGAATTTCCCCACGAGGTGGGGCTGTTCCTCAGCTACCCGCCGGAGGATGTGCAGGGGTTCATCGACCACCGGGCCGAGGACTTCAAGTGCGCCGGGCTGTGGAAGGTGTACGGCGACGAGCAGCGGGCTCAGCTTCTGTTCGACCGCTTCCGCCGCTGCACCCAGCGCTACTGCGCCCTGTGGCAGACCGGCTACCGGCTGGAGCAGCTGGCAGTGGCCGTTTGACAAGCCATTGGCATATTTTGAGACATATTTTTGAAAGGAAGTATATTTATGAAAAAGACGCTTGTGATCTATTGGAGCGGCACCGGCAACACCGAGGCCATGGCCAACGCCGTTCTGGAGGGCATGAAGGCCGCCGGGGCCGACGCCTCCCTGCTGACTCCCGACCAGGTGACCGCCGCCTCCCTGTCCGGTGTGTCCTCCGTGGCCATGGGCTGCCCCGCCATGGGCAGCGAGGTGCTGGAGGAGATGGAGTTCCAGCCCATGTTCGACAGCATCAGGAACCAGCTGGGCGGCAAGTCTGTGGGCCTGTTCGGCTCCTACGGCTGGGGCGACGGCGAATGGATGCGCAGCTGGGAGAAGGACTGCGACGATGCGGGCATCAGCCTGGTGTGCGAGAGCATCACCTGCTGCGAGGCTCCCGACGACGATGTGCTGGCCGCCTGCCAGGCCATGGGCCGGAAGCTGGCGGAGTAACACGTCCGTGGACGTCCGGCGTATGCTGCGGCAGAAGCTCCTTTTCTGGGCCGCCGTAGCCGTCCTGACCCTCCTGGCCGCCCTGCTGAGCTGAATATGGGATAAGGTGAAAGGCTTCGGGCATCCCCGGGGCCTTTCACCTTCTTTACCCGGGGAAAATTTTTGCGGAACGCTCAAAAGTGAGCTGCTGTATCTGCCAATCAAAACCTCCGGCTAAGCCGGGGGTTGTCTTTGATGGCCAAAGCAAAACCCCCGGGGTCTCTTGTTATGCAAGAGACCCCGGGGGTGCTGTTTTATTTTGCCGCTTAGGTTTTTTCTTTTTGGCTTACGCCTCCCGCTCCTTACGCTTGAGAACGAAGGCTGCGGCGAGAATCGTCACGGGCAGGGAGATGATCCAACCCAGCACGCCGGTATCGCCGGTGGCGGGGGTATTGCTGCCGCCGGTCTGAACGGTCACATCGGTCATGTCATAGAGCCGGGTCTGGGCGTTTGCAAAGCGGTAGTAGGCCGCCAGTGCGTAGTAGCCCTGCTCGGTGGCCATGCCGTCCCGGTCGCCGCCAGCGGTGTGGCGGAAGCCGCCGCCGGTGACATAGAAGCTGGCCAGAGCATCCAGCACCGTCAGGCCGTTCTTCACGAAGCGGCTGTCCGCGATGGGATCAATACCCAAAGCGGTGAGGGCCACGATGACCTGGGCGCAGGACTCGCTGTTCACGGTGCCCCAGCTGCCAAAGCCGCCGTCATTGCGCTGCAGGGCGGAAAGGGCCTCCAGGGCCTTATCCACAGCAGCCTTCACGGTCTCGTTGGTTTTATAGTAGGGGGCCAGGGCCTGGATGGCCATAGCGGTCATGTCGGGGTCGGCGTTCTCGCCGCTGAGGTTCCAGCCGCCGTCGGGAAGCTGGGCGTCCAGGATCACCTGAATCAGCTTCTCCCGGGTCACATCGCCCATGGTGGGGTAATTGTGGCTATCCAGGGCAATAAGGGTGAAAATGGGGCCGTTGATGCCCTGCTTCTGCACATAGGCCATGTTATCCAGGCCCTTCAGCAGATTGTGGCCGCCCACATTGGTGACATCCTTGCCGATAGAGGTCAGGGCCAGGATCACCCGGGCGTTGTCGGTAACTTTGGCTGGGTGCAGACGCTCATTGGCGTCAGCCTTGGCCTTCACATACTCCACCACATTGTCATAGTACCCGGTGGGCACGGTGCGGCCGCTGCGGGCCAGGCCGATGACCATCCACTCGCCGCCGGTGGAGTTCACCGTGGGGGTGCCCAGGCCCTGGATGAAGTCGCCGGTGGTCTTATAGATGGTGTCCAGATTTGCCATGAGGTCCGCGTGCTTGAGCCGGTTGAGCTTGATAATCGCGGCGTTCAGAGCAGCCACCTTGTCGGCATCCACCAGGGCCTTGTCCTCGTCGGAAAGGGCATCGTAGGCGGACTTGGCGGCGGTGATGGCGGCCTCACTGTCCAGGGTGACATCGGCGCCGATGGCGTCAATAAGGTCCTCCACGGTCTCGATGTCGCCCTTCAAAACGGTGATGGTCAGATCACTGATCTCCATCCGATAGAACTTCGCATACTTATCCAGCCATTCGTATCCGCCGCTTCTGTGGGTAACATCCAGATAGCCGCCGTAAATTCTGTAGGTGCCCGCCGGGGTGGTCTTGGGCACGGTGAAAGTGATGCTCTTGAGCGCCACCTCGGGGCCGACGGGGGTAGTGCCCTCGCCCTCCCAGGAGTCGCCGCCCTTGGACCACTTGGAGAAAATATACTCCGCACCAGGGATGTTGGTGGAGTAGTTCAGCAGGCAGTACTGCAGCTTATAGTCCTGGGCCAGCTGCTCGATGGGCAGCGTGGGGATGGAGATGGTGAGCTTGTCCCCAGCCTTGACCTGCCCGCCGTTCTCGGCCACGGTCTCATACTTGGGCTCCAGTTTGAAATTGGGGTTGTTCTCCACCTGCAGCGTAATATCTGCCAGCATGCCGAAGCCATAGCGGGTGGAATCGGCGATGCCGCCGGTGTTGCCCTGATCGCCCTCGCTGCCGGGATTGGAACCGTAGCCCCGGCTATCGGAACTGCCCTTGGTGAGGGTGATCGTGCCGGATTCCGTCAGATAGGCCGCAATGCGGGGCTGATAAGATACCTGTTTTTCCGCACCATTTTCATCAGTACGGTAAATATCGTGCTGGTTGTCTGTATTTACTACGCTCTGCAGAGGCATATCCGTATAGAACACCGTCGTGGTCGCAGGGTTATAAATACGGAGGATCTTGTGGATATTGGTAGGCCGCCCGATGATCCAGATACCCGCCGTATCGCCGGTGCGCAGATCCTCGCCGGGGCGGGAGATGTTCTCCTGCACATAGCGGGTGACCTTGCCCTTGAGGGAGTATACCTGGGTGACAGTGTGGCCCTGGTAGTCAGCGGTGACCTCGATGCCATTGTAGCCGTCCTTGAGGAGGATGGTCACGTTGCCGCTTTCATCGGGGGTGTAGTCGGTCTTGACGGGGGTGCCGTCGGCGTTGTACTGGAGGTAGTTATAGACGCTGACCTTGGCGTTGGTGCCGCTTACCTTAAAGGTGAAAGGCGCGCCCTCCGTGCCGTAGTCGTAGGTCCAGTTGTCGTATTTGCTGGTGTTGCTCAGAGAAGTGAAGTTTGTCAGGTTCTTATTCAGATCCTGAATAGCCGTCTCCTCGGGACTATTGACATGGACGGGAATTTCCGGAATCTGACCATAGAAATTGCCCGCCTTGTCCGTAAAGGTAACGGTAAAGGTGGTGGTGCCCGCCTTCTTGGGCACCAGGTAATACTTCATGGCCGGAGTATTGCCAAAGCTGCTCAGGCCACCGTCCTTATAGACATCCTCCACTTCCTTGATCTCGAAGATGCTGTCGTCCTTGATCTCGAACTTCAGAATACCGGGCAGCGTATAGGGCAGACCCTTTTCACCTGCGTAAGCCGGATAGAGAGAAGTCGGCCGATTCGTCCAAATCTCCCGGAACACGGCGGGATAATAGGTGTCCTCATGCCCCAGGTCCAGATTATAGTGGTTGGCACCCATCATAAAGTCGTCGTAATATTCCGTGGGCTTGCCGATGGAGCTGCCGTCCAGAATGGACTGCTCGTTGACGGTGCGGTACGCAGCCTTGTAGGCCGTCATGACTGCGGCGTTTTCCGCAGAGTTAATGTACGAAAACTCCGCACGCTGTGCGTCGGACAGCTCCAGATACTTCACCTGGGCCTTCTGCACGGCGTCGTAATACTGGGCATAGTTTTCTGCGGTCACTTTCCCGGCAAAGGTGTTCACCAGGTCGATCCAGTTCTGAATGCCGTCCTCATGGCGCTTTTTCAGCACCTCCATCCGGGCCACGGAATCCTGCAGCTTTTTCACCGTCTCGGCGGACAGCTGTGCCTTTTCCTCGTCGGTAAATCTGTTATAAGCGCGCTGATAGCTCATGACGATCTTGTAGTGCTCGGAATACGTCAGATTATCGGTGCTCGGCAGAGCGCTGATAAAATCGGTCAGCTCCGCCGGAGTAGTCTTGACCACAATCACCGTAACAGTGGTGTGGATCTCGATTTTCTCATCCTTACTGCTGGTGCCAACGAACTCGATTACCGTTTTATCCTTTGCCAAGGGAACAGGTTTTTTGGCAAACGCCTGCATGACAGGTACAAGTTGCCTCCGCTCGGCAATATGAACCTCACCGTCCACTAAAATCTTCGATTTTAATGCTTTCAGGCCCGAATTGCCCATTACGTTCATAAAATATGAAACGCCGAAGCTGCCCACCGCAGGGGAAACATACACGGTATAATTCCAGCAGCCCTTGGCATAGCCGGTCTCGCCTGTGGGATTGCCGTTTTCATCTGTCTGGAACAGAGTACCCTCGGGATAGCCGTAGAATACATTTTCCTCGTCGAAATCGGGGGTACCACTGAAAATAAATCTCCCCCAGTAGTAGTCGCCGGGCTTGGTGAGGGTCAGCTTGTAATTCTCCGTGCGGCCCTGGGCGGTGACGGCGATGTAGAAATAGGCCGAGCCGCTGCCGGTGAACTGGGTGGCGGTGGTGGAAGCCACGCCGTTTTCAAAGTCCGCCAGGACCTTGCCGTCGCTGCTCTTGAGCTGGGCGGTGGCCCCTGCGGGCAGGTTGGAGAGCGTCACGGTGAAGCCGCCGTCGTTATACTGCTTGAGATGGGTATAGTTTGCCAGCTTGCCGGTGAAGGCGGCGGTTTCCTTGTCAAAGGTCAGGGCCACTTTGGTACCGGCGGAGCCGTCCTGATGGATGGAGGTGAGGGATACATTGTCGCCGGAGAGCAGCGTGCCCGCCGCCTGGAGGGCGATGGTGTAGGTCTCCGGGGCGGCATCGCCGTCATTGCCCACCTTCAGGGTGATGACGGTGCCCACCTGAACGGGAATGGCATCCTTGCGGCCATACTCCGTGCCGCCCACATAGATGCGGACGCGATTCTGCTTGTTGCTGGCGGTGGGGGTGACGGTGAGGGCGGTGACGCCCTCGGGCAGAATCATGGTGTAGTCATGCACGTCGCTGGAGAATGCCGGGATCAGCTCGCCCGCGCTGAGGGCGACGGCCTTGAGGCTCTTGTCGCTGGTGTCGAAGGAGCCGCCGATGTCCGCGCCCAGATTGCAGGTATGCTGTACGGCGATCTCATCGCCGGATTTCAGCTTGCCGTTGGCCACGGTGTAGTTGGCGAAGCCCTCGCTGGTAAACCAGTCGTTGAGGGTACCCATCCAACCGGAATCCTTCGACGCGTCCTTCTCCTTGATGCCGTTGATTTCGCTGATGTAGCCGGTGTCCGCGCCGGTCTGGGTATAGCCCTTGGCCGTCAGCGCGTCCACGATGCAGCTCATCATGGTGGAGTCAGCCTTGAGGGTGACCCACTCGTCCACCAGCGTCCCCTCCCAGGGTGCGCCGTCGGCCTTGGTCCATGTGGTGTTTTCCACCGTCACATGGACCTGGCCTGTGTGGTCGTCCGCCGCCAGCACGCTCACGGGAAGCAGTGACAGCGCCATGATAAGCGCCAGCAGCAGAGAAATGATTCTCTTTTTCATTTCTTTTTCCTTTCATTCTTTTTATTTATGTAAATGCCGAAGCAATCACACACTTTTGTTTTCTGTCATTGCGAACCAGTGACCGATGTCACTGGTGTGGCAATCCGTAATACCCTATATCTCACGCCCCCTGTTTCCCGTCCCCCGGGCTGCGCCCTCTACAGCACGGCCCGGGTCTCGGGAAAAAGAAAGGAACGACAAATAGCGCAAAAATTTTCTGGAAAGCGGGACGGGAAAGGTCTGCCGTCCTCCCCCGCCCCGGCGGCTTGAAATGGCTATCATGCTTTCCATGGAAAGCATGAGGCACCATGGTGCCTGGCAGCAAAAAATCACCCGGCCGCCATAGGCAGCCGGGTGAAGCGTTCGCATAACAGCTTTGGCCCCGGTACTGGCAGCGGCCCGGGAGCAGCGTATTGCGTATCTGGCTTAGCCGAATAAACCGGCATCACAGTGACCGTCTCGCGGGGCCTCTCACCCCATTCCGCCGCCGGGATAAACCCGGCTCACGCTGCCCCGTTATTCAGTTCGAGTGCATTATAGCACAGGATATGACATATTGCAATGGAGAAACCTCCGTCATTCGCCCCGACTTGACATCTCCCGGTGCATATATATTGTTCTTAGGCGAAAGCCTGATCTCGCAGCCTTCCGGTGAGGTCCACACACCGGTGTGGTCTCAGGCATTCATGGGCCCCGTAGGGCATTCTGACCCCCTGTACGAAGGCAGTCCCATGGAGGCCGACAGTTTTTGGCGCTGTACCGGCAGCGCGGGTGTGCGCCCTTCCGTTGAAAGCGGAAAGGACACAAATGAACGACTCAGTCGTTATCATCTACAACGGTGCGCAAGTATCGGTGCCAAAGGAGGTCGCAGACTTCCTGGAGCAGGATCGGAAGCGGGAACAGGCACAGGAAAAGCAGGACGAAGCCGCACAGACCATGGGCAGCTTCATGGCACAGGTGATGTGAGCTGATCAAACTGCACCGCAATAACAAACTAGAGCTCCTGCCCATGGGGCAGGAGCTCTAGTTTACTCATTTCACCGCATCCAGAGTGTCATGGCTACCAACAGGACGCCTAGAAAACCGAAGCTGATGGCGGAGAACAGCACCATGAACCGCCCCGTCTGCCCCTTGACGTGCTTTGTGTATTCCCGGAAAGTGATCAGGCTGGCCAGTGACGCCACCAGCGTCCCCGCGCCGCCGATATTCACGCCCACCAGCAGTCCTCGATAGTCGTCGGTGAACCGGCTCAGCAGGATGGCTGCCGGTACATTGCTGATGACCTGACTGGTCAGTGCCGCCACCGGCATGGCCCCGTGGGTGAGCAGCTTCCGGAACAGCTCACGCACCGGCTCAATCCGCGCCATGTTGCCCGAAAAGGTGAAAAACGCCGCAAACGTCACCAGCAGTCCCCAGTCCACGCCCAGCAGCGCACGGCGATCCAGCACCAGCAGAGCCATCACGATAACGAGCAGTCCCAGCCAGTAGGGGATTCCCCGCAGCACCATAGCCACCGCCACGCAGAACAGTACGCCGTATACCGCAGTACGACGCTTGTCCGGCAGTGTCTCCTGCCGGGGGACAGTCAGCCCTTCACGGGGCAGAAACAGACAGCACAGCAGGATCAGCGCCGTGGACAGCAGGAACGGCGGCAGCATAATGGACAGGAATTCCCCGTTAGGGATGTTGTAGTGGTTGAACAGATACAGGTTCTGGGGATTACCGAAGGGCGTCAGCATACCGCCCAGGTTGGCGGCGCAGTTCTGCAGAATGAACGTCAGCGCCGTCCATTTCGTCTGGCCGGTGCGCTCCAGCACAAACCAGCTGAGGGGCAGAAACGTCAGCAGTGCCGTGTCGTTGGTCAGCAGCATGGAGCCCACCAGCGTGATACCTACCAGCGCCGTCACCGCGCCGCGGGTGGTGTGGAACACCTGCACCAGCCTCTGCGCCAGCAGAGGAAACAGTCCCACGCGGCGCAGCGCACCCACCACCGCCAGCACGCACAGCAGGCAGGATAGCGTTTTCACATCGTAGTAGCCAAGATAGGCCGCGTCAGGCGGCACGAACACCGCCGTCACCGCCGCGGCCAGCACCGCAATCACCGGCATGGCGTTGGCCTTACACCATCGTAACAGCTTCATAAATACCTCGCACGGCCTCGTAAGAGGCAGAAAGAATCAACGGCAGGTACTGTAGCATATCCTGCCGCAAAATACAAGAACGCGGCGAAACAAAGAAAAGGCCTTTCAGAATAACGGCTTTTCCGTCCGCTCATCTTTTGCCCTTTCCGAGCATTTCCCCGTGTGGGTCACGGTGTGGGTCAGGCAGTTGACCCACATTTTGACCCACACATAAAAATACGTTTTTCCAACAAAAAAACACCGAAAACCGAAGTTTTCGATGCTTTTTGGAGCTGCTGGGCGGATTCGAACCGCCGACCTCATCCTTACCAAAAAGCCGTAGATGCTTTTGCGTTGTACCCATTCATACCGAGGAAAAACCTTCAATCCCTTGCGCTACAAGGGATTGGAGGTTCTTCTTGTGTTAGTACGTTTTGGTAGATATTGGGGTGTTTTGCGTGGATTTAGTGTGTTTGTTGGAAGAATTGTTGGAAAGCGAGTTACTTCAGTCGATGCACAAGTACTAACATATAGCTCGAATCTAAGTCTGGCTGCATCTGTTCCAGTTATTATGCATGTAGGCTTTGAAGTCATATCTGCGATATACCTCACAGCGCTCCACAGCAGGGAGTATGATTCGTGCATTTTCCGACGTAAGTTTTACGCGGTCAGCAAAGGCGTATACATCCTGCTCTGTTACGATACCCTGCGGTCGGTGGACGGTCAATTCCTCATCCCATGTATCACGAGTCCAATTGACCCGCAAATATTCCTGACAACGCTCCTCCATGTGCCGAAAATGATGATCCCCTGTAAGTGAGTTCCGGGATAGCGGCGTCGCATGCTGAGCGATCATCTCGTACATCATCGAAGCCATCTGGTCACGCAGCAAGCCCAACGCTTCATCCTTTTCCAGATGGTCGATGTCCATTGGTTCTCCATAACGCATATAGATTACATCTGAATTATGCTCGCAAAACACAGCGACCGGAACACAAGGTACACCTGTATGCTTTGCCAGCAGCCAAGGGCCGGAAAACAAGGGATTTACCAGGAGATTTTCAGAGTTGTTCCACCCACCCTCCGGAAAAATCAGAACACTTGAGCCTGCGTTCAGGACGCGTAGCATCTTTTTCACTGATTCTTTTCGGCTGTTGTTACTTAGGCGGTCAACATACACCAGTCCGTTCAGCCACGCGGCATACATCTGGGGATTATGCTCTAGTTGATCTGTTGTTCCAATAAGTACCCATGTATTCCGGTCAATAACGGCAAGATTGGCAATGATATCTTCATCAAAAAAGTGTGTAGACGCAAAAATATAGGGTTGTCCCTGTTTTAGCACCGGATATTGCTCCACAACAATTTTGCGCTTGACCGCAAGCCGCAGAACCTTACGCAGTATCGGGCTTGCGGTGCGTCGCAGCTTGATACCGGCTTCTGCCGTGAAGCTCTCCGCACTGGCTGTTGTACAGCGCATCAGTCCTATATTTCTCATGGCTATATTTCTCTTTCAAGTTTCCTCATTAAAAAGCCGTTTTCTCGGGAAGGATGCATACGGTCCAAATGCGCAAAGGCCGCAGCCGGCGAGGTATGTATTTTTCGGATCACAGATTGCTCATACGCCAAATTGAGCTTTGGATATGCGTCGATCACGCATTGGGCGGCCTTCTTCCACTCGCCCGGACTTATATCCGCACGGTGGTGTAGCGGGAGATATTCATATATATCCCATTTCAGCGTGGAAAAAGCCGCAGAAAGCTCCTCAGTTTTTTCCTGTTTTCCGTCATCGTCGCTGACGGTGATCGGCGAGCCGAGCTTGGTGAGAATTTTCCCATCCGTGTATTCAATACAGAGGGGGAGGATCGGCTTTCCCGTCTGTTTTGCAATGTCGATTATGCCCCAATAAAGCGGCAGATGCAGCGCATTGGGGCTGAGATTCCATGTACCTTCCGGAAAGACTATCAAATCCTTCCCACGCCGGAGCACATCTATCATGGTGCGCCTGGCGCACTGCTTGCTGTCCTTTCCACGGCGATCCACCCAGATCGTTCCGTTCAAGTTGAGAAACACTCTGTCCACAGGCTCCAGAGGCTGTTTCCCTACCAAAATGACGCCATGGCTTTGTATCGCTTCGCACGCGCTGGGTGCATCCAGGCAACAAAAATGGTTTGCCGCGAATATTGCGTTGGAAGAAATGCTCGGCCGCTCGTTTAGGCGGAGGAGCTTCTGCCCCTGCATAATGCGGCGGAGCTTTATCACCGTAAGCATCAACGGGTGCAGCAGTGTTCTTGGAAATAACAGCATTTCAATCTTCCTATCTCCTCAGCAAAAAGCCGTTTTCTCGGGATGGGTGCAGACGGTCCAAATGCGCAAAGGCTTCGCCATATGTCACTTGTCCCGTTGCTTTACGTAATCTGCGCTGGAGCAGGCCCAAGGTGTAACACGGCCATTCGTTCAGGCGATTGTTCCCAAATGTATCTGCGTAGCCTTCCGGAATGTCGGCACGACGGGCGCATTCCCATGCCGCGAGCTTCGTGGCGGCCATCTCACCGCGAAGCATTTCCGCTATATCCGACTTTACTTCATAAGTCAGTTGTTCACCCACCAACTGGGTAATATCCATGGGCTGCCCAATATTCACCTTGAATTGCTTCCGCTTTCCTTGGCCATACTGCTCCAATCCCACCGGTACGATCAAGGCACCAGACTGATAGGCCGCTTCGATTATCCCATAATGAAGCGGCTGTATCACCATATTGGGACTCAAATTCCAGGTGCCTTCCGGATACCACAGCAGACTTCGCCCCCGGAGCAAATATCTGATGGCCGTTTGAAGAGCCACCCGCTTATCTGCCGTATCCTCTGGGTCGACATAGATCATGCCGTTCAGCGCAAACAGCAAGCCGTCAAAGGGCCTATACATCTCCGCTTCATCAGCGGCCAGAAAATAGATATGCTTTCGTATGGCATGCGTGATCGCCTCAACGTCGTACAGGCCAATATACGAGGCAGCATAGATAACAGGACGATGTGTTCGTGGAGCCCTGCCGTTTACCGCAACCTTGAACCCGCCCATCAAATGACTGATGCGCAATCCCGCATATATCAGCGGATGCAGAAGTGCACATCCATCCAAGCGCGTGAGCGGCTTACCAGCTTCCACAGCATAGGCACGCTGTTTTTTTTAAGTCCACCAGCTCGTCCATTGTCATGTGCCTTAACACATGGAATGGCTGCTTCAAGAACATACCTTTTCCTGTTTGACAATGCTTTGTCATACACATTTCCCTCATGTCTATCCCATCAAAAACGTATCCAGCGAAGTCTCATTGCAGCCGTATTCAAAGAAGGTCCGCCGTAATGCGGCACTCTTGCCGCCAGGTTCCGATGTAATACGCCGCACCATCGGCACACCGTCCGCAAAATCAATGTGGCTGTTGAATATCTGAAAATACTGATGCGCGTCTGTCTTGGGCGTAAAGATAAAGCGGGACTCGAATTTTCTTACGCCGTCCCTGTCCTTTCTGGCCCGTGCATATGCGCCATAGAGCTTTTGAACATACTGCTCCCAATAACCATCCGATATATCTCGGCGCGTTTCGTAGTATTCCGTTCCACTCTCAAGCTGCGTCTGCATAATAGAAGCGTCTTGTGGGGCGGTGCGGTAGTGCTCTTGGATCTGACGGTACACATAACCGGACATAATATCCCGAAGCTCGCTGATCGACTGCTCCAGATCCTCCGTTGGATAAAACTTCTCCCCGATGATGGTATGGCGGTATGTATCAAAAAACGAGGAGACCACCGGAATAATAGGCACTCCGGCCTCCAGTGCGATCTTGATGCAACCGTAGTTCATGGGCATGACCAGTGCAGTGGGCGACAGGTTCCAGGTAGATTCCGGGTACATGGCAAAATTATGGCCGTTTTTTAGAATCTCTACAGCATGAGCGGCGGCATGGCGGCGGCTGTCTTTGCTCATTCGGTGTACCCACTCCACGCCATTCATGGACAGGAATATGCCATCAATGGTCGGCTTATCCTCGTCGCTTACCAGCAGGAAAAAGTGCTTCTGCACCGCCTCGCCCAAGGTGGGAATGTCCTCAATGCAGCAGTGATTTGCAACGATCAGGTAATTGCCGCTGTCCGGGAATTTCCCGTCCACCCGCAGTTCTCCGGTGGTCTTGAAGGTCAGCACCTTCAGCAGTAAGGAATGAATGGTATTTTTCAGCCTAGCAAAGCGCAGGGGCTTGATTTTTGCGCTAAACTTTTGTTTTTGCATACGTTCTCCTGTTATGTGGATTTGGCTGCGCAAATACGCTCACTTTGCCGCCATCTGTTCCAGGGTGCGGTAATCGACTTTGCCCGCCGGAGTGGCCGGCAGCTTGTCCATAAAATGGTACGCGTAAGGCACCGCGTTTCCGTGCAGTTCCTTTTCACAGAGCCGTCTCAGTTGTCCCTCAAGACGGATTTGATCAGCCGATGGAGTTGAAACGACATATGCGATGGGCAAATACCCACGCTCACCATTGGGTTTTCCGATAACGGCGCAGTTTTCTACCTCGGGGCAGGTACACAGAACGCGCTCGATCTCCATGGGGTATATGCGATACGGCGTGTTATCCGGACCTATCCCCCAGAATATCCGCTTGATCCGCCCGGTAAGATGGAAGTATCCTTCCGGGGTGATATGTCCCAGGTCTCCCGTCCGCAGCCAGCGGACGCCATTTTCCTCAAAAATGATCTCCTTGGTAGCGTCCTCGTTTTTGTAGTAGCCGATCATCAATGTGGGGCCGGTAACGCAGATTTCTCCATCCTGGTCATAGCTCAGTTCTTTCCCCGTGTCGATATCCAGCACCTTGATGTTGTTTCGGGGCAGCGGGATCATCTCCGGCACGCGGTTCGTGCTGAAGCAGAGTGTTGCGGCGGTTTCCGTCATGCCGTAACCTTTCAGCAAACCGTAAGGGGAATGGTGCGCTATCAGGAATTGGGTTGCTGTTTGCTCCCACTCCTGACTCATCGCATCGCCGCCATACGCCGCCACCCGCAGAAAGGACAAGTTCATTTGCCGCACCTTTTTGCTTTTCATCAGTGCTTCAATATGTAGCGGCCCGCCGCTGAAATGATTGGGCCGGTAGCGCATGAACTGTGCAGGGAAATGCGCAGGAGTAGGGTCGGGACAGAGTACCTCCTCCAGCCCCGTACATAGTGCCATATGCCCCCCAAAAAAAATACCATAGGCCAGGAACGGAGGAAGGATGTTCAGAAACCTTTGGCCTGGTTCAAAATCAAGAATATTATTGGATACACGGTATTGAAACGCAATGGCATTTGCCGCGCCGTTGGACACCAGCACACCCTTCGCCTTGCCGGTGGTGCCGCCCGTATATTCAATGACCGCGGGAGTCTCTTTTCCCGTCACACAGGAGGGTAGCGATACCTGATCGCCCGATGCAAGAAATTCCCGCCAAGCGACGGCCTCCGAGCGAGACTGCTTCGCTTTCAGCCGGTACACTATGGCCGCTGGCAAAGGCATCGACTGCACAAGAGAAACAGATATGACCCGGGTGCTGTCACCGGCAGCCTCTTTGATTTGCGGCATTGCCATATCTAAGGCGATGACCAGCTTGCTCCCTGTGACAGCCAATTGTCCCCGCAGTTCCTGCTGCGTGGCGCTCATCACCAAGAAGTTTGCTATCGCTCCGATTTTGTTGATGGCATAGAGCAGGTAAATCATCTCCGGCATAGCCAGCATGCACAGGCTCACCACGTCGCCCGGCTTTACGCCGCTGGCGACCAGCGCCCGGGCACAGCGGTCAATCTCGGTTTGCAGCTGCCGGTGGGTGATCTTTCGCCCGAAATAGTTCAGCGCCGTCTCGTCCATACGCCCGGCATTACAGACGGTCATATAGTCGTACATCGACCCCTCCGGCAGCGGTGCGTTCAATGCCTCCTCGGAGTAATACTTCAGCCAAGGTCTGTCGATGGACGGGAAGCCGGTCAAGTTCCGTTCAGTCATATTCTCTTTCTCCATTCCTGATACCTTTGCCAGTTGCGTGCAAAGGTAGAGAATAATGGCCGCGCGAAACATCACAATATTCTTTTTTGTAAATATGAAATTTAGCAATTTTCCCTCAGATTATTGCAATTCAGACGTGCTATTTACTGCATCAAGCGTTGGATATTAAATTCTGCTTTTCCGCACAATTCGACTTTACCGCCATCTGTTCCAGGGCGCGGTAATCGACTTTGCCCGTTCTCGTGTATGGAATTGCTTCAATGAAAATCAGCTCTTTGGGTTGTGCATTTTCTTTTAAGCCTTTTTTACAGATTCGAGAAATTCGCACAGAAACGGCATCTTTATCTGCCATTTTATCAGCAAGTTCGATGAACGCTATGGGTAAAAAGCCCCGCTTTTCATCCGGCCGTCCCACGACTGCGCAACGTTTTACCGCAGGTTCATGCAAAATAACTTCTTCGATCTGCATTGGGTATATTTTATTGACAATCTGATCCTCACCGGTCGCCCACAAGATTCTTTTAAGTCGGCCAGTAATATAAAAATGTCCATCTGAAGAAATTGTCCCTAAATCTCCTGTTCGAAGCCATTTCACACCATTTCTAATGAAAAAAACATCTTTATCGGGACAAAGATCGCTATTCCAATATCCAATCATTAGACTTGGACCAGACACTAACACCTCTCCTTCGCTGTCGTAGGGGAGCTCCTTATTTGTATCAGGATCAACAATCATGATATTATTGCGTACAAATGGCAGCATCTGATTTGAATGATGCATCGTTGTGCAGAAGCTTCCTGCCGTTTCTGAGAGACCATAACCATTGATTAGACCGTGCTTGGCATGGTGTTTTGCTAGAAAATGCGTAGCTGTTTCTTCCCATAATGCGTCTTTCTTATCGCCGCCGCATGCAACTGTATATAGAAACGATAAGTCTGCTTTCTGCAATGCTTTATCCGAAATGATTTGGTCAATGTGCAAAGCACCTGTTAAAACGTGATTTGGGTGATATTTTCTGATGTATTGGGGGACTGCGGCTGGTGATGGATCCGGCGATAGGATTAGTTCAAATCCGAGGCAAAGCGGCATATGATAGCAAACCGACAAACCCACAGCGAGAAACGGCGGCACACAGCAAAGGAATCGTTCTCCAGATTGAAAGTCAAACAAATTTTCTGCATGACGATAATCAAATGCCACCGCATTGATAGACAGATTCGATAGTAGTACGCCCTTTGCTTTGCCTGTGGTACCGCCCGTGTATTCGATTACAGCTGCATTCCCCCTTGTAACAACAGAATATGCCACGCTGGTTTGATTGCCAGTTTCAATAAATCTGCTCCACGACACAAAGCTTTTACAAGATGGCTTTTTCTTCATTTTGAAAAGGGCTGCCATAAGTGGCGTCATGGATTGCGCCAGTGAAACAGAAATAACCTGTTCCACTGGGGAATTTTTTACTACTTCAAGGATTTGTCTTTCAGCAACTCCCACCGTAAAGACCAATTTGCTCTTAGCCGCTGAAATCTGCTCACGCAGTTCCTCGGGCGTAGCATTGAGTACCACAAAATTGGCAACAGCGCCGATTTTGTTAATGGCATAGAGCAGGTAAATCATCTCCGGTATAGCCAACATGCACAGGCTCACCACGTCGCCCGGCTTTACGCCGCTGGCGACCAGCGCCCTGGCGCAGCGGTCGATCTCGGTTTGCAGCTGCCGGTGGGTGATCTTTCGCCCGAAATAGTTCAGCGCCGTCTCGTCCATACGCCCGGCATTACAGACGGTCATATAGTCGTACATCGACCCCTCCGGCAGCGGTGCGTTCAATGCCTCCTCGGAGTAATACTTCAGCCAAGGTCTGTCGATGGACGGGTAGCCGGTCAGATTCTGTTCAGTCATATTCTCTTTCTCCATTCCTGATACCTTTGTCGGTTGCGTGCAAAGGGACACTTTCATTTCCGTACGTTTGTTCTCCGGAAATATCCTATTATTGCCACATTTCTCTGCACGAGTATAACACACGTGCGCTTTATAAACAAGAGCTTAGATGGCCGTCAAAGTGTACTTTTCCATCCAATCCCTACTTATTTCGTGTCCATTTTAAGAATGTACTATGTGACACCCCCAATGCGATAGCGGCGGCTCTGGCTGAGAGCTGGCCGCTTTTCCATTTTTGATGCACATCTTCATATGACTCCGGCAAGGGCAGCGGTCTCCGCCCGAACTGTACGCCCCGGGCCTTGGCCGCTGCAATTCCCTCTGCCTGCCGCTTGCGGATCATCTCCCGCTCTGTCTGCGCCACATAGGATAGAATTTGCAGCACCAAGTCGGCGATGAAGGTACCCGTCAGGTCTTGGTCCTGGGCCCGCGTATCCAGCAGAGGCATGTCCAGGACGACGATGTCCACCCGCTTTTCCTTGGTGATGACCCGCCACTGCTCCAGAATCTCCCCATAGTTGCGACCCAGCCGGTCAATACTCTGTATGACCAGCAGATCGCCGGGGCGCAGCTTTTTTACGAGACGCTTGTATCGGGGGCGGTCAAAGTCTTTTCCGGACTGCTTGTCCATGTAAATGTTCTTTTTGGCAATCCCAAACTCCGTCAGCGCAATCATTTGACGCTGTTCGTTTTGCTCCTTTGACGAGACCCTTGCATAGCCATAGTTCATAATCTGACCTCCAATCCATTGAATAAATAGATTGTAAGCCAGCCGCCAAAACTTCCAATTAACCCTTTTGAGATAATTATAACTCAAAAGGGTTAATGTTTTCAAGCGCATTCGGCTATGCTTTCTCTGTAAAAGGAGAGAGTGCTATGAATATCGGAGAGGCTGTCAAAGAGAGAATTGTAGAGTTATGCCGGGAGCGAGATATTTCCATCAACAAACTGTGCAATATGAGCGGTGTCACGCAATCGACCGTTAATAATATTGTCAGCGGGCGCAACAACAGTGCAACGATTTCAACGATCAAAAAGCTGTGCGATGGCTTGGGTATCACGATTCAGGAGTTTTTTGCGTCAAATCTTTTTACTGATTTGGAACAGGAGATTGAATAAGACTGACGGCGGCTGCATCTCTGTGGGCAGCCGCCGTCTGACATTATTTCTCCTAATGTTCTTTTTTCTTGGACTGATTCTGTGAAACGGTTTTGTGAAAATAATACACCTTTAATACGCACGCAATACGCATTGTTTTCGCGATGCGCCTGTAATACGCATTTAATACGGAGATAATGCGTATTAGCTTTTTTCAACGACCGGGAAAGTACAATATATCAACACTTTAATATTGACAAACACAATATATTGTGGTATATAAGAATTGTTCAGTTATTTGTGCACTGCCCTAATGGGGTTTCCGAACACGGTTCGGATCGCACACGTTGTTAAGTTTGTACTTGATGAGCACCATGCTCCCGTTTAAGATTAGGGCCATTGTGCCCTTGCATTTCAATGACTATGCTGCGAGAAGATTTCTCTCGCGGCAGTTTCCACCTGTACGCCGCTTTGCCGCCATGCTATGATGTGCCTGTACTTAAGGCATCAAGCATTTAGGTCGGAGCAGAGCAGGCACGGGTGGAAGGCTATCAACAGCTTTTCGCTCTGACTAAGAACCCGAAGTATGTCAAAATGTGCCTTTCCGGAAAACGGGCGGCCATCAAAATTGAACAATACTGCAAACGCAGGAAGGATCGTAAGAGGCCGAAATGGCAGGAAGATTCTTCCTGCGTTTTTGCTTACTATTTTGTCGCGGCACTTGCCACCGCCGTGATACCGCAGGAAAAGAAAGAGCGTCGAGATCAATTCGGCGCAGATCAGGGAAAAGAAGCTTTGTAAAAGCCGTTGGGACGATACGGCAGGAAAATCGTCAAGGGAGAGGCAAGCTCCCGCCCTGTATGCCGCAGTCAGAGTGCGGTGCCGGTCATGCGGGGTATCGCGCATTCCCCGATTCGTCGCCGGGCGGATCACAGGACACCGGCGGAGCCTTCCGCAGCCGAGTTCAGCGGCATGGTGTCCGCCACCGCTCCATTGGAGCAGGGCATATTTGCCCCATGTGGCAACGTACTGACCTGGAATAAGTAAAGAGAGACAGACATACAGGCAAGCCGCGAAAAGCACGCAATACCAAGGCTTTCTGCCTGCGGCAGTCTATCAGTTTTGCGGAGAAGCACCGGAAACGGCTCTCCTTGCCAAAGGGTGAAGTGCGTCCATCTGAACACGACTACGATTACAAGGAGATTTTTTGATATGACCACAAAAGGTGTTTACAACACCCTCGTTACCCAGTTGGACAAGCTGGCGCGGCACAACCGGCAGGGCAGCTTCCGCACGAAAGACCGCTACTACGAGGCGGTCAAGCGTTTCTGCGCCTACCTCGCTGTCCACTACCATCTGCAAAAGCTGGAGAACATCAGCGGCAAGCATCTGGTGAGCTACGTCCTCTATTTGCAGGAGCAGGGCAAGTCAGCCAGCACCATCAAGACCGACCTCTCCTCCATCCGCTTTTTCCACGATAAGATGTCCCATCCCCGTTATACGCTGCCGGGCAATGAAGAACTGGGCGTCGCCTTGGAACGCCGCCGCTTCGGGCAGCAAGATCGTACATGGACGAGCCCGGAGTTCGGCAAGCTGATTGGCCGCGCCATGGCGGAGGAGCGGGAGGACTACATCCTCGCCCTGTATTTGGCACGCTACGCCGGTCTGCGTATCCACGAGTGCTTCCGCATGGACACCGCCGCGGCAGAGCGTGCGCTGCGGGAAAACGCCCTCACCGTGAAAGGCAAGGGCGGCAAAATCCGGATCGTCCCCATCGAGGACGACCGTATTACAATGATGCTGCAACAACTGCTGGAGAAAACGGAACGCGGCCACAAGCCGCTGGTGCCGGATGACGTTCCCACCGACCGGGCCATCAACGGCATGCAGCAGTTTATTATTCGCCACCGCGACGCCATCTGCGACCCCGCCGCCCCGGGCAGGCGCATTACCTTCCATGGACTGCGCCATACCTACGCCGCCGAAAAGTACACATCCCTCGTCGATGGCGGCATGGCACCCTTGGACGCCCATTTTACCGTGTCACGCCTGTTGGGACATGAGCGGCCCAACGTGACGAACATCTATCTGGCGTCCGTGAAGGGAGGCAGTACCCATGGAGAATAAGTATCGTGACCTGCATGACCTTCCCATGACACTGCGGGTAGAAGACTTGATGCCCATCCTTGGCGTCGGCCGCAACACCGCCTATGAGCTGATCCGCAGCGGACAGATACGGAGCGTCCGTATCGGTAGGCAAATTCGTATCCCGAGAGATGCCCTGCTGGAGTTTCTGCGGAAGTAAAGATATTCGTCGGAAAAAGTTTTTTTGACGGAATCGGCTGCCCATGCTATACTGAACCGCATGAATGGGTACTCCGCTTAGCACCGCTGTCAGGAGGTCATGCGGCTCTAAGTACACAATACAAGGAGTGCGAACTTATGAGACCCCGTAAAAAGGGACAGCAGTATGAGATCTGCTACCGCTGCCCCGGATATACCAAACCAATATATGAACGTTTTTCCACCTACGAAGCCGCAAATCTGCGAATCGCTCAAATCGAATACGAGAAATCCATCGGCGAATTTCGCCCGCCAAAGCAAACGCCCATACAAACCAAACGAGCGCAGAAAAAGTTTATCACGGTCAGTGAGCTTCTGGATGAATACGTGCAGGTCTATGGGCTGAACCACTGGGGAGATTCCTTTTTATCCTGCAATCTCCATCGCATTGAGCATTACATCAAGCCGTACTTGGGCAACGTGGCGGTGAAAGACCTGACCACACACGATTTGGACTTGTTCTACGATTCGCTTCAGGACAAGCCTGCCGTTGTGCTGAAAGGCCACAAGAAAACAGACGCCTGTGTTTCCCGCTCGGTGATTGAAAAGACACACGCCCTGCTGCGCAGTGCGCTGAATCAGGCGGTTATCTGGGAGTACATCCCCAGCAATCCCGCCCTCCGCGTGACGCTGCCCAAGTATCAACCGCAGGAACGCACCGTGTGGTCTGCCAGTGAAGCGCAGCAGGCTCTGGAATCCTGCACCGATCCCGTGTTGAAGCTGTGTATGCTACTGGCTCTCGGCTGTTCTATGCGTGTGGGAGAAATACTGGGCCTGACATGGAACTGCGTGGACATTTCGGAGGATGCCATCTGCGCCGGAACAGCCCATGTGCGGATCACAAAGGAACTGAAACGCTGCCAGAAGGACAGCCTTGCGGCACTGGAACGGCGTGGGCGCTCCACTGTCCTGCTGACATTCCCTGAGTGGAAGCAGACCGGCTCCTCCACATCGCTGGTGCTGAAAGCCCCGAAAACGGAGAGCAGTGTGCGAAAGGTGTTTCTGCCGAAAACCGTAGCGCTGGCACTGGCGGAAGAAAAAGGGCGGCAGCAGGAGATAAAGGAAATGTTGGCTGGCGGCTATCAGGACTTTGGTCTTGTCGTCGCCCATGAGGACGGACGCCCCTACGAGGAAAGACAGATCGCCTTTTTGCTCCGTAAGCTGACCGATGCCACAGGGCTGCCTCCGGTAGTCTTTCACAGTCTGCGGCATTGCAGCGCCTCGCTGAAGCTGCAAATCGGCGGTGGAAACATCAAGGCGGTGCAGGGCGATACCGGCCACGCACAATCCCGCATGGTAACAGATCTGTACGCCCATACCAACAACGAGGAGCGCCGCCGGTTGGCGGAGAAGGTAGAGGCGGATTTCTTCCAGAAACGGGCTGATGTGCCGCAGGAGAAGCCGCTGGATAACTCTGCGGAACAGGCATACCGCCTGCTGCAAGAAAATCCCGACATTGCCAAATTGATCATTGCGACGCTGCAAAAACAGGCATAGCAATAGCCTGTTGGAAAATCTGTTGGAAAGTCCAACAAAACCGAGAAACGATAAAATAAAGCAAACCCTGTAACCGTTGTGGTTACAGGGTTTGTGTGGAGCTGCTGGGCGGATTCGAACCGCCGACCTCATCCTTACCAAGGATGCGCTCTACCGACTGAGCTACAGCAGCATATGGCGACCAAGATGGGGCTCGAACCCACGACCTCCAGCGTGACAGGCTGGCGTTCTAACCAACTGAACTACTTGGCCATCAATTTTCAGGAGATCTTGTCGAACTCGAGCTTTTAAAGTATACCAGAAACAACAAACGTTGTCAATAAGAAAATGGCAGGGGCAGAAAGATTCGAACTCTCGACACGCGGTTTTGGAGACCGCTGCTCTACCAGCTGAGCTATACCCCTATATGGTGGGCCTTCGGGGACTCGAACCCGGGACCGGACGGTTATGAGCCGTCTGCTCTAACCAACTGAGCTAAAGGCCCAAGTGATCGATCTCTATGGCTTATGTAAAAAGAAGTGTGCCGCCACCTTTTGGAGTGGCGGCACACCCTTATTGTGGCGCCTTCTGTAGGGCTCGAACCTACAACCCTTCGGTTAACAGCCGAATGCTCTACCATTGAGCTAAGAAGGCGTGTTGGCGCTACCTATTTTTCCGGGCCGTCTCCAGCCAAGTATCGTGGGCAGAAGCGAGCTTAACTTCTGTGTTCGGGATGGGAACAGGTGGACCCTCGCCCTAATAAGCACCAACTATTGCAACTGCGTTCGCAGCAACAAACATTATATTCACTTTTCCGCTCTCTGTCAAGAGAAAAAATGGTGACCCGTACCGGATTCGAACCGATGTTAAAGGCGTGAGAGGCCTCTGTCTTAACCACTTGACCAACGGGCCATGTTCCGTCTCTATATCTCAATCAGCTCTCGCTGTATGAAATCCTGGTACACCATCAGGGACTCGAACCCTGGACACCCTGATTAAGAGTCAGGTGCTCTACCAGCTGAGCTAATGGTGCATATCGCGCTGCACCCTCAAAACCGAACAACGTAACGAGTGATTATGAGTAAGGCTTGAATTGCCTGCATAATCGTAGGTCAAGCCCTCGGGCTATTAGTACCGGTCAGCTCCATACATTGCTGCACTTCCACCTCCGGCCTATCAACCAGATCGTCTTTCTGGGCCCTTACTCCATAAAGGATGAGAGATCTCATCTTAGGGGGAGTTTCACGCTTAGATGCTTTCAGCGTTTATCTCGTCCGTACATAGCTACCCAGCTATGCCCTTGGCAGGACAACTGGTGCACCAGAGGTACGTCCATCCCGGTCCTCTCGTACTAAGGACAGCTCCCTTCAAATCTCTTACGCCCGCAACAGATAGGGACCGAACTGTCTCACGACGTTCTGAACCCAGCTCGCGTGCCGCTT
>ERZ779894.535-NODE-535-length-43778-cov-9.818883_pt1 | contig 43778 bp, 43 predicted proteins | sample MGYA00511587_ERZ779894 | MGnify/ENA primary metagenome ERZ779894 (study PRJEB29588, sample SAMEA2160490) | human gut metagenome | biome: human gut; feature: human-associated habitat; material: faeces | place: Denmark | collected 2008/2010 ... | reverse complement strand
ATTTTATTCACTCTTTAAAAGCGCCGCTTGTCACCCGTCCCCTGCCCGATCGGTACCATTTTGTCAACATTAATTTGATCGTGTCAGCAGTCTTTCAATAACCTATAACAAATTACGTCAGAAAAGCAAAGCAGAGCACAGAATAGTCAGAAGTCCACTGTGCCTTACTAAAGATAGCGGTGATGTAATATGGCAATTGTAAGAGAATTTGAGTTTAAGACCGTAAAAGGTGGAAAAGCTGTAACAATAGGTCAAATTACGGATGCTCACATCAATACTGTAAACAGTTATGATATGCAGGATGCAGAAATTGCCGATTCGTTTGCCCACAGAAAATGGGGCGCAGGTGGAACACATATTCCGAAGTTTTGTTATGCGCTGGAATATTGCAAGGATTTTGACCGGATAATTCTGACCGGCGATATACTTGATTATTATTCCTCAGCATCCAAAAACATTCTTGCCGGTGCTTTTGAAAGGTATAAAAACGTGATTGCCTGTATAGGCGGACATGAGCTTACGCTTGAAATGGAAACCGACAATGTAAATGTGCGTTAATTAAGAGACAGATATACTCTGCTTGAAGAGTTTTGGTGCAACGATATACACTACTACTCAGAAATTCTCGAAGGCAAAGTGACTGTTATTCTTTTAGATAACAATACCGAGCTTTGGATGGAGCAGAAGGAAATGTTTGACGAGAATCAGTACCGACGTCTTGCAAATGACATTGAATCGGCGAGAAATCACGGTAGAATAATACTTATGTTTATGCATGAGGCAATATATTCAGGCAAAAGCGAAACTGTGACTGACCTGTTTGACGGCAAAGTATATGAGCTGCGGATGGTATTGCCGCAGGAAGGGACATTTTCACGCAAAGCATATGATTTGATCGTTTCGTCATCTGATGTAATAAAGGGAATATTCTTCGGCCACGAACACAGTGATTTTGATATTGATATCCAAGCCGGTTTCTACAAAAACGGTGAATATGTAAATTGCAACATTCCCGCACATTGCCTTACAAGCAACGCTTTAGGAAATGAAGAGCATATTGTGAAAATAACTGTTGATTAGACTTTATCACATTTCAGTTCGGCCAAGCTATCGGAACAAAACAATCTGCATGGTCTGAACACAGAAAAGTCTGTCAGATATAAATCAAAAGCACCGATTCAACCGGTGTTTTGCTCTGCCTTTTAAATGGTGATCAATATTTTAATTCCTAAAAGAGGTTTTTAAAGTTCAGCACCGAATTAAATCATCAGGCAACCGATCATATGCAGTAGGATACTTACCGGCATTTTTTATTGCGGCGTGCTTATACTTCTAATTTTTCGCTCCTTTTCGATTATACCGTATTGTAAACTTAAATGAAAGTTGAGAATCTCTCGTTCCTTTTGGTATAATGGTTTCACCACAAAACACATCTACTTCCAAAAGAAAGGAAAGGTTCTCTGATGAAACCATATCATTTTAGGTGTCCGAAATGCAACAACAATCATTCATTTTTACTTTACAGTGCCAATTTATTGTTCAGATAATAACCTGAGCCCACTCGCCTGGGTTGACGAATTTGATCGTTATTAAATCAATTAAAGCTGCAAATTCACCAAACGCTGTCAATTCTAAAAGTATATGATATTTGACGCCGATTGTCTCATTAAAATAAGCTGCACTTCCGGCGGTGAAGCACTTAACTGCCGAATTTCAGTGCATGATTCAAACACAGGCTGACGAGAGTTGAACGGATAAGGCAGCGCTACGATTATAAATTCTGACATATACAGCGACACGAATTTTTAGCACATTTTGGGGGTAACCTTAGCATGAAAAAAGTTTGTATATATCTGTTGTCTTTTTTAACTATATCAGTAATGCTTTCCGGATGTAAAAGTGATAAAGGCAGCGCCGTACAGGCGCCTGTTTTAACTGCCGATCTGTCGGCGGCGACAACCGATATAGGCAAACCCCTGGATGAACTGTTGAGTTTGCATACCTCATACGAATATTTGCACCTCGCCGGGTATGATTTTTCGGACGAGTGCTTCGGTGCTGCAGACGGATCGTTTGCATTTGTGTTTTTCGGCACTCAAGGCGGACCGAGCCTTAAGGAAATGACTGCCGATTATGCGAAGCAACTGAAATGCGCTGGAATTCACACAACGGTTGGTAAAATCTTCTCGGGTATTGGTGATGCGCCGGTCTCAGCCAAAAACCTCCTGTCATCTGTTGGCATCAACAATGTCGGGTCGGATGAGGTGACTTTATGGAACGGATGGATATTATTCGAGTACAGCGGTTATTCTATGGCTATCAATACAAATACGCCCGACAGCGCTTCCGGCGAAGCGCAGGAAATTTCCAAAATTATAATTAACAAAGACTTTCCGCTTATTATAACCGACGAGGAGCTTTTATCGCATAACATAAAGCTGTGCGATGAATACACAAAAAAGCAATTACACCTTTGACTCTGCAAAAGCAACTGCAGATTTATTGTAAATAAAAAATATATAACAAATAATCGCCATGTCTGTCAGGATAGGTCAAAAAGCTTTATAATAAAAGGCGTGTACTTTTTTATGTCTAAAAAGCATATAAGAATACTTTTTATTATCACAATATCGCTGCTTATTTGGTAACCGCACTTTTCACTTCACTCTGCATGTATAAAAATCATATAGTGACATGATAGTAAGGCCGGACAAAGCAATCAGACATGAAAATTAAAATCGAGCAGGTGACCTGCTCGATTTTATTATCCCAATATTATCTCTCCGTCCGGCCTGAAAATTGCCGGAACAGTGATGAAGCGTTCCTAATTTCCGTCTCCCGGGTCGTTCATAATCGCATGAAACGTTATATAGTCATTGCCGTGAAGATCGGTAAAGCAGTGATTATGACCACCTTTGTACCATATATCATTGTCCCATATTATAGGATTACCCGGATATTTTTTTAAACTCGCCTTCAAGGCTGTCAGCTATACAGTAACCGGCATTGTACCCGTTTGTCCATCTGGAATAAAACAAAAAATACTTTCCGCAGCGCTTTACAAGGCACGGACCTTCGACGCCAATGCTGTCCCATTCCCCGTCGGCTCCACAGCCTCACAGCTTACGTCCTGCTGACAGCGTGACCGTTTCCGGGTCGAGCTTATACATGTGTATTCCGTGTTTTTCGTTGCAAAGCAGATAAAATATTCCGTTTTCAGCGTAAAGAGACGCGTCGTTATCACCCGGAACACCTTCGGTAAGCCCGTGCTCCTTAGTCAATACCTCATACGGTCCTGTGACGTTCTTTGAACGTGCAAGCCCGACCGAATGTGAATGGCGGTACTCTTCACTTTCGTTGCGGCAGTTGAAGGTAAGATAAAACCAGCCATCAAAGAAGAAAAGCTCCGGTGCCCAGAATCTGTCGCGGCACCACATCGACTCAGGCATATCACTGCGTCTTAAAATATCAGTCCGTGATCGTTCCAGTGTTCCATATCGACGGACGACCATAGTCTTACCCCGGAGTTTTCGCCCTCCAGTAAGGCGGCTGCGTTCCCGTAAGATAATATGTACTACGGAAAACAAATACCATCGGATCCCTGATAGTTATGAGTCCTGCACTCTCATCTTTAATGTATTTGTAATTCTTAAAAAAGCCGCCTTTCATACATATAAAATATACAGTACACCGCAGCATCGGTCAACAGTCAAAACGGCACATTTTGATGTTATTTTATTTTTGCTGAATATCAAAGCAGAAAGAGAAATGTGTTTAATTTATAATACAAAACCAAAAAAGAGCCTGTCGGATGACAGGCTGTTTTTTAAACAGATATCAGTTTTCCGGCTTATTCTCATCGCTTTCGGTGTTGCCGCTGCCATCATCAGACTTGCTTTGCTCGCCTTCGGTATTATTATCATCCTCCGGATTATCAGGCTTAAGTTCAGAAAGCAGCGTTCCCGGATGGCTTTGGCATGCACCGGGTAGTGAGTAATTTGTCTTATAATAGCCCTCCATCGGATACGGGCATGCATCGGTCGCAAGTTGACCGGTCGAAGCACAATACATGCGTTTGGTGACAAATTCACTCTCAAGGAAGTCCTTAGCTTCAAGATTCTTGTGAATCTCTTTCATGACATTTGTCCACATGGTCTTGGCAAGTGTCGAATTGTGAACAGCTTCATTGGTCGGGAATCCGAACCAGCATGACGCCACATAATATGGTGAGCCGCCGGCAAACCAGCAGTCGTTGACATCACTCGATGTACCGGTTTTGGCATACGCCCTGAGTTTATCGCTGAACGCGGCGGCAGCCTTACCTGTACCCTCGCTGCCGTAAACAACATTCTGCAGAAGGTGATTCATTATACACGCAGTATTTTCGTCTATAGCCTGTATATCATCTTTTTGCTTAAGGACGGTGTTTCCGTGCTGATCGGTCATATAGGTAAAGGTAGTCGGCGCATAATAGTGTCCCAGATTGCCGAACACAGCAAACGCCGCTGCCGACTGCGTCGTGCTGATGCCGGTCGTCGTACCGCCAAGTCCCAATGCCGAAAGGTTCATATCCTCGGTATCGTCAAGCGAAGTAAGTCCAAGGTTTGAGGTCAGATAATAATATGTTGCCTCGACGCCCATCTGCTTGACAAGCTTACAGGGTATTGTATTAATCGACTTTTCAAGTGCCTTTTCAACCGTAACGTTACCGAGGTATCCTGAATACCAGTTCTTAGGTCCGGGTCTTCCGGCTGCATAATAGTTGTCTATCGGTGTATCATGCACCAAAGACGAATAGTTAATGATATTCTTCTGCAGCGCCTGAGAATACGCAGCAAGCGGCTTCATTGTGGAGCCCGGCTGCCTTTCAGCCATGGTAGCATAGTTAAAGCTGCGGTTTTCGGTCTTGACGCCGGAGCCGCCAACAATACCTACAATATGCCCCTCATAATCCATTACCGTCATTGCGGACTGGACCGTTACATCGGGATCCTTTTTACTTTTAAGCGTAAAGTACTTTTCGGTCTTGGCATATTCGGTTTCAAGAGCCGTCTGAACATCAGTGTTAAGCGTGCAGTATATTTTATATCCGCCGTTGTAGAAATGCTTGGAAGCATATGTTTTGTCATAATTATGCTCGGTCACAAGCCTGTCTATAACCTCGTCTATAACCGCATCGACAAAGTATGAATTTACCTCTTTTGTGCCTATTACCGACTGATCAGCTACTACGACAAGCTCTGTTTCCAGTGCCTCTTTGTACTCAGCCTCGCTGATGTATCCCTGCTCATACATAAAGCGCAGGACAAGCGACCGTCGGTCCTTATTATTCTGAGGGTTTTTGTCGGGACGGTATTTTTCCGGATTCTTCGCAAGACTTGCAAGCGACGCACATTCCACAAGAGTCAGCTCACTCGTGCTTTTGCCGAAATAATAGTTGGCTGCAACTTCAACGCCGCATATACCGCCGCCAAGGCTTATTGTATTGAGATAGCACTCAAGTATCGTGTCCTTCTCATAGCGGCTCTCAAGGTTTCGCGCCCTCATTATTTCCCTTATTTTACGCATCGGTGACTGCTTGTTATCACCGGTAAGGTTTTTAACAAGCTGCTGAGTAATGGTCGAACCGCCCTGATTGGACGAATACAAATGCACGAACATATTGGCGAACGCGCTGACAGTACGTTTCCAGTCAACGCCCTGATGCTGATTGAAGCGTTTGTCCTCAACCGCTATATAGGCATGTCTTAAATTTTCAGGCATACTGTCAAAGCCGACCCATATTCTGTTTTCCTCACCGTGCAGGCGCTTGTACTCGACATACTCGCCTGTCTCGTCGTCCTTTATATAAAGCGTGGTGGTGAAATTCAAGGTCAGTTCATCGAGATCATCCTGAACATTGTCGTCGACAAAGTTGAAAACATAGATTGCAAATGCGCCGATGGCAAGGCAGGCGGTTATAATGCCTATAAGCATAACCGAAAGAATTATTTTACCGGCACGCTTAAGGTTCTTTTTAAGCCTTTTTTTCTTTTCGGCTTCATTTTCCTTTTTGACATCACCGCGTTTTTTGCCGAAGCTGTTGAAATCAATATCACCGTCGTCAGACTGCTGCTCCGGCTCTGAAAATTTCATATTGCCCCCGGACACTGAGCCGGAACCGGAAAACGCATTGAGATCAAAGCTCTCATCCGCGCCCACATCAGCACTGTCATCAGGTGTGCCGGACATCAGATCATCAAAATCGTAACCGTCGTCCTTTTTAGCATCATTTTTATTATTGCTGAAATAATTCAGGTCGTAATCTTTATCCTTATTAAAATCACTCATTGGCAACACCTCCGAAAGCTATCAGCCAACAAAAACAAACGTTTACAGATGTATTGTACCACAAAGAAACTCAGATGTGTATTACAGTATTGTTACAATATGGTATTTCAATGTAAAAATGTTCATGGGTTTGACGAAAAAATTAATACAAAACGGCAAAAAGCCGCAAAATAAAGCTTAAATCACAGCTGTTGGCTATTGAATAAGCATAACGGACAAGGTCAAGAATAATAGAAAAGGAGCGATATAAATGACCGCTATACAAAAGATCTTTTCTTTTATCTGTGCCGCCGCGGCGGTTTTTTCCGCAGTATGTCTTTCGGTCACAGGCACACCCGAAAAGGTTGAAAAAGATTGCGAAAACCGCGACATATCTGCCGAAAATATGCGTTACACAGTTAAAAACCGCGATGGAAAAATAACTGTATATGAAGAAAATTCAAGTACTGTGCTGTTTATACTGGATGCCCCTCTTGTGAAGGATCTTCCCCAATACGATCGCGAGCTTCTGGCGTCGGGGATCACAGTAGACTCAAGCGATAAGCTGATACAACTGCTTGAGGACTACGACAGCTGACCGTTAAGATGTCCGACCGCTGCAAGAAAATCCTTGTCGGTCTCGATACCGTTCACAAGTCTGTAGGTCAGCTCGTCACTTGTCCATTCGGTGCTTATATCGGGCAGCACCCCGATGCCGTCGAGACATTCGCCGTTTGCCGTGTAGTATTTGCCGACTGTAAACTTTACAAGCGACCCGTCGCTGAGCGTAAACGTGCGCTGCACAACGCCCTTACCGTAGGTTTTTGAACCTACCGTCACTGCCTTTTCATAGTCCTTGAGTGATTGTGCAAACAGCTCCGACGCACTTGCAGTGCGTCCGTCGGTCAGGACAGCCATGGGCAGTGTTATTTCGTGCGAGTCAGACATATAGACCTCATTGTTGCGCTCGTCCTTGTACTCGACCTTGACGGCAAGTCCCTCTGGTATAAGGTAATCGATCATATGGTACACGGATTTAAGCGTGCCGCCGCCGTTTCCGCGCAGATCAAAGACAAGTGCCGCCGCGCCCTCATTTATCAGTTCATCAACGGCAGCGGTAAACTGATCGGTAGATGCATCATTGAACTCGGTTATCTGCACGTAACCTATATTGCCGATAAGCTTAGGGAAAACAGTCTGTGAGGTATACTGATTGAGCGTCACAGGCATAGAAAGAGTTTCTTCACCGCGCAAAACAGTCAGGGTTATATCTGAGCCGAGCGGTCTGCTTTTAATATACTGGAGAGTTTCAGAATACCCTGTCTCGTTTACCGACTGACCGTCTATCGCGGTTATATGGTCGCCGCGTTCAATTCCGGCAGCAAGCGCAGGGCTGTCCTTGTGAACCTCAAGTACATAAAGTGATTTATCATCCGGATGCTGCGTCACCTGCACGCCCATACCGGTGTTAAGACCAATAAAGGAATTAAGGTTTTCCTCGGCGTCCGACTTTGTAACATAATTGGAATATTTATCACCGAGTCCTAAGACATAACCTGCCGTGATAAAGTCCGGCATATCGTCCTCACTGTATTCACCGACATAATATTCATCAACAAGCGTTTTTATTTCATTAATCTTAGATACATATGCTTCTTCTGATCCCTGCACCTTTTTGACCGTGAAACCTGACATCATCATCACGGTTATCGCAACGGCCGATGCGGTAAAGAATGAGATCAGTATTATAGCATGTTTAAGCGGCAAAGTTGTTTTCATGGGCTCACCTGTTTCGTTATTTGTGAATTTACAAATGCGGACTGAGTTTTTTCAGTCCGCATTTACATTAGAAGTATGACATCGGGTTGGTTGTGTTTCCGTTCACACGCACCTCAAAATGCAGGTGGTATCCGGTTGAGGCACCGGTCGTGCCGACATAACCTATCGTCTGTCCCTTGGTGACCTTCTGACCTACGCTGACAATGTATCTTGTCATATGTGCATAGAGAGTGACGTATGAATTACCGTCGCTGCTCGTACCGTGATTTATCATAACGTAGTTGCCATATCCGCCCTGGTTGTATGATGCAATGGAAACAACACCGTCAGCCATTGCAACGATAGGCTTACCCTTTATGTTTCCGCCCGAAATATCAGTTCCTTTATGGAACTTACGCTTACCGGTTATAGGATGTATCCTGTATCCGTAAGGAGATGTAACAAGGTGATACCCCGGCACCGGCCATGTGAACTGACCGTCATATGTCTGATCCTTGCCGACATTCTGAGCCGCCTTTATTGCTTCCTCATATTCAGCTATTGCCTTTTCAAGCGCCTTTGACTTCGCGTCAAGTGAATTGGCGTTGCCGGTTATCTTGCCGATCTCGGCGCCGACCTGACTTGCCTCTGCATCAAGCTCCTTTTTCTTGGCTGCAAGAGTTGCCTTAGCCGACTCCTGCTCTGCCTTCAGCTTGTCAATCTCAGCCTTTTTGGACTCAATGGTATTCACGTCGTCCAGTATCTTTTCCATTATAGACCTGTCATATGCACTGACGCTTTTTGTAAGCTCGGTCTTTGCAAGCAGATCCTCAAGATCCTTAGCGTTGAAAAGCAGTGACAGAGTTGAATTGGAGGTTCCGCCGCTCATATATATGGCGCGCAGTCTCTGTCTGAACACATACTTGGTCTTTTCGTATTCAACCTGCTTCTCTTCAATTTCCTTCTCAAGCTGCGCTATCTGATCGTCGCAGCTCTTTATCTGGTTGTTGCAGACATTGATCTGGCTTTGCAGGTTGTCTATTTTTTTGCGAAGCGCATTCTGCTCTGCCTGCTTTTCAGCCTTTTCAGACTTCAGTTTTTTGAGCTCAGCCTCGATCTCACGCTGCTCAGCTTCAAGATCCTTTATTTCCGACTGATATTCTTCAACCGTTTTTGCCGACGCGGTAGTCGAAGCCGGAGTATCGGTAAGAACCGAAGCGGTAACGATAAGCACCAGGCAAAGCGCTGTCGCAGCTATTCTTTTAAAGCGCACGGAACTCGCTCCCTTCTTTCCTCAGATATTTATTGATCATAAACGCACTGGAGAACAGACCGGCAAGGCATCCTATGCCTGCGAATATGCCGAAAAGTATCCAGAAGAACTGTGAAAACGGTATTATCGATCCGAGATTGAAGGTACTCTTTATTGTCTCCTTAACCGCATTATACACAAAATATATTATTATCATTGTGATAGACGCGGAAAGCAGACCTATTGTCACGCCCTCAATCATAAACGGCAGACGCACAAACGAATCGGTCGCGCCGACCGCCTTCATAATACTGATCTCAAGCTTACGGTTATACATAGTTACCCTTATGGTATTGGACACTATAACGATCGAAATGACCATAAGCAGAGCTATTATCCAAAAGCCTATTATGCTTATGGCGCGCTTTATCATGGTGATCGATTTGACCGCGTCGCGTGAAGAGCTCACGGTATCAACGCCGTCAACCGCAGATATCTGCGCTAATGTCTCGTCGAATTTATCGAGGTCGGTCATTGTTATTCTGACGCTGCAGGGCAAAGGATTGCCATAGTCGTCGGAATTGAGCACATCAAAATATGTTGCCTGCCAATCGACCATTGATGAGGTCATGTTCTGCAGTCCGGCTTCGCTTGAAATGTACTCGACGCTGTTTACGTTATCTATTTTTTGTATTTCGGCGCAAACCTTCAGCGCATCCTCATAAGAATGTATTTTATAGTCGCTTTCCGAAATATCATTGTAGGTCTTGTCGGAAGAGCTGTTTAATGATGTGGCATACAAAGCCGAATTGCGGTCATTAAGATATGCAAGCACGACATTTTCCTGTTCAATAACGCTCATTGCATGGTTTGCATTTATAGACACCGACACGGCAAGTCCTATGACCGACATACACGCAACGAGCACGCCTATTGACGCAACCGACATCAGCTTATTCAGCCAGATATTCTTAAAGCCGTTGCCGATAAGATATTTAACGCTCGTCAGTTTCATGATATGCCTCCGTTCGCGTTATCGGCAACTATCCTGCCGCTTTCTATCATAATAACGCGCTGACCGAAGTCACGGACGAGCTGATGCTCATGCGTTACCATGAGGATTGTTGTACCGCGGCGGTTAATCTCGGTAAGCAGTTCGACTATTTCATACGACATGTTCGGGTCAACGTTTCCGGTAGGCTCGTCTGCTATGATGAGGTTAGGCTTATTTACAAGAGCGCGGGCAAGACCTACACGCTGCTGCTCACCGCCCGAAAGCTCAGCCGGTTTGCACCTCGCCTTTTCGGCAAGACCGACAAGGTTGAGTGCACGAGAAACATTTTTTCTTATTTCCTGTCTTGTTGCTCCAACAACATGCATGGCAAACGCGACATTATCAAACACGTTCATGGTCGGTATCAGCCTGAAATCCTGAAAGACAATGCCCATTGTCCTGCGGAACATCGGAACATCGCGGCGCTTCATGCCCGTAAGGTGATAGCCGTTTACCGTAATATCGCCGGTATTCGGTTTTTCCTCACGCATTATAAGCTTCATGAATGTACTTTTGCCGGCTCCCGAAGGACCGACGACAAACACAAACTCGCCTTTGTTTATTCTTATGTTTATATCGTCAAGTGCGCGCGTTCCGTTGGCATAATTCTTCGACACGCCCTTGAATTCTATCAGCGGCTTGTCCGCACCTCTTTGCGGCCTGCCCACTACGAAATCACCGTTGATGTTACTCACGCTTTCTATCAGTATTTAACAGGGTTAGCCCTGAGGTATTTCTTGACCATCAATGCTATTTTGAAGATGATGGCATGGTCGAACTCTCTGAGGTCAAGTCCGGTTATCTTCTTTATCTTTTCAAGTCTGTATACAAGTGTGTTTCTGTGCACAAACAGCTTCCTCGACGTTTCCGAAACGTTGAGGTTGTTTTCGAAGAATTTCTGTATCGTGAAAAGAGTCTCCTGATCGAGGCTCTCTATAGAGCCGCGTCTGAACACTTCGCGCAGAAACGACTCGCACAGAGTTGTCGGGAGCTGATAAATAAGTCTCGCAATACCGAGATTGTCATAGCTGATTATAGCCTTTTCGGTATCAAACACCTTGCCGACCTCAAGAGCCACCTGGGCTTCCTTGAATGAACGCGCAAGTTCTTTAAGACCCTCTACCGTAGTGCCTATGCCGACCACGGCATGTGTATAGTAAAACTCGCTTGCAAGGGTATCAACTATAGAACCGGCAAGGTTTTCAAGATCAGCCGGCTCAATGCCCGGACGGGTCTCCTTGACAAGCGCGATATCCGTCTCGCTTATATTTATTATGAAATCCTTGTTCTTATCGGGGAAAAGGTTCTGCACAATATCATAGACCGAAACATCATTGGTAGAGGTTACCCTTATAAGGAACACGGTACGCGCGACATCGCTGTTGAATCTCAGCTCACGCGCCTTTAAATAAATATCACCCGGCAGAATATTATCAAGAATAACATTCTTTATAAAATTGCCGCGGTCATATTTTTCGTCATAATAGAATTTTATGTTTGAAAGAGAAATTGCAAGTATTGAAGCATACTTTGCAGCCTGAGGATCGTTGCCCTCTACAAAAAGGACGTACTCCGGGTGCTGAGGAGTTCCGAAAGGCTTGTAGGTATACTGACCTCTTACAAAAGTTTCGTTTGTGCCGGACGCTGTGTTGCCCGAAAACATGACCTCGTGGGTCTCCCCGATCTTGCCCAGCTCACTGCAGGCAATGACGGTATAATTTTCGTCTATAACGCCGATAGTCCTGTCTATGGCGTCCTTGATCTGATGAATTACTCCCTGAAAAAGTCGGTTTGACATGATATGCACCCTTTCTATTTTAAAGCCGCAACATATAGTATTTTAAAAAGCTGCCGAAAATCAGGATAATTTCGCGGCATTATATGCTGATAACATTGTCTATAGTTATTTTACACAATACAAGGTCACATTTCAAGTATAAATTACGAAATTCATTGAAAAAGTTACAATTTGATTACAAAATAAGTGTTATGTAAACCCGAAAGTTAAAATCAAACCCCGGCGAACCGGGGTTTGATGGAAACATTTATCAGTTGGTGATGGTTTTCTGCGTAGTTTTGTCGAATATGTGGATCTTATCAGGCTCAAGGGTGATCTTAATGGTATCGCCCGGATGAGCGGTAGAGGTAGGAGCAACACGTCCGTTGATGTTCTGTCCCTCACATACGGTGTAGAGATATTTTTCTGCACCCATAAGCTCGGTAACCTCAACATTTGCCTCTACAACGCCGTCGGGGAACTTTGCAATGAGCTCTTCCTCATCATGAACATGCTCGGGACGGATACCGATGATAACCTCTTTATCAACATACGGTACAAGGCAGTCTTTCTTGTTCTTGGTCTCCGGCAGTTTGATTTTATACTTAACACCGGAACGGGTCTTGGTGTCCTCAGAGCCGAACTCAACAAAGTAGCTGCCGCCCTCTTCAAGCACCTTGGCATCAAGGAAGTTCATCTGCGGAGAACCGATAAATCCGGCAACAAACGAGTTGCAGGGCATATCATAGAGATGCTGCGGAGTATCGACCTGCTGAACGATACCGTCCTTCATGACAACTATTCTTGTACCCATTGTCATAGCTTCGGTCTGGTCGTGGGTAACATATATAAAGGTGGTTCCGAGTCTTAAGTGGAGCTTTGAAATCTCGGTACGCATCTGCGCTCTGAGTTTTGCGTCAAGGTTTGACAACGGCTCATCAAGCAGGAAGACCTTCGGCTCACGAACTATGGCACGTCCGAGTGCGACACGCTGACGCTGACCGCCCGAAAGAGCTGCCGGCTTACGCTGGAGAAGATGCTCGATATCAAGTATTCTTGCAGCTTCTTCAACGCGGCGCTTTATCTCCTCCTTAGGAGTCTTGCGGAGCTTAAGACCGAAAGCCATGTTATCGAACACGGTCATATGCGGATACAGAGCGTAGTTCTGGAAAACCATCGCTATATCTCTGTCCTTAGGTGCCACGTCGTTTACAAGGCGGTCGCCTATGTAAAGTTCTCCGCCGCTGATTTCCTCAAGGCCGGCTATCATACGAAGTGTCGTTGACTTACCGCATCCCGAAGGACCAACAAGGATTATAAATTCCTTATCCTTGATTTCAAGGTTAAAATCCGAAACAGCAAGAACGCCGCCCGGATACTTTTTACAAATGTTACGAAGTGAAAGACTCGCCATGTTTATTAGTTCCTCCTAAGAAAATATAAACCCACCAAATTTACCTACGAATTATAACAGATTTGTGCGACGTTTTCTATACCCTAAATATCCAAACTTACAGTTAATATTTTATACGATATGTATAATAACCGTAATGCATTATGAATAATTGCACAATTATAAAGACGTTAAGTTTGCATTTTTAGTCATTTAAGTGCAAGTTCGCATTCTTCGGCTGTCATTTCCCTGTATTTTCCTGTATCAAGTTCCGTGTCAAGCAGAAGCTTCCCTATCCGCACTCTTTTAAGGCTTACAACGCCTATTCCGACCGTGCCGAGCATCCGCTTTATCTCATGATATTTTCCTTCCGTTATGGTGACCGAAACGGTCATTCTGTCAGTGCTTTGCGGCAAAACTGCAGCCGGTCTGCACTGCGTACCGTCGGCAAGCACTGCTCCATCTTTAAGAGCCGCTATATCGCTGTCCGACACCGGCTTGTCCAGCCATGCTATATATTCCTTTTCTATGTATGACTTTGGCGAAATGACGCGGTGACCGTAATCCCCGTCATCGGTCACTATAAGCAGCCCTGTAGTATCGCGGTCAAGTCTGCCTACCGGAAAAAGCCCGCGGCGGAGCGTGTCATCGGCTATTATATCAACAACGGTCCGCCTTGTTTTATCACTTGATGCCGACAGCACCCCTGCCGGCTTGTTGAGCATATAATAAACATATTTTTTATATGTCACCGCTGCCCCGTCGAGCAATATTACCGACATTTCCGGGTCGGCTTTAAACGCCGGGTCATGCACAACGGCTCCGTCCACCGTCACTTTCTTTGCGCGTATTACGTCGCGCGCATCATTTCTCGACAGCTTTGCCGCCGACGATATTATTTTATCAAGTCTTTCCTTTGACAATTTTAACTCCTATTTAAGTGCCGATATAGTGCCGTCGGCGCTTGTTGAATATACATCGGCGCCGACAACGGCACCGTTATATGACAAAACCTCGGCAAAGGTATTTTCTCTGTCCGACAGAGGGAAAGTAAAGCGTTTGAGCGTGCAGCCCTTGTATTTTGCAAGGTCGAACCCTTGAGAAAGCTGAACATCGTTGTAGTTTTTATAAACGTCACCGAAATATTCCGGCACGGTTATCTCATCGGTGACCAGCCCTCCGTCGTCAGCACAAACGCCGAAGGAAGATATGTAATCATATGCCGCACTGCCGTCAAACTCCGCGACGGTCTTTTTATCGGCAGCATAAACGCTTTTTACAACAATAATGACCGCCGCCGCTATTATGGCTAACAGCAGCACCGCGATGGTTTTTTTAGGAATTCTAAGCCCTACTGACAGCATATCATCACCCGAATGATATATATGCTTCAATCCTCGGATTTATCACCCGTTATAAGGCAGACCGCATGTGCAGCCGCGCCTTCTCCGCTTCCGGTAAAGCCGAGCTTTTCCTCGGTGGTCGCCTTTACATTCACCATTCCCTCGTCGATACGGCAGTCATCTGCAATATTTTTGACCATGTCCGGTATAAAGTCGGCTACCTTTGGTCTTTGCATTATCACCGTGGCGTCTATGTTTGACACTTTATAACCTTTATCAGCCAGAAGGGATACAACGTGCCTCAAAAGCAGACGGCTGTCAATGCCTTTGTAGCGGTCGTCACTGTCCGGAAAATGCTTTCCTATATCTCCGAGTGCCGCAGCGCCGAGCAGCGCGTCGCATATGGCATGTATAAGAACATCGGCGTCAGAATGTCCGTCAAGTCCCATATGGAAAGGAACTGTGACACCGCCCAAGACGAGCTTTCTGCCGTCCGTCATGCGGTGCACGTCATAGCCGTGCCCGATCCTTATATCAGTCATGAGATGCGCCTCCCAGCAAAAATTCGGCATACAAAAGATCTTCCGCGGTCGTGATCTTTATATTTTCATATTCACCGTCCACCGTATAAACGGCATTGCCCATGCGCTCCATTATAGAGCAGTCGTCCGTAAAGCTTTCAAGCTCGCCATCAAAGCGGCGCAAAGCCTCTTTGTAAAGGTCTGCCCTGAACCCCTGAGGGGTCTGCACGGCTGCCAGGCTGTTTCGGTCCGGAGTAGACAAAACAAGCCCGTCCTGTCTTACATATTTCACCGTGTCCTTAAGTCTTACGGCAGGTGCGGCAGCCGAATATTTATATGCGGCGTCCACAACCCTTTCAATACAGGCTTTAGACACGAAGGGTCGGGCACCGTCATGTACAAGCACTACCGACGTATCGCCCGCGACCCGTTCCATTCCGCATGCGACCGACGCCTGACGGCAGCTGCCTCCGGGCACTATATCGGTCACCTTTTTGAAGCCCGAGCTTTCGCAAAGCTGCTGCATCCGAAGAAGATCGTCCTGCTTTACAACTATTATTATACTGTCAACGGCACCGCACTTTTCAAAAGCCGATACCGTCCTTGCCGCGACCGGCACACCACAAATGGGTGCAAATATTTTATTTACGCCGTTCATTCTTGATGAGCTTCCGCCGCACACAATTACAGCGGCGACGCGGCGGTCGGTCTCATCAAGTGTAGTATAGCTGAGGCATGTTTTTAAAGCCGGCATACTGCACCGCCTTTTAGCAATATTTTTTAAAAAAGGCGGCATCAAAAGATGCCGCCAAAGTTTTTTAAATCAGAGGCGGACTCTTATGTCACTGTCCTCCGTCGTATCGACAAGACCGCAAAGCGATTGCCGACGGCGATATTATTCGTCGTCGCTGCCGCCGCAGCCTTCACAGCCCTCGCAGCCCTCAAGGTCAAACTCAAGCTCCTCGCCGCAGTTCGGGCACTTTATGCCGCCCTCGTCGATCATTTCATCGTCAAGATAGATAACGTCATGGCAGGTCGGACACTCTACCTCATAGCAAAAGTCGTCGTCATCCTCATCGTCATCCTCGTCTTCGTCATATTCCTCATAATAATCATCTTCCAGAGCCGCGAGATCCTCGTCTACAGCGTCAAGCTGTTCGTTTATCTCGCCCACTGCGCCGGCGATATCCTCAAGAACATCGATAATAGCCTTGACGACCTTATCCTTGCTCTCGTTCTCGTCGAAGCCTGCGTTCTCCGCAAGTCCCTTAATGTAAGCAACCTTTTCTGAAATAGTCATGGTAGTACCCTTCCTTTCGGCTATTCTTTAAAAGCACACTGCTTTTTGGTGCGTTTTTCCGGGAAAGACCCGGTCTATCTAATTATTTCAACTAAAGCGGCAATTATGCACGCTCCATGTATTCGCCTGTTCTTGTGTCAATACGGATCTTTTCGCCTTCGTTGATAAAGAGCGGAACACGGATCTCAGCGCCGGTTTCAAGCGTTGCGGGCTTGGTAGCGTTGGTAGCGGTATTTCCTGCAAATCCGGGGTCGGTCTGGGTAACGGTAAGCTCAACAAAGGTCGGCGGCTCAACGCCAAACACCTTGCCCTTATAGGAAAGTACCTTGCAGATCATGTTTTCCTTTACGAACTTGAAGTTATCGCCAAGGTCATCCTTACCGACGGGGACGAGCTCATAGGTCTCCTGATCCATGAAGTAATAAAGATCGCCGTCGCTGTAGGAATATTCCATATCCTTGCGCTCAACAAAAGCGGTCGGGAATTTCTCGGTCGGGTTGAATGTTCTTTCAATAACCGAGCCTTCAATAACGTTTCTTATCTTTGTTCTGACAAAGGCAGCACCTTTGCCCGGCTTAACGTGCTGGAACTCTATGATCTGATAGACCTTTCCATCCATTTCAAATGTTACACCGTTTCTGAAATCGCCGGCAGTAATCATAATTTTTATACCTCCAAATCAAATTAAGACCATTTTACAGCATATCGCCGCTTATTTCAAGTCTTTTTTACATTTATAAGAGAATTTTACCAAAATATCACCCGAGCAGATCGCGCATGGCGTTTACGGCAAGGAAATAGCTGTTCTTGCCAAAGCCGGCAATGCTGCCGACACAGGCAGGAGCTATGACCGACTTATGTCTGAATTCCTCTCTTGCGTGTATATTTGAAAGGTGCACCTCGATAAACGGCTTGTTTACCGCCCTTATCGCATCATATATCGCGTAGCTGTAATGTGTATATGCTCCTGCGTTTATTATGCACCCGTCATACCCGGTTATGACCGAATGTATGGCGTCTATTATAGCGCCCTCGCTGTTTGACTGGAAAAACGAGCAGCGGATATCAAAGCCCTTTGCATATGACTCTATATTAGCGTTGATCTCTGCAAGCGACCTATCCCCGTATATTCCCGGTTCTCTTACCGACAGAAGGTCAAGATTAGGACCGTTTATCACAAGTATTTTTTTAGGTGTCACGGTAAAGCTCTCCTTTCAAGGTAGCACTTTTTCATATAAAGAGCGTCTTCAGCCTGAGTCGAATCGGACTCACAGATAACGGTCGGCTCCGCGCCCTTTTCAGCCAGCAACTCCATAAGCGGCTCAGGATTGGGACCGAACACGGCATCACTGAAGGTAAGGTGCTTTTTTTCGCCGCCCTTTGTGTATTCTATTTTTGAAAAATGAACATGGAAGTGCTTTCTCCGTTCGGCTCCAAGGACATTTTCTATTGTATCGAGCACATTCATAAACGCTTCTTTTGAGTTCATACCACCCATGGTCCTCGCATTTAGATGGCCGAAATCGATGCAGGGTATCAGCCGCTCGTCAAGCGAACAAAGCGCCATGACCTCATTAAGGTCGCCAAGCTGATTTATCTTTCCCATGGTCTCCGGACAGATATGGACATGACCGAGCCCCTCCCGGTCAAGCGCTTCGAGCGACATTCGCATGGTATCAAGAGCAAGCGTCAGTGCCTCGCCTCTTTCCAGCTTTCCGCATGAGCCGGTGTGGACGATTATGCGATCCCCACCCATAAGATCGACGGCTTTTGCGCTGCTTAAAATATACCCCACCGAATTTTTGCGCTTTTCCTCGTCTACGCTTGACATTGAAATATAATAAGGAGCATGCAGCGACATTCTTATGCCCTTTTCGGCAGCCAAAGTTCCGAGAGCCGACGCCTTTTCATCACCTATATTAACGCCGCGTCCGCACTGATATTCAAACGCATCAAGCCCCATTTTTGAAACATACTCCGGTATTTGCAGGCTGTTTTTGTACCCCATTTCATGAAACGAGGCACCGCAGCCGGCAGGTCCGAACAATGCCGGCATAATATCACTCCCTAATAATCATTTTTCAGTATTTTTCTTTCAAAATGCCGCCTTATGCGGAAACTCCATCCGGTTTCTTCCTTTATCGGTCTTACGAGCAGCGGTCTTACACCGCAAAGCCTGGCACCTAAGACGTCGGTGAATATCTGGTCGCCTATTATTGCGGTATGCTTTTTATCGGCACCAATCTTCCTTATCGCTTTTAAGTACCCGAACGGGAGCGGCTTCATAGCGGTGCTAATAAACGGCAATCCGAGCCTTTTTGAAAACGGCTCAACCCTGAATTTTTTGGAATTTGAAACTATTATCATTGATATGCCGGCAGTTTTTGCCGACAGCAGCCAGTCCTCAAGACCGTCCACAAGAACTGTACCGTGGTGTGTTGACAAGGTATTATCTATATCAAGCAGCAAAGCTTCAACACCGGCGGCTTTCAGTGCGTCGGCGTCGATATCGGTTATTCTTCTGAATATACTATCGGGTAAAAACAGTGACATCGGTTTTCCTTTTCGGTAAAAATTCAAGAAGCGACCGGACAGCATCCGATCGCTTCTCAAAATTCATAGTGTTTAGCGGAACTTGCGCTTACGGGCTGCTTCCGATTTCTTTTTGCGCTTTACAGAAGGCTTCTCATAGTGCTCTCTCTTGCGGACCTCCTGGATGACTCCGTCCTTCTGGGTCTGCCTCTTAAAGCGTCTGAGCGCGTTTTCAAGCGATTCATTTTCTTTTATACGAACCTGGCTCATTCTATATTCCCTCCCTCCGCATAGTTGCAGGGGTAATAAACTTTTTATCAATTATACACCAAGCGGCATATTGATGTCAAGTGTAAAATTGTCATATTGCAAAATAAGCCAAAAATTTTATTTTGCTACTATATTGACCAGCTTTTTAGGCACATATATCTCCTTAATAACGGTCTTGCCCGAAAGCTCGGCTGCTATCTTTGCGTCAGCCTTTGCGGACGCTATCGCGTCGGCAGCGGCAATATCGGCGGCTACGTTTATGCGAGCCTTGACCTTGCCGTTTATCTGAACCGCTATCTCGACGGTATCGTCATTGGTCTTAGCCTCATCATAGGTCGGCCATGAAGCCAGCGAGCAAAGCCCCTCGTTGCCGGCGTTATGCCACATTTCCTCGGCAAGGTGCGGAGCGAAAGGACAAAGAAGCCTTAAGAACACACCGAGTTCGTCTACAGTAAGACTGCCGTGATCGGTTATCGCGTTGAGCAATGACATGAGCGCGGCAATAGCGGTGTTGAACTTCATTTCCTCGATATCCGACGAGACCTTTTTGACCGTCTTGTGGAAAAGCGATTCAAGCTCCTTTGTATATCCGCTGCCTGAGACAATGGCACCAAGATCAGCCACTCTTTCAAGGAAGCGCTTGCAGCCCTTGACGCTGCTGTCGCTCCACGGTGCTGCCGAGCCGTAGTCGCCCATAAAGAGGACATATACCCTCAGCACATCCGCTCCGTAAGCGTCAACAACATCGTTGGGGTCAACGACATTGCCCTTTGATTTACTCATTTTCTCGCCGTCGTAGCCAAGTATAAGTCCCTGTGCCGTGCGTTTTGCATACGGTTCGGGAGTCGGCACGACACCGATATCATAAAGGAAACGGTGCCAGAATCTCGAATAGATAAGGTGTCTTGTCACATGCTCCATACCGCCGTTATACCAGTCGACCGGCAGCCAGTATTTAAGTTTTTCCTTATCTGCCAGCGCCTTTTCGTTGTGCGGATCAATATAACGCAGGAAGTACCACGACGAGCCAGCCCACTGCGGCATGGTATCGGTCTCACGGCGTGCGTCGCCGCCGCATTTCGGGCACTTGCAGTTGACGAACGACTCTATCTTGGCAAGCGGACTTTCGCCGCCCTCGCCCGGTTCGAAGTTTTCGACCGGCGGCAGCTTCAAAGGCAGTTCATCATAAGGCACGGGCACCATGCCGCACTTTTTGCAGTGAACTATCGGAATAGGCTCGCCCCAGTATCTCTGGCGGTTGAACGCCCAGTCCTTCATTTTATACTGTACGCCCTTTTTGCCGATGCCCTTTTCGGACAAAAACCTTAGCATTTTTTCAATAGCGGTCTTTTTATCGGTTATTCCGTTAAGGAAGCCGGAGTTTACCATTTCACCGTCGCCTGAGTACGCCTCTTTTGTTATATCTCCGCCCTTTATGACCTCTATTTTTTCTATGCCGAACTTTTCAGCAAAATCATAGTCGCGCTGATCATGAGCCGGAACAGCCATTATTGCTCCGGTGCCGTAGCTCATCATAACATAGTCGGATATGTATATCGGTATTTCCCTGCCGTTTACGGGATTTAAGGCAAGCAGACCGTCTATCTTCACACCGGTCTTTTCCTTGACGAGCTGGGTACGCTCAAACTCGGTCTTTTTGGCACACATATCCTTGTATGCGTCAAGCTCGGCAATATTTTTGATACTGTCGCGGTTCTTTTCGATTATAGGATGCTCGGGCGCTATGACCATGAAGGTAACACCGAACAGCGTATCGCAGCGCGTCGTGTAGACCTTGAGCTTATCATCGGCACCATTTACGGTAAAATCTATAAACGCACCGGTCGATTTACCTATCCAGTTGCGCTGCTGCTGCTTTATGTTTTCGGGATAATCGACCATGTCAAGTCCCTCGAGCAGCTTGTCCGCATATTCGGTTATTTTGAGGTACCATACGTCCTTTGATTTCTGGATTATCTCGCTGTGGCAGATATCGCATTTTCCACCCTGCGAATCCTCGTTCGACAGAACGACCTTGCAGCTCGGGCAGTAGTTTACAAGCGCCTGATCGCGGAATACAAGTCCGTGCTCAAACAGCTTTAAAAATATCCACTGCGTCCATTTATAATAATCCTCGTCGGTCGTATCTATAGTCTTGGTCCAGTCGAACGAAAAGCCAACCTTTTTAAGCTGAGATGTGAACCGCGCTATATTCATATCGGTCACCTTGCGCGGATGTATGCCGGTCTTTATGGCATAGTTCTCGGTGGGCAGACCGTATGCGTCAAAGCCTATCGGGAACAGGACATTATAGCCCTGCATCCTTCTTTTACGCGACACGACCTCAAGTCCCGAATAAGCCTTTATATGACCGACATGCATACCGGCACCGCTCGGATACGGGAACTCGACAAGTCCGTAAAATTTGGGGCCCTCAAGCTTTTCTGAGCAAACAAAGGTCTTTTGTTCGTCCCATATTTTCTGCCATTTTTCCTCTATATTTTTAAAATCGTACTTCAAGGCTATTCCTCCGTCCCTTTTTCAAGTACACCTTCAAGGTCAACTGTTTCTCCGTCGCTCCACATGCGGTCGAGCGAATAATAGTCTCTTGATTTTCTGCCGAATATATGCACGACCACGGTACCGTAGTCAAGCAGCAGCCAGTCAGAGCTGCGCCCTTCGGTATGATCGGGCTTAACACCGGCTTTATCAAGCTTTTCCTCAACAGCCTCAGCCAAAGCCCTTACATGGGTGTTCGATGTTGCGGTGCAGATCAAAAAGTAATCGGCAATATCGGATACGTCCTCTATCCTTATGGCGCAAAGCTCCGCCGCCTTGCGGTCGTTGAGCGCATTTGCGGCAATTTTCAGTATTTCAAAAGGTTCCATGGTTTCTCCTTTCAATCATCAAATAATTATAGGCGTCAAGCGTATCGGGATGCACGGGCAGCTTTCGGTCGATAAGGTTTTTTACCGAAAAGCTCAAGATAGAAAGCATAGCCGTCTCAAGGCTCTCTTCTGCTTCTTTCCTGATTATTTCAACATCCCCATAGTCTCTGTCAGCCGATATAAGATCAGCCACATATATTATTTTCTGCGGCAGTGTCATATCACGCTTTGCGGTGGTATGATACCGTATCGCCGAAATGATATCATCGTCCTTTATCCCCAATTCATGTTCGGCATAAAGAGCGCCCGACATCGCGTGCCATATCTGAGGCGACGCTTTTTCGACGTCGGTTAGAATTATACCAAACCTTGCGAACAATTTCAACTGTTCATCGTCACTTGTATTTTTTGTTATGTCATGCAGCAGTCCGGCAAGGTACATTTTGTCGGCATCGGCACCGTATTTTTCAGCCAGATGCCTTGCCGCATCTGCGACGCACAACGAATGGTAACACCTTTTTTCGGTCAGCCTTTTCTTTAAAAGAGACTTTATATCGTCATAAGGCATCATATGCTCGCCTCCAAATACAGACCGCGTTTTTCAATATAATCATAGATGTTTTCCGGCAGAACGCTCTTAAGAGCACCGCGGTCGCCGCTTTTGGCTGACAATCGGATGGAAGTCGATGAAATATCGGGCATGTCGGCATTAAGAAGCACTACCCTGCCGCCCGAAGCCTCAAGCTCGTGCATTACGCTTTCGGTCTTTGCGTCGTCAACACCCGGGCGCTTTACCGCAATCACCGTTGCCAGCTTCAGAATACCCTGATAGTTGTACCATTCCTTAAAGCTCGCAAGCATATCGCCGCCTATAAGCAGTCCCAACTCGTCGCAGGTGTGCGACAGTTCGCAAAGCGTATCATAGCTGTAGCTTTTGCCGCCGCGTTTTATCTCCATATCGGAGACTTCTGTCTTATCTATACCGTCGCAAAGCAGCCGGCACATTTTCATACGGTCGTCATTACAGGCAAAATATCCTTTTACAGCCTTGTGCGGCGGAATGTTTGTAGGCACTACAAGTATTTTATCAACATACGGAAGTCTTAAAGCTGTGCTGAGCATTTTTTTGTGCGCGTTATGAGGAGGATTGAATGTACCTCCGAAAAAGACTGTCATACCCATTATCTGCACAGAACAATGGTCTTGTGCTCGGTGCTCTCCTTATAAAGGATGAACTTTGAGCCTATGACCTGAACAACATCGCTGCCTGTAGCCTCCGACACTTTGTCGGCACATTCGCGCGGTCTTTGGGGCGACGTTTCAAGCACGGTCAGCTTTATAAGCTCTCGCGCCTCCAACGCTTCGCCGACCTGCTTTATAAGTTGGTCACCGATACCTGACTTGCCTATCTGGAATATAGGATCAAGCCCGTTTGCCATTCCTCTTAATTGCGCTCTTTGTCTGCTGTTAAGCATAAATTATCTCCCTGTTATATATACTTTTTTATTTCCTCTTTGAAAAGCTTTGCCGCGGCTGCGCGGTGGCTTATCCTGTTTTTTTCCTCCTGCGGCATAGTACCGAAGCAGCCGTGATCCGACACAAAAAGCGGATCGTATCCGAAGCCGCCGCTGCCTTCGGGCTCCGTCGCTATATTTCCCTTACACTCGCCTCTTACGGTAAATTCCCTGCCGTCGGGGAAAACACAGGCAATACATGAAACAAAATGTGCGGTGCGTTTATCATACGGCACATTTTTCAGCTTTTCAAGCAGCAGCGCGTTGTTGTCGTCACTGTTTCCGGTACCGGCAAAACGTGCGGAATATATCCCCGGCGCGCCGTCCAGCGCGTCAACGCAAAGTCCCGAGTCGTCTGCTATAGCCGCAAGACCGGTTTCCTTACATGCCGACCTTGCTTTTATAAGAGCATTCTCCTCAAATGTAGTGCCGTTTTCCTCAGGCTCCGAAATACCGCCGACACCGTCCGGTCCCACGACCGAAAAACCTAACGGCACCAGTATTTCCCTCAGCTCCTCAAGCTTATGAAGGTTATGGGACGCCACTATGAATTTACAGCTCATCCTTTTCACTCTTTTCAAAAAGCGCAGCCGCAAACTCCGTCGGGTCAAACGGCTGGAGATCATCGATCTGCTCGCCGACGCCTATATATTTTACCGGTATTTTCAGCTCGTCCATTATTGCAAGCACAACACCGCCGCGCGCCGTACCGTCAAGCTTGGTGAGCACGATGCCGGTGATATCTGCGACCTCCTTGAAATCCCTTGCCTGATTCACGGCGTTCTGACCGGTCGTGGCGTCAAGCACAAGCAGCGTTTCAACATCAGCGTCGGGCAGCTCACGGCCTATAATGCGGTACATTTTTGCAAGCTCGTTCATAAGGTTCTTTTTATTGTGCAGTCTGCCGGCGGTATCGCATATTATAACATCGCTGCCTCTTGATTTTGCGGCGGCTATCGTATCGAACACGACCGACGCCGGATCGGCTCCCTCGGCGCTTTTTACGATATCTACACCTGCTCTGCCTGCCCATACCTCAAGCTGCTCTATAGCGGCGGCACGGAAGGTATCGGCAGCTCCCAATATGACCTTTTTGCCGCTTGCTTTTAGCTGAGACGCCAGCTTGCCTATCGTGGTGGTCTTTCCGACGCCGTTTACACCTATAACAAAGACGAATGACGGCTTGGTCGAAAGCTTCAATTCGCGGTCTCCCTTAACCATTTCGGCGACTGTCTGCGAAAGCAGCTTCTTTATTTCCTCCGGGTCCTTTATTTTTTCTTCCTTGACCCTTTTTTTCAGTGTGTCGCATATTTTTGCCGAGGTCACGGCTCCTGTATCGCTCATTATGAGTATTTCTTCAAGCTCCTCAAACAGCTCGTCGTCTATTTTTGTAAACGACGACAGCATGGAACCTATGGCTCCGGATATGGAGTCACGGGTCTTTCTCAGTCCCTCGCTTATCTTGCTGAACAGTCCCATTTTGTCCTCCCTTTATTTATTTTCGTTGATATTGAGTGTTTTAATAAGTTCATCAACATCGAGCTGCAGCAGCTTTGTGACGCCCTTTTCCTGCATGGTGACACCGTAAAGCATATCGGCAGCCTCCATTGTGCCGCGACGGTGGGTCACGCATATAAACTGCGTTGCGAACTGCGATCTTGCCATATAATTTGCAAAGCGCTCAACGTTGATATCGTCAAGAGCGGTATCCACCTCATCGAGGAAGCAGAACGGCGGCGCATTGACCATCATGATTGCAAAATATATCGATATGGCGATAAGCGCCTTTTCTCCGCCAGACATTCCGTCGATGCTTGGCACGTTTTTGCCGGGAAGCTTTACTTCGATATCGATACCGCTTTCAAGCACATTTTCCGGATCGGTCAGCACAAGCTTTGCGCTTCCGCCGCCGAAAAGCTCCGTAAACACTTTTGTGAAATTGGTGCTGATGTTCGAAAATCCCTCGGTGAATTTTTCCTTCATCTGACCGGTAAGGTCGCCGATAAGAGCGGACAGCTCCTTTCGGGAGGTTTCGATATCATCCATCTGCGACTTCATGAAGTCATAGCGTTCCTTGACCTCTTTATATTCGTCGATGGCTGAAACATTGACATTTCCAAGCGATTTTATTTTGCCCTTTATATCCGAAAGTTCACGCTTAGCCTCACCTATATTTTCGACCGGCTTTGCGATCTGCTCCGCTTCGGTCCTTGTCAGCTCATATTCGTCAAACAGTCTGCGTACTATGTCGTCATATTCACGCAGCATGTTTTCCCTGCGCTCCTCAAGCCTTGCGACCTCGCCGCCAAGTCTTTCGCGCTCGGCGGTCATATCGCGCTCCTTTTGCCTTAACTGCTGACCGCTGCGCTCGGCGTCGTCGCGCTCATTCATAAGCTCGTTTATACCGGCGGCAACGGCGGAAATCTCCTCGCGCTTTTTAGCGATCTCGCCGTTTATCCTTTCTATTTCGGCGCGTTCCTTACCTGACAGCTCTTTTATCGCCTCTATCTGTGAATTAAGGCTTTCGCCTCTGTCGGCGCTGCCCTGTACGGCGCTGTTCAAAAGCTCTATCGATTCTTTTTGGGCGTCGATTTCCTTCTCGGTCTGCATTATAAGTATTCTGAGATCGGTTATCTCACCTGACAGCTTTTCGCGCTGTTCGGTCACGCTGTCGCGTCCGCCGGACAGCTCGGCTATCTCGGCATCAGCCGCAGCCTTTTGGGACTCTACCCCGGCTATAGCGCTGTTTTCCGCGGCAACTGTCTTTGTAAGCTCTGCCGTCCTGCCGTCAAGCAGGAACTGCTCGCCGTTTATGGCTTCTATCGACTTTTCGCAAGCCGAAAGCAGCTCCTCCACGCGCTTGACCTCACCGGCGGCGCGTATCTTATCCTCGTTGGCGGTGGCAAGCACCGATCTTGATGACAGTATTTCCGCCTCAAGCTTTGCAAGGTCGGCTGCCGCGGCGTTGTATGTATCGGTCATGACTGCTGTTTTTTCAAGCAGTGAGGATATTTCCTTTTCAAGTCTCTTTATGTCTCCGGCACGGCTGAGCAGTCCGATGTTTTTTGCAAGCGAACCGCCGGTCAGCGAACCGCCGGCGTTAACCACCTGACCGTCTAAAGTGACTATTTTAAACCTGTACCCGTGCTTTTTGGCTATCGTAACAGCCGAATCGATATCCTCGGCAATAACGGTCTTGCCAAGCAGTGAACCTATTATACCGCTGTATTTTTCGTCAGCCGACACAAGCGTTGAAGCTATACCGACATATCCGAAGCAGCTGTCAAGACCCTTTTCGTCAAGCTCGCGCGACTTTATGGTCGAGACCGGCAAAAACGTCGCCCTGCCTTTGTTCTGCGACTTTAAGAATTCAATCGCTCTTTTAGCGTCGTTTTCGGTCTCTACGACTATGTTTTGCAGTGCTGCGCCGAGCGCTGTTTCTATCGCAACGGCATATTCGCTGTCGACCGTGATGAGCTTGCTGACCGGTCCGTCTATTCCGCGGAGCATACCCTTCTCCGCTTCCTTTACTACCGCTTTTACCGGGAAGCCGAAGCCCTCCATATTTCTATCAAGCTCATAAAGTATGCCTACTCTGCGCTTTTTATCCTCGGCGTCAAGGCGTGCGGTGTCAAGCTTTGACCTCATGCTGTCTAAGCTCTCTTTGCGCGATGCAAGTATCAGTTCGCGCCCCTTTAGTGAGTTTTCACACTCGTCTGCCGTTTCCTCCGATTTTTTATAGAATTCGTTTAAGGATGCCAGCTCATTTTTCAGCTTTTGCTGTTCCCCGGTTCTGCTTTTAAGAGAGTCGGCAAGAGCTTTTTTTCTCGCGTCTATTTCGGAAAGCGACGACTGCGCGGTGACAAGGGATACCCTGTGCTCCGAAATATCTGCGGAGTATCCGTTGAGCTTTTTGGTAAGCTGCTCTATTTTTAGGGTTATCACCTCGCTGTTGCCTATAAGTCCGCTGAGTTCTTTCCCAAGCTCATCCGCTCTCCAGGACAGCTCCTTTACATTCTCTGACTTTTCTTCTATAGCCTTCCTGCGTTCCTCTATGTCGGCTTTTGCTTTCTCGTCAGAGCTTTCGAGCTCTTTAATATCATTTTCAAGGCGCTTTACGGTCTCGTCATTGTGTGCGATGTTTGCCGAATGAAGGTTTATTTCGCCTGAAAGCCTGGTCACTTCCTCCTCAAGTACGGATGAATTGCGGCGTGCTTCATCTATTTTCGCCGTGATCGATGAATACTTTTCCGAACCGCTTTCGATCTTAAGCGCCATATCGTCGAGCCCGTTTTCGATCTCGTTATAATGAGCCCTTGCAATAGTTATTTTTTCGTCCTGCGCCTTTAATCTTTCGTTTGACTGATCAAGCGAATTGAGCCAGAGTCCTATTTCCAGCTCCTTTTTAACAGCTGCCAGTTCAATAAATTTCTCAGCCTTTTTTGCCTGATCGCCCAACGGTCCTACACGCGACTCAAGCTCTGACATTATGTCCTTGAGCCTTATCATGTTATCGTCGGCAAGAGCCAACTTGCGTTCGGCTTCAATTTTGCGGTAACGGTATCTTGAAATACCGCTCGCTTCCTCGAAAATATCGCGCCTCTCGTCCGATTTTGAGCTTACTATATTGTCGATCTTGCCCTGTCCTATCATCGAATATCCGTCTCTGCCGAGACCGGTATCCATAAACAGCTCATGAACGTCCTTAAGGCGCACTACCGCCTTGTTTATAAGGTACTCGCTTTCGTGCGAACGGTAATATCTTCTTGTAACGGCGACCTCGTCGTTGTCAAACCCGAGGCTGCGGTCGGTATTGTCTATTACAAGCGTGACCTCCGCAAATCCGTGCGGACGGCGGTCGGCTGTTCCGCTGAAAATGACATCCTCCATGGACTGACCGCGGAGATTTTTGGTCGACTGCTCACCGAGCACCCACCTGACGGCATCGGATATGTTGCTTTTGCCGCTGCCGTTCGGTCCGACGACGGCGGTAACACCCTTGCCGAACCGCAGCACTGTCCTGTCGGCAAAGGATTTAAAGCCCTGTATTTCTATCGACTTTAAGTACAACTTTTATCCGTCCTTTCATACCGCACCGTGCCGCCCGGGATATCCTCCCTTGGCAATACGCTGCAAATATAGCCCATTTCTTTTAAGGTATTTATATTTTTCCGCTTCTGACCTATCATTTTCGACACATCGTGCGGCGAAACATGCAGAAAGTATTCGCCGGTCGGTTCCGACAGAAGCTTTTCAAGCAGCAGATCGAGCATTATCCTGCTCTCGCAAAGCTCTCCGAACGACGGATGCCACGGACCTGCCGCATATGATTCTTTTTCTATGGAATGAAGTCCGAGCCTTATTACCCTTATTCCGTTTTTCATAAATCCGGCGTAGAGCTTTGCACAAAGCTCCACTGTCTCGTCAAGCGACGGCGGAGTATACTTTCCCTCATTAAAAAATCGTTCAAGCAGTGTGCCCTTTAAGGTTATCGCAGGGTATATCCTGACCGTTTTCGGCGCTATGGCGATTATACTTTCGGCGGTCATTTCGTCCTTTTGCCTGTCACTGCCGTAAAGCCCGGTCATCATCTGAAGTCCCAGCTCGAAACCGCTTTTCCTTATAGCGTGCGATGCGCTGCGGACATCCTCTGCCGTGTGTCCTCTGAGGTTGAGTCTCAACACGTCGTCATCCATGCTCTGGGCGCCAAGCTCGATAGCGGTGACGCCGTATTTTTTTAAGTATGTAAGTATATCGTCATCGATGTAATCCGGTCTTGTGGATATCCTGATGCCTGAGATAACACCGCTGTCGATATATTCCTTCGCCTTTTTTAGCAGCGGCTCAGTAAACGAGCGGTCTATAGCCGTAAAGCTTCCGCCGAAAAATGCAAGCTCGGTATCCTGTGCGCTGTATTTCGGAGAGCATTTTGCCGCCGACACAGCCGCGTCGATATCCTCCGGTGTGACCGGAAAGCCTGTTCCGGTTATGCTGTTCTGATCACAGAAGCTGCACCTGTGCGGACAGCCCATATGCGGCACGAACACCGAAATATTTGCATGCCTCATACATTTTCGCCCATAAGCTCAAGAGCCTGCTTTGCAGCATCCTGCTCCGCCTGCTTTTTGCTGTGGGCTGTACCCTTACCTATAACATTTGAATTGAGTCTGACCTCAACGGTAAAGCGCTTGTCGTGATCCGGTCCGCTTTCACCGGTAAGGATGTATACAAGTTCCTCCTCGCGGTTGCGCTGTATTATCTCCTGGAGCTGCGTCTTGTAATCGTGGAACGCGTCGCCCACGGTATGGTTTTCAACTTCCTTTTCGACAAACCTCATCACATGGCGCCTTGCGACCTCCATGCCGCCGTCAAGATACATTGCGGCAAGCAGCGCCTCGAAAGCGTCGGCAAGTATGGACGGTCTTTCTCTGCCGCCGTTTTGCTGCTCTCCCTTGCCGAGGAGCAGGTATTTTCCAAGATCCATTTCGCGTGAAAATCCGGCAAGTGATTTTTCGCAGACAAGCGCCGCCCTGAGTTTTGTGAGCTCCCCTTCGGGCAGGTTTTTGAACTTTTTGAAGAGATACTCAGCCACTATTACCGACAGCACGGAGTCGCCCAAAAATTCAAGACGTTCGTTTGACTCATGAACATTGCGGTTCTCATTCGCGTAAGACGAATGGGAAAGCGCTCTGTGAAGCAGCTCCCGTGTTTTGAAATTATAGCCGATTTGCTTTTCAAGCTCGTCCATTTTTATTTACTTCCTTCCAAAATAAAGGTCTGTTACTTTTCGTCCGCGGCGATCTTTTGAAGATCGGCGGAGATTTTACCGGCAACATCGTTTTCGGCACATCTTTTTGCCTGTCTTATCGCGTTTTTAATGGCGTTCGCATTTGAACTGCCGTGCGCCTTAATGACCGGCTTTTTAACGCCGAGCAGCGGTGCTCCGCCGATATCGTCGTAATTCATTTTATCTTTAAGGCTGTAAAGGCTCTTTTTGGCAAGCAGTGCCGCTATTTTTGAACGGAACGTGCTCATCAGCGTGCGTTTTATAAGCTTCATCATGTTTGACGCAACGCCCTCATACAGCTTCAAAACCACATTTCCGGTAAAGCCGTCCGATATCACGGCGTCACAAACGCCGGCAGGCAGCTCTCTCGCCTCTATGTTGCCCACAAAATTCACGGGACTTTCTTTAAGCAGCTTATATGCTTCTATCTGAAGCGGTCCGCCCTTGGTGTCCTCGGTCCCGATGTTGAGAAGTCCTATCTCGGGATCCTTTATCCCCTCTACGTTTTCGAGATAAAGTGACGCCATTATTCCGAACTGTCTGAGCATCTCGGGGCGGCACTCCGCGTTGGCGCCTGCGTCCATAAGCAGCAGCTTGCGGTCGGTCATAGTCGGTATGACCGTGCCTATCGCCGGTCTTTCTATGCCCTTTATCCTTTTGACTATAAATGTAGCGCCAGCCATTATAGCGCCGGTGCTTCCGGCTGAAACGAACGCGTCGGCTTCGCCGTTTGCGACAAGATCCATTGCAAGACCTAAGGATGTTCCCCTTTTGGACTTCAGTATATCGGTCGGCTTGTCATGCATGTCAAAAACGCTGTCGGTATGACGTATTTCTATGCCGGCAAGGTCTATTTTGTTATCGGCAGCGCATTTTTCAATAATATCTTTGTCACCGGTGAGTATAATATTCACACCGTACTCGCGCGCGGCATCGTGTGCACCCCGAATGACCGAAAGCGGCGCATTGTCGCCACCGAATGCATCAACGGCTATTTTCACTTTTCTTCACTCCTTATATTGTCAGAAAACCATTTTGCAGAGCGCTCCGCAAGCAGATTGTATCTTTCCTTTTTATCCCTTATTGCAGTAGGCAGCGGCGGAAGTATCCCGAAATTTGCGCCCATCGGCTGAAAATCCTTTACCGAACCATCACTTATATACCGGGACAAAGCCCCTATCATTGTGATATCGGGGAACGGCGGCAGCTGCTCACCGTTTATTGCGGCGCCAGCCATGAAAAACGCCGCGGCTATTCCCGAAGCCGCAGATTCCATATATCCTTCCACACCCGATATCTGCCCTGCAAAGCACACCTTGGGGTGTTTTTTCATTGAAAAATCGCTGTTTAATACCCTTGGCGAATCTATAAATGAATTCCTGTGCATGACGCCGTATCTTACATATTCGGCATGGGACAACGCCGGTATCATGCCGAAAACGCGTTTCTGTTCGCCGAATTTCAGGTTTGTCTGAAAGCCGACGAGGTTATACATTTCAGCCTGCTTTGTTTCTTTCCTCAGCTGCAAAACAGCCCACGGCCGGTGACCGGTTTTAGGATCCTTAAGTCCCACCGGCTTCATCGGTCCAAACCGTATGGCATCGGTGCCTCTTGACGCCAGCACCTCAATCGGCATACAGCCTTCATATACCTTAAGCCCCATGTCGTTTTCATGGAGAAGTGCCCGTTCGGCAGATACAAGTGCCGATACAAACGCCTCATATTCTTCTTTGTTTAAAGGGCAGTTTATATAGTCGTCACCGTCGCCCTTGTCATACCGGCTTGCAAAAAAAGCATGCTCCATATCTATGCTGTCGGCTGTAACTATGGGAGCCGCGGCATCGTAAAAGCTTAAATACTCTTCACCACAAAGCGCCTTCAGAGAGTCAGCCAGCCTGCCGCTCGTCAGCGGTCCCGTAGCGATTATCGTGTACTCATCGGGGTCTATATTTTCGACCTCTCCGGTCACGACCGTTATATTCGGGTCGCTTTTTATGGCTTCTGTGACCTGCTTTGAAAACAGCACGCGGTCGACCGCTAACGCTCCGCCTGCCGGCACAGCATTCTTTTTTGCCAACGGCACGGTAAGCGAGCCTAAATACTCCATCTCCCACTTCAGCAGTCCTGCTGCCGAGCCGAAGCGTTCGGCTTTAAGCGAATTCGAGCAGACAAGCTCGGCAAAGGTCGGCAGCTTGTGCGCCGGGGAATAACTTTGCGGCTTCATCTCGTGCAGCTCGACCTTTATCCCTTTTTTCGACAATATGTGTGCCGCCTCGCAGCCTGCAAGTCCGGCACCGATCACCTTGACTGTCATACTTATTTACCGTCTTCGCTTTTTGCGGCGCGTTTCCTGGACGCCGCCTTTTCAAATCCGCAGCCTTCGGCAAGACAATGCAGCTTTCCGCGGTTTTTGAACAGCGTCTTGCCGCATTCGGGACAAAGTTCAGCCGTCGGCTCATCCCATGTCATGAATTTACACTCCGGGTATGACGAGCAGCCGTAGAATTTATGGTGCGTTTTTGTGTTGCGCATAACAAGCTTGCTGCCGCACAAAGGGCAGGTGCCCGGCACCTCGGCAGTTATCGGCTTGGTGTTTTTACATTCAGGATAACCCGGACAGGCAAGGAATTTTCCGAATCTTCCGGTCTTTATGACCATTTTCCTGCCGCACAGCTCGCAGACCTCGTCGGTCTCCTCATCCGGCACCTTGACCCTTTTGCCGTCCATTTCCGACTCGGCATTTTTAAGGGTCTTATCAAAATCATTGTAGAATTTGCTTACAACGTCCACCCAGTTCTTCTTGCCCTCGCCTATTTCGTCGAGGCTTTCCTCCATACCTGCGGTGAATTTGACATCCACTATCTTTTTAAAATACTCGCACATAAGGTCGGTGACCGTTTCACCGAGCGGTGTCGGAGCATAGGCTTTGCCGATCTTGGTGATATATTCACGCTGTTCTATATTCGTGACTATAGGCGCATAGGTCGACGGACGGCCAATTCCGTTTTCGTCAAGCGCCTTGGTAAGCGTGGCGTAGTTGTACCTCACAGGCGGCTGTGTAAAGTGCTGCTCGGCTGAAACGCCCTTGGTCTTATCGGCTTTCAGCTGTTCTCCTACCGTCAGCTGCGGAATGGCGCCGCCCTTTTCCTCCTCCTCATCACGGCTTTCGGTGTATAGCTTTGTGAAACCGTCAAATTTCACCTTGTATCCGCTCGACTTGAAAAGATATCCGGCGTTTACCGTATCAACAGCCACGGTATCGTGAACACATGCCGACATAAGGCTGGCTATAAATCTGTCCCATATCAGCTTATACAGCTTATACTGTTCGGCTGTGAGCGCACCCTTTACCTCGTCGGGAGACAGCTGAACTGTGGTGGGACGTATCGCCTCATGCGCGTCCTGCGCACCCTTTTTCGCCTTGTAATAGCGAGGCTTTGTCGGCAGATATGCGTCGCCGAAGCGTTCCTTTATATATGTGTTGGCAGCGGCTCTTGCCTCCTCGGAAATACGCAGTGAATCGGTTCTCATATAGGTTATAAGACCTATGGTACCGCGTCCGGGAATATCCACGCCTTCATAAAGCGCCTGAGCTATTCTCATGGTGCGTTTACCGTCATAGCCAAGCTTTCTCGAAGCGTCCTGCTGCATTGTGGACGTATTGAAGGGCGGTGCCGGCTGATAGGTTTTAGTGCCGTTTTTGACCGATCTTACGGTAAATTCTCCGTCACTTAACGCAGCAAGAATCTTATCCGCCGTCTCTTTATCGGGTATGTCGGTCTTTGTGCCGTCCTCCGTTCCGTAGAATTTTGCCGCGAACTTTGTTTTGTTCTTTACGAGCGTTGCCTCTATCGTCCAGTATTCGGTAGGAACGAAAGCCCTGATCTCCTTTTCGCGGTCAACAATCAGTCTTAAAGCCACCGACTGTACGCGTCCGGCGGAAAGACCGCGGCGCACCTTTTTCCAGAGGAACGGGCTTAGCTTATAACCGACGAGCCGGTCAAGCGTGCGGCGTGCCTGCTGCGCGTCTACGAGGTTTATATCAACGCTTCTCGGATTGCTCATTCCGGTGCTGACGCCGGTTTTTGTTATCTCATTGAACACCACTCTGTTCTGTTCGCCGAGATCAAGTCCGAGCAGCTGTGCCAGATGCCACGAAATAGCTTCTCCCTCACGGTCCGGATCGGTCGCAAGATACACATAGTCGCTTTCGGCGGCAGCGTCCTTGAGCTTTTTGATAATATCCTTTTTGCTAGACAAATTAAGGTACTTCGGCGCAAATCCGTGTTCAACATCTATTCCGAGTGTCGATTTGGGGAGATCGCGCACATGTCCCGTCGAAGCCATAACCGTGTATCCTGCTCCGAGATACTTCTGAACTGTTTTGGCTTTTGACGGGGACTCGAGGATGACCAACTTTGACATATATATTCACATCTTTCATGGTAGTTTATATTTAAAATGCTGCTTCGCGGCTGCTATTTTACTATTTTGTACCTTCCGCCGAAGCCTGCCTTTGCAAGACCGGCTATTTCAAGCTCGGTCACAGCGGAAAATATTTCGGATATATCGCTTCCGGTAAGCTCGGCTGCATCGTCCGCGGAAAACTCACCGTCCGGCAGTCTGTCGGCAACCGTTTTGTAAAGCTCGGCCGCTCTATATGAGAGTATCGAAAGGTCTGTGGGAGGCTTTAAAGCCGCTTTTGGCTCCGGCTCGACGCCTTCTGTCTCCGCCTTTGGCTTTTTTGTATTATTGTCCGGATTTACTTCGTTATTACTGCCGTGATCACTCTGCAGTCCCGGATCGCTTTCAAGGACATGCAGCGTGTCTTTATATGTATATGCATATTCATTTATAATATCGCAGACCGACAGCAGCGGTCTCGCGCCGTCAACTATCAGCCGGTTCGAGCCTTCATACTGCGGCACCGACGGACTGCCCGGGATCACGAAAACATCTCTGCCCTGTTCGGCGGCATGCCTTGCGGTTATCAGCGTTCCGCTTTTAATTCCGCCCTCAACTACAACCACTCCGTCGCAAAGACCGGACATAATGCGGTTTCTTCTCGGAAATGAGCCTCTTGTTGCAGGTTGTGACGGCGGATATTCGCTCACAAGGCAGCCGTTTTGGACTATCCTCTCGCGCAGCTCCTCATTCTGTTTTAAGTATCCGCTGTTCACACCGGCACCGAGAACGCCGACCGTGTAACCACCCGATTGCATAGCTCCGTTATGCGCCGCGCTGTCTCCTCCTATCGCACCGCCGCTTACTATCACGGCACCGCAGGAGGCAAGAGTGCCGGAAATAACGTGTGCAACATCTGCACCGTAGCTGCTTATCTTTCTCGGTCCCACCACTGCTATTGACAGCCGTCCGTCTACAGACAGCGGTTTGCCCTTGATATACAGAACTACCGGCGGATCGGGTATTGAAAACAGCTTGTCGGGATATTCGTCATCCCTTATACTTACTATCCTAACACCCGAACGCTCACAGTCGTTTATTATATTATGTATCTGGCGGCGCGGTATGGTATGAAGCCTTTTTGCCTGTGCCGGCGACAGGGAGCATGCTTCTATCTTGGTCTTATCGTCAGCCTCATAAAATGACTTTGCATCACCGTAAAGCTCCAGCACACTGCCTATTTTATCACACGATGTGCCAAGCACAAGGCTCAGCCATATCCAATATTCGGCGGACATATTCATTTGCCACCAGCCTTTGTCATTTGCCACATTATTATTGCGGCAGCGGCTGCGGCATTTAGTGATTCGGCTCTGCCGCTCATTTTTATGGTGATCCTGCGGTTGGCGGCATTCACCGTACCGGCGGTAAGCCCGTTGGCTTCATTGCCTATGAGTGCTACGGAGTTTCGGGGAAAATCGGTAAGTGACAGATCCTCCGCTTCGCCCGATACGATCGATGCAAAAACCGAAAATCCCCGGGTTTTCAGTGCCTCGACCGTTTGCAGGCAATCGCCGCAGATGAAAAGCGGCAATCTTAAAAGCGCTCCCATTGCCGCGCGCTGCGATTTCGGCGAAAAAGGATCGCATCCGGCGCTGCCGATAATAAGTCCCGAGATGCCCAGTGCTTCGGCGGTACGCGCAATGGCACCGAGGTTGGCAGGATCGGCGGTGTTTTCGAGCATTATGTACCGTCCGCTGCTTATACTGTCGGCGGAAAATACGGTGTTGGGTATTTTAACTATACAAAGCACGCCCTGCGGATTGACGGTATCGCAGATGTACTTAAAAAGTGCATCGGTCACCATTATCCTTTGCTTTGCGGTATCATATATAGGCTGTATCCGGTCGTCCTCCGACATTTTTTCGGTCACGATGACCGTTTCGACGGTGTACCCGTTCTGCACGGCATCGACCGACAGCCTTAAGCCCTCAAGAAGAAACAGTCCCGTCTGGCGGCGATACGAAGCGGAGGCCATCAGTTTTCTGACCGATTTGACTATCCGGTTTTCACGGCTGCTTATAAGTTCAAACTCCATTTCGCACGCTCTCCTTTCGGTACAGTATCGGGCAATCTTATAAATGAGCATACCAACTCACCATATATTTTTATAATATATCAGATTTTTCTGCAAAAATCAATCCCCTTAAAACGAAAACAAATATAAATAAGCGTTATAAAAATACAGACTTGAATTTTGCGGCGTATCATTTATTGAGTCTTTTGTATTCCTTAGGTGAAACACCGAATTTATTTTTAAAAACATGTGCAAAATATGCCGGGTTGCAAAATCCAAGACTGGCTGATACCTCAGTTACCGAAAGCATTGACTGCTTCAAAAGCCATTTTGCCTCATCAAGTCTTAATTTTTCAACATATTCACTTATGCTTGACCCCGAACGCCTCTTAAACATATGACTAACTGTAGACACACTGCATCCTAATTCTTCGGAAATCATCCCGGCAGTAACCCTGATATTATGGTTTGATGATATATACTGCAGTACGGACGAATAAAGGTCGTCGCCCATAATAAGATTGACTTTTGCCATTTCAAGATATGACTCAAGCATAAAAACGACCGGTGTCTCAATTATCACTATCTTTGCAATGCAGCAGCGATATAGTAAGGAACGGTCTTGACAGAGACGACCTTGACAAGTGGATCGGCAATACGGGAGATTATATTGAGTATAAAAGCGATACAGCATTTGAAATGCGCGGCATCAGGATCGTTTTTGACAGTGATCTCAACCGCAGTTACCAGAACATGCCATGCGTTATAAAGCTTAAAGAAAATCGGTTCAAATTACCTGAAACACTTATTAAGGATTTTGATATAGTTGTCATCACACAGAACGGAGCCACTGAAACATATCACTATAAAAACTCACATGACCGACTTGTAAGGTTAAGTATATCCGGCAGATATAAATGTGTACGCCTTGTCCCGTTGACGACATACGGTGCCGAAACCTTTAATGTATTCAGTTTTGAAGTATTTTAAACGTAGGTTTGCACCGTGGTTATTTATATTAACAGATCACATACAATCTAACCCGGGAGACTGACCAAAACAGCAGTTTAATATGATATAATAGCTGCAGTTTGGAACCAGCCGGCTTCGTTTCAGCGGCTTTTTTATCACCAACGGAGATATAAATTTTAGTTTACTGGTATATTAAAATAAAAAACAATCGGCTTGGAGGTGTATCCTCCAAGCCGATTTTCATTTGGTGTAATATAAGCCCCTGGTTGAAACAAAACCTCTGCCTGTGCATCTGCTAAATCATTTACCGCCCCTCCTGTGTCTTTATCAACCTGAATTTGTTCTTGCGGTATTCTATCATACCTGCGGCACGCAGCTTTGACAGCTCAGCCGACATAGCGCTGCGTTCGACCGACAGATAATCGGCAAGACCTTTACGGTCAAAGGGTATTGTGAACTCGTCGCTTCCTGCCTTTGCTGCCTCGGCTGACAGATATGACATCAGTTTCAGTGCAGTCGTTCTGCGGCTCATGTGTGTTATCTTTTCATTAAACCGCAGATTTTTATATGCCAGATCGTTAATGATTCTATTGGACAGCATGCCTGCCGCATGGTCCGTTCCGGCAAGAGCGGTAACCGCACCTAAGCGCAGCCACAGCACGGTACAATCCTGCTCGGCGGTCACATTAACATTAACCGCCGCATCATGCAGCAGCGCAAAGGTCTCGGCGAACATGCTGCCGCCTGTTATGCGTGCCAGTATATTTCGGTTGCCCCAGAAATCATCCTTGGAGATCACCGCGGATCCGGTCAGAAGGAAGCCTGCTTTCTCGGTTTTTGTTCCGTCGGCAAGTATTATCTCGCCCTTTTTGTATGAGCGGTGCACAGCCTCGGCTCTTTCAAGAAGCCGGACTATATCGCTGTCGCCTGTATTTGAAAATATTTTTGAATTTCGGAGCAAATCGATATATTTTTGCACATTGGCCTCCAAAAGACAATTAATCATTGCACTCCGCTTTCCTTTATGACCTTATCGGCAACAAAAGGCGGCGCTTCCTCATACCTTGTGAATTCAAACGAAAATTCCGCTCTGCCCTGAGCTATTGATCTCATGGCTGTCGCAAAATCGCCCATTTCGGACATAGGTATCTCGGCTATTATCTCCTGCCTGCGTTCGCCTGCCGGATTCATTCCCAGCACGCGTCCGCGGCGCTTGTTTATATCACCTATTGCATCACCCATGACATCGTCAGGGACAATAAGGCTCAATGTTCCGATAGGCTCAAGCAGTACCGGATCAGCCATCGGTACTCCGGCTTTGTACGCCGCTGCCGCAGCCATTTTGAATGACATTTCTGACGAATCGACCGGATGATACGAACCGTCAACAAGCGTGGCTTTCAGTCCGACAACGGGATATCCTGCAAGCGTGCCCTTCTTTACGCAGTCACGCAGACCCGCCTCGACCGCCGGGAAAAAGTTTTTCGGCACCGCTCCGCCGAAAACATTTTCGGCAAATACCATATCTTCGCTGTCGCAGGGCTCAAACTCTATCCAGACATCGCCGAACTGACCGTGTCCGCCCGACTGCTTTTTGTGCCTGCCCTGCACCTTTACTTTCTTGCGTATTTTCTCGCGGTATGCCACCTTGGGCACCGACATGACAACATCCACGCCGAATTTTGATTTCAGCTTTGAGGTAACAAGATCAAGGTGCTGTTCGCCGAGACCTGATACTATCTGTTCGCCTGTTTCCTTGTTGCTTGCTACGATGAGTGCGCCGTCCTCCTCCAATATTCTCGCAAGCCCCGACGCCACCTTTTCCTCGTCTCCCTTTTTCGCCGGTCTTATTGCCATTGAATATCCCGGCATCGGGAATTTTTCGGCTATTATGCTGCACTCGTTTTCGGCAACCGTCAAAGTATCGCCGGTCTTTACTCCGCCCAGCTTTGCTACCGACGCAATGTCTCCGGCTCCTACGGCTGGCGCTTCCTCCTGCTTGCCGCCCTTTATCCACATGAGCTTGCCAAGCCGCTCCTCAGCGCCCGTTCGGCTGTTTATAAGCTTCATATCCGGTTTTAATGTGCCCGAAATAACCTTAAAATATGAAAGCTTTCCCACAAACGGGTCGGCGATCGTTTTAAAGACGACTGCTGTGGCGGGTGCCGACACATTGCAGTTTTCCGTACCCTCAGCGTCTCCCTTTTTAACACGGTACTCGCGTTTATCAGCCGCAGGCGCTATCTCCGACAGTATGTCAAGCGCAAGGCTCACACCGGCTCCGGTCTGATTTATGCCGCAGAAAACCGGGCATATATCACCCGACTGCATGCCGGCGGCAAGCGCCGACTTTATCTCGGCAGCATCAAACTCCTCGCCGGCAAAGTATTTTTCCATAAGTGCTTCGTCAACGCTCGCAACGGCTTCAAGCATAACGTCGCGCATATTTTTGATATCGTCGCTTTCGGGCATTTCGGCATCGCTTCTCTTGATGCCGTCATATTTATAAGCGCGGTTCTCAATTAGATCTACAAATGAAACGACCTGTTCACCCTCAACAAACGGAATAACGACGGGACATATCACCGCTCCGTAATGGCCGGTAAGGGTGGAAATAACGCGGTAGAAATAGGCGCGCGGCGAATCCAGCTTACCAATAAAAAACGACACCGGCACTCCTGCCTTTTTCGCGGCTGCGTAGTTCAGCTGAGCGCCGACATTCAGTCCCGATTTTCCCGAAAGTACGATAAGCGCAGAATCGGCAGCAGTGAGTGCCTCGGTAACACCTCCGGCAAAATCGAAAAGTCCGGGAGCATCTATAAGGTTTATCTTTTTATCGTTATATTCAAACTGAAAGACCGATGATGAAACCGATACCCCCCTTTTCTTTTCCTCAGGGTCAAAATCCATCACCGATGTTCCGTCTGCGGTCTTTCCTATTCTGTCGGTCATACCGGCATAATACAGCATTGACTCGGCAAGAGTGGTCTTTCCCGACGAGCCATGCCCCAATAACGCTATCGTTTTAATAGCACCGATGTCATACTGTTTCATTGATATTCTCCGTTCTGCCGTGATCCGGCGGTTATTTCATCCTCAGCAGCGTTGTTTCTGCTTTCTGAGGTTTATTGATGTTTTATTGTGAAAATTCAATAAATTTATATGTAAACTTTGATATCTTTTATTCCTTTTTGATAATTATAGCATATGTTTTCCAACATTTCAAGTATACATTATATTTTTTTAATTATTAAAGCAACAAAAAAAGAACCCTTTGCAGGCTGATTGCCTGCAGAGAGTTCTTCGGTTTCTGATTATGGGTTTTACCGGTCAGCCTTCCCACCAACCGCCGGGAACCGATATTTCGACCTCAGCACCGCCGGAGCTTTTGCCCTCAAGCAGGCTGAAGGGATCGATGTCGGTCGCGACCGGCACATTTGAAATGAGCTTTTCGATCACAAGCTCGGGCTTTGCATAAACTTTCATAATTCCACCCCTCATACTTCTATAAAATTCATCAATAACCGGTTGTATCTATACCTGCGTCTTTGTACTCCTCAAGCACGCTTGCATAGCTTGCGGCACCAAGATCAATGTATTCATATTCTTCCCTGCCGGATTCCGATGAATACCTGATCCACATATAAACGCTGAAGCTTGTATTTTTAAGATTTCTGTCCAAAACACCGTCCCTGGTAAGTCCGGTCAGGATTAGCTGATACTCGGTGTATCCGTCAGCATCATTATATACAATGTTTGTACCATCCTGCTTGTTGTAGGCATATGCCGATATAACTCCGGCAGTCGTGCTGTCCTTTTTGTACCACTCACCTGCCGCGTCGCTTGATCTGATAACGGCAAAGCCTATCTCGGTCGCGTCGGCAAAATCGGCATCGTCAACCGACGTGCGGAAACGGAGACCTGCCGACTGGTACTTGCCGGTTCCGCTCTCTGCGGCACTCTTTTCGGCACGGATCGAATGAGAAACAAAATCCCTTACGGAAACAGTGCCGCTTACAGATTCAAGGCTTATCGATCCGCGGCTCATATTGATATTGAATATATCGTTGCTGCCCGGTGCAGATACCTTTATCTCGGTCTGCTTTTCGCCGGTATAGTTATCGTTTGCTTTAAAGTGAAGTGTTGCAATATCGCCGGTCACCGTTATATTCTCAGTGGCAGAGCCGTTGCTCCAAAGCATGGTGTATGGGCTTTCAAACGACGAAGCAAATGCATGATCGCCAAGCTTGCCCATATCGTCGGCACCGACAAGGGTCAGATATGTACTGTCATACTCAACGGTCAGCTTCATCGAAATAAGACCGGGGTTGCTCTGCAGATTCACGCTGACATCGAAGCTGTCGCCCTTTTTCACCGAAGCATCGGACACCTTAACAACCAACTTGTCCGATCCGGACTTCGGATCCTGGCCCAGTCTGCTCACCGCAGCAACGCAAATGCAGGACACCGCAACAGCAGCAACAACGATCAGCGCCACAATATATCTGATACGTTTTTTCATACAAATGCCTCCATATAACAATTATGGCGGACCAAATCCTATCCGCATATATCCACACATATAATTATATAGGCATTGATAACATTTGTCAATTATAAAAAAACGCAACTTTTGTACATTTTTTATATATTGAAAATATCATTAAATCCCGACGATGACGCCATTGATACGTAATCTCTGTCAGCAACGATAATGTGATCAACAAGATTTATTCCCATAGTGCCCAGCACCCTGTGCAGATTTTCCGTTGCCGAAATGTCTTCCCTTGACGGCAAAGCGATGCCGCCGGGATGATTGTGCGAAATAATGACCGCAGTCGTCATGGGATATTTCATAACTATTTCGACAAGCTTGCGGCTATTCATGACAACGTTTGCCGAGTCACCGTCACACACGGTTTCAAGGCAAAGCAGCCTGCACCTGCCGTCAAGGCACATAACGGTCACCCGTTCATTTGTCATACCAGAATAATAATCTACAAGATATTCTCCGCATTCATCTGAGTTCATAAGATGTGTTGTGGCGCTTCTTTCGCGCCTGTATTCCCTGTAAAACGGAATTATCATCTTGATAAGCGTGGCGGAATTCTGAGAAATACCGCCGACATTCACAAGCTGATCCTCGGTAGCTTCGAGCACTCCGGCAAGTGAGCCGAAGCGCGATATAAGCTGATGAGCCATTTCATTTGTATCTTTACGCGGCACGGAATAGAACAGCAACATCTCCAGCATTTCATGTGGGTGCATACCTTCAAATCCGGTCTTGCGGAATTTTTCACGCATCCTGTCGCGGTGGCCGTCGTGTATACCCTTGCCATCCGCCCGGTTGTTAGCCATTTTTATTTCGTCCCTTCAGAATTGATAAAATACATCCGGTAAAACCTGTACAAATAACAGTATACATTTATCTTCCAAAATTGTCAACGACACACATGTATAAAAAGCGCTTGATTTTATAATTTTTTGTTATAATCGGCACTGTAAAACAGCTGTAGAAAAAACTCGCATCGGGTCAGATAAGGACAGCTGTGCCTGCACTCCAGACGGCGTCCTCAGCCGCGGCTGAAAGATGGACCGGCTCCAGCATTTCAGAACTGCACTTTTCG
>ERZ779894.532-NODE-532-length-43834-cov-13.611183_pt1 | contig 43834 bp, 58 predicted proteins | sample MGYA00511587_ERZ779894 | MGnify/ENA primary metagenome ERZ779894 (study PRJEB29588, sample SAMEA2160490) | human gut metagenome | biome: human gut; feature: human-associated habitat; material: faeces | place: Denmark | collected 2008/2010 ... | reverse complement strand
CATCCGACCAAGATTTCCATTTCAGAAATTCTTCCTCGCTGGCAAAGTCCTCGCGAGTCAGGCGGATGATGACTTCATTGGCATCCATATAAACGATGGCATCGGGGTCTTTCTTATTCAGCGCATAGATGCTTTTTCTGTTGAACATATTGATCCTCCGTTTCGGTGTTGGGTGGTTGGTGAGCCAAGCCAACACCGGCGGAGAACGACAGCCGACAGAAAAAAGAAAAAAGGCGCTCGCACGGACATCATTGCCCGCACGAGCGCCTTGATTGCGCGTGAAAGCGCAAGGGAATAATACTGCCCCCGGAGGGGCTAAATCACGGATGAACCATACTACATAAAAAGAGAGCTGCAACTCACTTCTGTGAGTACAGCTCGTCTGCGGAATCGCCGCGCGCTTTTTTAAGTAGGCGGCTACTCGGTGCTTATGCTTTTTTACATGGCCGCGAGCGGCCTTAGCGCCATCTCCTGTTCATCCGTGTTTTCATAAAATAATCTCCAGTTCCTTGAATGTGATTTATGGCTCATCCGATGTGAGCTACATGTAGATTTAAGTGAAGCAAAGCTCACTCTACAATATAGTAGAGGTGATTTCCAATGAACTTTCTTGACCTGTTTGCCCAGAGACTCCGCGAAAAGCGGGAGCAGAAAAAGATAACACAGCGCGAGTTAGCAGAACGGCTCAATATGTGTACTCGAACCGTCATTGAGATTGAAAAGTGTAAGAGCAATCCGCGTTTTGAAACGGTTGCACTGATTTCGGAAGAGATGGACATTAGCCTCGACGGAATCGTGTTCCACGACAGAGCGCCGCAGACCGTTGCCAAATGCGTGGTCGATTACTTTGCTGGAAAGAGTGAAGCGGAGTCACAGAGGTACATAGATCTGTGCATGAGCGCGGACAAGCTGAAATGACACATCAAGGGGAAACAAAAAGAGAGCCGGTAACCCGCGCGGCCTGTTGGCTCACGGATTATCGGCTCTGCGTCTATGCGTCCGGCTCAGAACATATTCGGTTGTTCAGCCTCTGATTTAAGTACCCTAAAAATCTTGGAACGCTTTATTCCCATCGGAAGAAGCGAATAGCAAGGACGGTGCACACTGTGGTAAGTACAAGCATCACGCAGATCGGTAACAGAATACTTCCCGTGCTGACATCTAAAAATGTGTTTTTCATGCCAGCGTGCGGGAGCGCTTTTCACTCTGCGTTCGGTCTTCTTCGGCAATCGCCAGAACCGTATCTCCGGAAAGCAGGTCGTCCACAGATACGGAGAAATACTTTGCGATTGCTTTCAAAGAATCGATGCTTGGATACCCCCGCCCGGACTCCCATTTTGAGATCGCCGTGCGGGAAACGTAAAGCTGCTCCGCCAGTTCTTCCTGCGTCAGTCCACGTTTTTTTCGCAGTTCCTGTAATTTCTCGCAAAATTCCATTTGTCGGTTCCTTATCTGTGAGATTTTCTTCCGAGGTATCTGTGTACTTGTTCCATGTATTTCTGATACGTTATCCCAAACGTACCGGTAAGATACTGTTCTTCCTGCAAAATCTGCAAGTGCAATGTTATGATTGCAAACAGCGTAAAGACTGCTGTCAGCAGATTACAGTACATCAGCAGCACGCCGATGTACATAAAGTCAAAACCAAGAAATGCCGGATTACGGCTATAACGGTAAATGCCTGTCGTGACCAGCTCTGTTTTTCCCTTGTCAGGAATACCCGCCCGCCAGCTATCCTTCATGCACAGTACGGAGAGCAGAAAGATGGCATCGCCCAGCATTCCGGTGCAAAAGCCGGTAAACCGTGCGTTTGCGGGGAGATGGCTCCAACCGAACGCGATGGAGAGAAGCTGCGCAATCGGTGCGCCCAGCGTCGCAGCGCTCATCAGCAGTTCTACTGTGTGGATGGATTTTTCTTTTCTGCGTCCGATCTGTCGGGTCTGGATGCCACGCTGCTTCTGTGCCAGCATCTTGGTAAAATAGATACCGTAAAATAAGGCCAGTACGGTCAATGCCAGCACTGCATACGGCAAGTGGTCTTCCAATGACAGCTTCATAGGTGTGTTCCTTTCTCCTGAGCAGGACATTTGTGCCTGCGGAATAGTGTGTGCGGCAAGTTTCCGTGTGCTAACGCGGAGAGCAGCATAAAAATGTCTGAAACGGGGATGAACAAAAATGACGGCATCAGGCAGCGAGTGAACAGATTTTTGCGGCAAGCACCGTGCTTGATACGGCGTCCCATAACGGCGAGGCAGAGCACTGCGCCGAGGCTCATCACAAGCGTCACGAGTACACTGCTGTAACAGGAAAAGATTGTTCGCACAGTCAGCGGCGCTGTCTGCACCGTCAGGATCAGCCGCACAGTATCTAACACGGAGAACAACGCTGTCAGCATACACATCCAGCGCAGAATCACTCCGCCGCCGATTCCCAGTCCGCCGCCCCAGCAAACGCCGGCACGCTGGCACCACGCCTCATAAATTCGCAAATGCAGTTCATTCTGATGTCCCTCGATAAAACCACAGTTGGAAATAGCATAGAGTTTGAAATGGCATAGCTGTTCCTGACAGAGCTGTTCTGCCTGCTCTAAAAAGGCGGTGACGTGTGATGGCGCAGCATCTACATAGACCGGTGCCGAGATCACAACAGCATCCGCCCACGGAAGCAACGCAAAAGTCTTTTCATAGTCTCTTGCACCACGGAGCGGATTGACCTTGACCTCGCACCTTGTCAGAAACAGCCGCAACAGGGAGGAATAAAATGCAGAAGCGCTGCCCTTGGATTTTGGACTGGCATTCAAAATCAAGATGTTCATCTGCTTTTTATCACCTCCGCCATGAGCTCCGGCTTTTCCGCAAAGTACACCTGCACCGAAGAAAAGCCTATATTGACCCGGTTGGCCTCAACCAGCCTCATGGCCGTTTCACGCTCAAAATCCGTAACTGCACCATAAAAGCAAACGGTGAGCGTAGGACGATTTTGATAGCGCAGCGGATGGTGGACACACCCGCCGCGATAGGTGAAAAACGGCAGACTGAGCGATATGGCACGATCAAGCACCCGCTTGACACCGGGGCTGAATCCCCCGTAGCAACATTGGGAGAAGATGATGGCCTTTTCACAGCTTCCGATTTGCGCACCGACCGTTTGCAGATCGTCCTTCATCACGCACTGCCCCGGCGATGCCAGCCAGCAGCGAAAGCAGCCTTGACAACAGGCTGCTTTCTTGTTTGCGTCAATGACGGAAAAGCCGCTGGTGTCGGGCAAAACAGCGGAGAGTACGGTCGGTATTAAATCGTGGATAAAAATCGCCGCCATGGTGTGTCCAGATGATCCTTTCCTTAGAAATAGCGTTTGCGTCCAGTTCACTGCTGTTCATTGATTTTCGGTTTGAATATGAATGAAGCCTGTTGCAGACTGTGCTTTTACTGTCACGGTGTAGCTTCCGCTTTCAGCAATATTCACGGTAAAATCCTTTGCGTTTTGCCCGTTTCCAGAATATAGAACGTTCCCATCCGGCGCTTGGATGTCCAGATGAAGCGTGCCCTTTTCCGTCTCAAAGTGAATAGCCAGCACATCACCTGCGTTCAGCATCATCGTGTGCCCATCGGTTCCATTCATGTACTGTGCGTCCAATAAGTAAGAGTCCGCATTTTTAATGGTGCTGCCTGTAAGATGTGGCAGACGACAGAAAGCCCAATATGCCGCCCCCACGACAAGCAGTATGGCGGCAAGCGTGATGCACACAATCATTCGCCTTTTCATAAAATCGCTCCTGTCCATTTGTAAGTTAAAACGAATCTCCCGATTTGCGTCGGCACAGCACTGCACTGAGTATCAAAACTGCACCACACAGACCAAAACACCAGCCGATCCCTGCGGCGACCAGCAGAGAGGACGCAAACAGAGAAAGAATTTCAACCAGATTGACGCCCATATTCATGACGGACAGTGCAGCAGCCCGATCACTCTCCATTTTCAGTGTGTCGATCAGGTGATTTTGCTGCTCCTCAACATAGAACGCTGCAAGGTCGAGAAAAAGCGGCAAAAAGGCCATCATCAGGATTAAGACCCACGGTTTGTGCAGCAGCCCAAAGCCCACCAATACAGCGCCGCTAAGCAGGCAGAAGAAGATCGTCAGCTTCTGTTTTGCACATTGCCCCAGTAAATGAATCAGCGGCTCTGCCAGCATCTGCACAAGGGAATAGCCGATGATAATCGCAGACAGCCAGCCAAGCGGGATGCCGCACTGCACCAATATCTCTGCATAGAAGAAGTTGACCAGCAGCCATGCCACACTGAACAGGGACATCAGCACGGTGAACTGCCGTGCACGCCGGTCGCGCAAAAGAAGCAAAAGCTGTGACAGACCGGCTCTCTCCGTGCGACCCGCTGCTTTGATGCTGACACAGGAATCCCTGCGCAGGAGCAAGGCGCAGATGAAACCGGCTGCACCGGAAAGAACGGTGGCAATCAGCAGACCTTTCAGGCCAAAGCGGTGATAGATCAGAGCGTAGCTTGCCGTACTGAGCAGAAAGCCTGCTGTGCCGAAATTTGCTGCATGTGCTGTCTTTGGAAGATAATCGCCCTTTCCGTAGGCTGCATAGAGATAGGCGCTGCCTGTGCCGGAGGACAGGCAGGCCGATATGCCCTCGATCACGGCTTCCAGCACGAAAAGTGGGAGAGAGCGAAACAGATATGCCGCCAGCAGTGCGCCCCTTGCTGTGAGCAAAAGAAGCTGTGAAAGGATCAGCGAGCTACGGTAGCCAATGCGGTCTGTCAGATACCCCGTTGGCAGCTCTCCCAATGCGATGACGGCGGAAAGCAACACTTGCAGCAGAAAAAACTGTCCTTCGCTGATCCCAGCCTGCGTTCGCACCAGAAGGGCGACCGGCGCAAAGAACACCAGTCCGCCGAAGAAGCACATGCCGTCGTAGGCGTCCACCTTGAGATACTTCATTGCACTTTACACCGGTTCAGTTTGTCTCGGCGGCAGTCGCGTCACCGGGTAGGCGGGAAAATTCCTCGTTATAAATCAGACCGCCATCTGCATAGAACCAGACAAGGCTGGCTGTGCTGCCATCGGTAAAGATGAATTCTGCGGTTAAATCACTGTTGCCATCTTCGTCAAGATCCGTGTAATCGCAGCTCTTGAGCGCTTCGGCGGCTCCGGCAAGCGTTTCGGGATATTTTGCAACGGTGAGCAGCTTTCCACCGGAAGTGCTGTCCCAGAAATTGATCTCTGTATCGCTGACTTCCAGATACACGGTCGTTTCCTTCCCGTCCAGCAGCATTGTGCCGGTTGCCGTGCGCTCTGAGGCGGGAGCTTCACTGTCCGAAGCAGATGCCTGTCCCTGCTGATTGAGAGAGTCCGTCGTTTTTGTGATAACCTCTCCGCCGCAGGCCGTCAATGACAGCGCCAAAGTCAGCGCAGCAGCTGAAATAAGAGTGTTCTTTTTCATTTCCATTCTCCTTTATCCGTGATAATCGCCGGTTGCGGAATCCACCGTGACGTAAGGAATAACCTTGCCGTCAATCTCTACATAGACCTGATAAATGCCGTCACCCAAATCCTCATAATGATCCGGCGTGACGCCATAGTTTTCCAGCAGACTTTTCTCAAACTCCGTTTTCCACATCTCATCATTGGCAGAGTTATCTGCATCTGCTGTATGGTTCTCATCAGTCGGCACTTCTGTCTCATTCGACGATTCAACCTGCGTATCAGTTGAAACCGATAACTCACTCTTGTTGGGTGCCGGTGATTTTCCGCAGGCCGTGAGAGAAAGCACCATCACGGCAGTGAGCACGACAATAATAGGCTTGTATTTCATGTTTTTATAGTGTAAGTGTTTATACATTCTTATTTATACCTCTTTTACAGTCTATCAAGGCTCATGTATGCCGCGGCTTCGCCATGTATTTGTGTCGTATCAAAAAGCTTTACGTAGGTGTCCTCCTGATGGATCAGCAAGCCGATTTCCGTACAGCCCAGAATAACGCCTTGAACGCCCTTGGCGGACATTTTATCAATAATTTCCAAGTACTTTTTCCGAGACTTATCTTCGATTTTTCCTACGCAGAGTTCATGGAAAATAATGGAGTTTACAGCCTCAATGTCATCCGCATCGGGAATCACAACGCTGATTCCGTTCTCTGCCAGCTTTCCCTTGTAGAAATCCTGCTCCATAGTATACTTGGTTCCAAGCAGACCAACTCTGGTAATGTTCTCGCGCTTCAATACATCGGCAGTCGCCTGTGCGATATGTATGAAAGGAATGTTCACATAACGCTGCACCTGCTCGAAAACCTTGTGCATGGTATTCGTACAGATCAAAATAAAGTCTGCGCCTGCGGCCTCCAGACTCTCGGCGGCTTTGCCAAGAATTTCACCACTCTTTTCCCACGCACCCGCAGACTGGCACCGTTCTATTTCATCAAAATCTACGCTGTATAGAATACATTTGGCACTATGCAGACCGCCAAGTTCTTTTTTGACGATCTCATTGATGATTTGATAGTAGGTGACGGTACTCTCCCAGCTCATGCCGCCGATCAATCCAATCGTTTTCATACTGTATGTCCTCTTTTCTAATCGTGTGTCATGCTGCGTCGAATGTATGGATATTGCTACCCATTCGTCACAGACAATGACATCAGTATTGTAGTTGATTATTAGCGCCGCAACTTCCATTTGAGTGCGGTCTGCACCTTTTCCTCTTTTGCTTAATCGTTTCGCTCGATTATAGAAAACCAATGCAAATTTGAAGGTGCCCGTTTTCATACTCCGCCGTGATTGTGCCGCCCATCTTTTCTGTCAACAGCTTTGCGATAGACAGCCCAAGGCCGGTAGAATTGCGTGCCGTCTCCACGGTGTAAAAGCGGTCAAACAAGCGCTCTGCCTGAACCCGACTGAGCGAGGATGCACGGTTTGAGAACGTGACCGAGCCGTCCGGCCGCAGACGGATTGTCAGATCACCGTCCGAGTATTTGACGGCGTTGCTGAGAATATTGTCAAAAATGCGGCGCAGCGCGGCAGCATCCAACTCCCGTATGACCGCGGCCTCCGGCATTCGGATCTCCGGTGTAATGCCGCGTGCGGACAGTGCGCCGTAAAACCCCGCAAGGCTCTGCTCAAGAATGTCGTTTAGGGAGACTCCCTCTATATGCAGCTCATCCGTTGTGGCGGTGATAACGGAATAGCGGAACAACTCCTCCGTCAGGCTGCGCATGGAATCCGTTCGTTCCCGGATCACGGCAAGGTAGCGTCCGGATTTTTCCGACTGCGGCTCCTGCTCCAAGAGGTCAAGATACCCGCAGATAGCGGTCAGCGGCGTGCGCAGGTCGTGGGATATATTCGTGACGGCGGTTGTCAGCTCGTCATTTCCGGTTTGCAGCTTTAGACGCTCCTTGCGGAGCGCCTGAAGCTGTGCGTTGATTCTGGAAGCAAGTAACTGAACGCTGCCGCTACCTACGGAGATGGAGATCAGGGTATTCGTATCCGTCCGCAGTTTTTCCTCCAATTCCTCTGCCACCTCGCGGATGGAGCTGTGCAGAATCAGCAGATATATCAGGAGCGTGAGCACGCACAATGCGAGTACGCAGATTAAACCTATACTCTGAAACTCCATAACTACCTTACTTCAAATCCTCGCGTCGAAAGAATATCAGGCCAAAGCCTGTCACGAACAGCAGGATGAGCCCGTCGTACACCGCGAGCATGACCGGCTTTTTCACGCCCATCTCGCTGACCTTGATCACCTGACCGCCCGGCGTGAGATCTTGCAGAAATTCATAGACCTGCCGCTTCATGCCGGTGATATAATAAGGATTTTTCTGCTCCGGTTCTTCAACGGTCACGCCGTTTTCTGTGTAGGAATATGCTGCCAGATACTCCGGTTCCTCCAGCGTAGAAGAAATATAAACGCCGGCAAACAGCAGCGCAAAGGTCAGCAGGATGCATCCTGCCGTTGTGTGCGACTTGTTCTGGCACAGCATGGCGATCAGCGTGAAAAGTGCCGTAAAGGCAATTATCAGTGCAAAGCTCAAACCGACATAGAGCAGGATTGTGGCCGGTGCGGCGTTCATTTCACCCTTCAAAAGCAGCCCGGCAGCCGCCTGCGGCAGTGCAAAGGCAAGGCACAGGCAGATTCCGGCGCAGATGCAGACCAGCAGATTCGCCAGATAGATGATACCACGCCGATGCCCGGCGATGCGCTTGTTGCGAATTGTACCGCTGGAATAGTCGTTCCCGATGAAAAGCGCAGTCAGAACTGCATTCACAATGGGCGCAAGAATGACATAGATGAAGATCGTATAATCCATCACCCAGATCTCGCCGTCCTGTCGGGCGTGGACGGCGTTGACCACAGCCATGGAGGTTCCGAAAAACACCATCAGCGCCAACAATAGCCGGAAGGCCCGGTCGTGCAGGAGCCGGGAGAAATTTGCCCGAAGCAGTTTAAGCATGATGCGCACCTCCAATCAGATTCATATAGAAGCTCTCAAGGCTTTCATCCCGTTCCTTCATGCTATAGATCACACAATTTTCCTTCAGCGCCTCGACAGCCAACTTTGTGACCTGCACATCGGCGAAAACATCCACCTTGGCATCATCCACGACGCGATATTCTGCGCCGAGACGGTCGAGCACTCTTGCCAGCACCTTGCTGTTGGTTGTCTCCACACGAGTGCATTTGCGGCAACGCATTTCCAGCTCCTCCGCGCTCATCTCTTTTACCATGTGTCCGCCGTCGATGAAGCCGTAATGAGTGGCAAGCCGCGAAAGTTCGTCGAGAATGTGGCTGGAGATCAACACGGTAAGGGACTGTTAGAGACTTTGCACATTCTATCGCGTATTGTTTCTGCGCTGTTCTATAAATTTCCGTCTTGTCATTCTCAGATCGTGATCTCGATCTGATTCTGCTCGGCATCAAGGACACAGCTTTCGTAATAGCCATCACCGGTGGTTCGGGGGCCATTGACGACCGCATAGCCGTCCGCTTGCAGTGCTGCGGTCAATTCATCCACCTTTTCTCTGCTGCCCACACGAAAGGCGATATGTACATATCCAGTGCGGGCGAGGTTTTTGGGCGGGTCAGACATTTCCGGCTTGCTCATAAGCTCAAGACGGGAGCTGTCCTCGAAGGAAAGAAAATACGAGCGGAAGTTCGTTTTCGGATTGCAATATCCGTCATTGGATGTGGCCCCAAAATATTTCACGAAGAAATTACGGGATGCTTCCAAGTCATTCACGTACAGCGCAATATGTTCGATTTTCATGCTATTTTTGATCTCCTCATGAGTTTTGCAGAATTTGTAAGTCCAGTGCACAAAGGTCAGACTGCTCATACCGATGATGCCCCGGCAAGCCCTTTTTGTAATTCCAGCATACGATTGCGTCGTGCAAGTTCTTTCCGGGATTGTCTGCAAAGAAATCACGGATGTATGTGTTGTACTCAAACTGCCCGCCGATCTCCGTTTTGGTTTGTTTCTTTTCCTCTAAGATTCGATAATATGCCCGAATCGCATCGCCGTAAGTCTTTCCGGTGTTTGCTTTCAGCCATTTCTGAAACAGAACATTGAAAGAAAAACTTTTTCCGATTTTCTCGCTGAAAAACGCACGGTGCTTTTCGGAGCAGACGATATTCGGCTCTATAACCGTGTCCTCGGTGAGCGTGCCGATGCTTACCGCCGTTTTTCTTTCGGCAGTGGGTTTCAATACACTTCCCGTATCAAGAAAGTATGCAATTCTGTCTGTAAGTTCTGCTTTACTGCCCGATGCCGGTAGTCTGTTTTCGCGGCAGAAGTCGATCAACTCCTGCTTCAGATAATAGAAACTGCGAAAAGTAACTGTATCCAACTCTATATTCAGTTCCGGCCTTTCATTCATCTGCATTTGCTCCTATATAACAGATTCAGCATCGGTTGATTAAAGCTTTGGTTAAGAATCGAGTTCAAGCCTCATAAGAACAAGCGTTTGCCAGCCGCTTCTTGCACGGAAACCTCTTGGATTGCGACCATATTCCTGAAATCCGACCGATTCATACAGCCGGACAGCAGATGCGTTCTCTGCTACGACCTCCAGTTCTATTTGCAGGTATCCCGCTTGCTTTGCGCATTCGATGCACGCAAGCGTAAGAGCTTTCCCGATGCCGCGCCCCCAGTAGACTTTTTCAATGGCGATGCCGAAGTCCGCACGATGGCGAATCTTTTCCTTGTCACCAATCGGATCAATGCCAGCTGTTCCAATGATTCTGCCGTCAACGAACGCCGCAATTTCGATGGCGTTTTTACTTTCGCTGCGCGCCTTCAAAAATTTTGCTTCCTCTTGGACGGTGAACGAATTTTCCTCCGGATAGGTTAGAAGATAGTCCGTTTCTGCATGTGTGAGATCAAAAGTGCGGAGCACTTCGGCGGCATCAGCTTCACCCGCTCCGCGGAGAAGGCATTTCGCGCCGTCCTTTAAGATGATTTCTTTTTCGTATTGCAATGGTTATTGCCTCCTGCTATCTTTTCGACGGCATCGCATGACCGGTGTCAGATCTAAATTCTTTTATTATATCCTGTTAATGGTTTCTTGAAGCCGTGCAAGAAACCGCCCTGCGTGTGCGCCGTCCATCTGGGTGTGGTGGAACTGGAACGACAGCTTCAGCGTCGTCCGGAAAAGTCCCTTATGATATTTGCCCCAGATGATAAACGGGTTGTTGAAAATGCCGCTGTTCATGCCGACCGCACCGTCGATCTCGGTATCCACAATGGCGGAGGTGCCGATGACCATGCTGTCGGTCAGGTCGTGATTTTCACAGCTTTCCGCAACTGTGCGCGTCAGTTGCAGGTAGTCGGCGTTGAACTGTGCAAGATCGGCGGAAAACGGCACGTCGCAGGAGCTGACCTCGCCGGTTTTGTTTTTTACGATAGTGTTCACCGCAATGCTGTCATATTGCAGCAGCTCGCGCCCAACAGGGAGAGTATAAAACTCCTTAATCCCGCTGGCCGCCTTGCCGATACACCAGCACAGAAGCATATTGAATTTCGGCCCGCGCTTGCGGCTGAATCTCACAAGCGGCGTAACATCCAGGGTTTTGAAAAAAGTCACCATAGGGTTCGGTGCGCTCATCCAAAGCGCATACGCCTCAGCACGGGTAGTCGTTTTCGGGTCGATAACGGTCGGTTTCATTCTTCACACTCCAATGTACTATCTTCCACTCATCTCGCTAAAATCAGTTTTACAAGCCCGCCAGCACCAAGAATTTTTTGTCTGACTGAATACTCTGTGTCAGAAACTGACCGTCCCGGAACAGGGCATAGGTCGTGACCGGTGCGGGTACATTCTGCGCAGATTCTTTATCTGTGATATGGATGGCCTTGAACGGGATACCGTGTTCTTTTGCTGCTTCCTGCACCCTTGGCACCCAATAATAGGTGTAGGGGCACTGATCGGTGTAATAGAGGACAAAACCGTTTTCCTCAATTGCCGGATGTTTTGCACATTCCAGAAACTTTGGTATCTGTGCGGACGGTTCCATGGGAAGGTACATGAGATTGATCCCGCAGTCGGATATGTCTGCCACACGGAACCCCTTGTATGCAAGAAATTTCGGGTCAGCGAGAAATTCCCGCTTCCGGCCCTCAGCGCACAGAATACAAATGCCTGTCTTCCCCTGCGTCTTGGCGTCCCGGATACATTCCTCCAGCAGATCATTCGAGTATCCATGTCCCTTCATGGAACCGGATACCCAAAGGCAGTCAATGTAGAGATAGCCGTCTGCCTCAATAGGCACCCATGCGTTTTCAGCCGGAATGTATTCGATAAAGCATTTACCGCGTTCTTCACTGCGATAGAAAACAAGTCCGTCATCAAAGCGCTGTCGCAGCCATTCCTTTTTTGCGACGCTCTGCTTGCCAGACATGGCGCAGCAGATATGTTCCTTGTCAATATTTTCTTTTGTGATCCGAATATAATTCATCGTTATTCCTCCAATGCTGCAATGTTTCCTGACTGAACAGTGAGAATATACGCTTTACATTTTCTTCGTCCCAATCCCACCGGCGCAGGGAAACCGTCTGCTGATCGTGCGGATGGGAACAACACTTATTTCTCATTGCCGCGATTGTCATTTTTCTTTTTTGTGCATGCAAAGGCCGATCACAAGACCAAACAGCATACCGAGCAATGCGCCAAGTCCGCTGTTGCTGCTGTCGGACAGAGAGCCGAGCATAAGGCCGAGGCACATGCCGATGCACATCCCCTCCTCTGCGTAATCGCCTTCTGCCTTACCCTTGCGGATCGCTGGCCGCACACAGAGAAAGGCGATCAGCAGCCCCATCGAGATCCACGGCGCTGCCGCGCTCAAAAAAGACAGAACATTTTCCATCATGATTGTTTTTCCCTCTTCTGTGAATATGATTTCTACCGCATTCCATTGTTCTTTCGTTTTTGTTTTGGTAATGGTAATTCATTGTACATTGCCTCAAACAGATCTGTAAGAAACTCTTTGCTATCAACCTCATCCACCAGCAGCATTTCTTTCGCTCCCTCATACGGGAGCTCACAAATTACCGCAGGCATAAGTTCCAGAGCGGATCTTGTTTTCTTTACAAGCAGCCGATCATCATAGATCCCGCCGACGATTTTACCTCGGTAATAGAGGATAAATTCTCCCATCATAGGACGGTAAGAAATATCGTCCAAATCGGATAGCTGTTCCAGAATGAGATGAAGATACTCTTTACTGGATGCCATTTTTCCTCCTGTTCAAAACAGCTGCCCCGGCAGCTTCCGCTTTTCCTTCTTCGGGAAGGTCGCTTCAAACTGTTCAAACGCTTCCGGATTCTTCTCACAGGCAAAATAGCCCTCTGGGTCTTTGTAGGTGCCGGAGATTCCGTCCAAAAAGCCGGGCGTCAGCTCCTTGATGATGAGGTAGTCCGCTTCAGGGTCGTCGGCATAGCAGATACCCTTTGTTTTGGCCGGGACGAAGCCGGACTTTCCATAAAAGTCAATGTTGCCGGTGATGGCAAGCGCCCCCGCGCCCATTTCCTTCGCTTTTTCCATGGAATAGTCGAGCAGCTGCTTGCCATAGCCTTGTCTCTTGTATGCAGGCGCAATGCCGATGGGGCCGAAGGTCATGATCGGCACCTTTCTTCCGTCGTCGCAGTCGATTTCCGACCGCACATAGATGACCTGCCCAATCAGCTCACCGTCCAGCTCCATTACGAAGTCCAGCTCCGGCACAAATGCCGGGTCATCCCGATAGCAGTGCAGCACATAGTGCTCCATGCAGCCGGGGCGGTAGACATTCCAAAAGGCCTCGCGGGTCAGGTTTTCAACATTGCGATAGTCATCTTTGGTTTCCAAACGAATGGTGATCTTCTTTTCTGACATGGCGTTTCTCCTTAGCTCTTGTCAATAATTTTGTCAATCAGCCCATAAGCAAGGGCTTCCTGCGCCGACATGTAGTTGTCGCGCTCCGTATCAGCGGCAACCTCTGCAAAGGATTTTCCCGTATTCTCGGAAAGAATTCGGGTCAGCCGCTGTTTTGTTTTCTGCATTTGTTCGGTCACGATCTGAATATCCGTGACCGGGCCGTGTACGCCATTCCCGCCAATCAGCGGCTGGTGGATCATAATTTCTGCATTCGGCAGTGCAATCCGCTTGCCCTTTGCGCCGCCCGCTAAAAGGAAAGCGCCAAAGCTCGCGGCCAGACCGATGCAGATGGTGGATACGTCACACTTGATGTACTGCATGGTGTCGTAGATCGCAAACCCGGCCGTGACCGAGCCTCCGGGACTGTTGATGTAAAACTGAATATCCTTGTCCGGGTCTTACGCCTCCAGAAACAGCATCTGCGCAACGATGGAGCTGGCGGATGCGTCTGTTACCTCCTCGCTGAGAAAAATAATTCGGTCGGAGAGCAGCCGCGAAAAAATGTCGTAGCTTCGTTCGCCGCGGCTGGTTAGTTCAATCACATAGGGAATGATGCTCATATCAATTTACTCCTTGATTTCTTTTGGTTTCATACAAAACAGGTGAATGCTAAGCGCCACATTAAAGCCTGTTGCGGCAAATATGCTGAAACGCTCCACATCGCCGAAATTAACGGCAGAAACTACTTCCGTTCCAAGCGCACCGACAAGCATCATGCCAAGGGCAGCACCTACGCATACGCTGAAAGAACGGCATTTTTCCTTTTTGCGCCTGCAACGATAATATGTTCAATAAAGTCAATGCGGTCATGTACTGCCGGTCTGAAGTAGGCAGATACTGCGGCCACAACTTTCTCATTCGGATCAACATAGATCACATTGCCGCTGTCACCGATTGCGGCATAAACATTTCTTTCCGGATGAACGATCCACCAAAGATAGCCGTAGGACATTCCGCTGAAAGTACCGCTTTCGATCCTGCGCGGGGAAAGCATTTCCCGAAGCCATTCGGAGGAAATGATCTTTTTCCCGTTCCATGTGCCGTTTTGCAGACAGAGTTGACCGAGCTTTGCCATATCTGTGGCGCTCAGGCACAGCCCGTAGCCGGGAGCTGCAAGTCCCTGCGGGTCGGCAAGCCACACTTTATTCCTCGGTGTCTTGTCCGTTATGAACAGCTTATGCTCCTGCACGGTTCCGGCGTAAGCGTTCTTGTGCTCGGCAATGCCGAGGGGACGGAACAGATATTCATTGGCAAAGTCCACGGCTTTCATCCCGCTGGCTTTGAAAAGAATGCCGGAGAGAATGTGCAGGCAAACTGTCCGATAGTCAAATTCCTCGGTGATGCCGCTCTTTCCACCAAGGAAGTCCAGCGATGCCTTTGTCCAGTTCTCACTGGAACACACCTTCGTCCACGGGTCACCATGCCCCTTATAGGGCGCGCGCATGGTCAGAAGATGCCGAATCGTCACATCAAAGATCGTCCTTTCGCCGTGTTTGGCCGAATACTCCGGAAAGTAGGAAAGCACAGTATCATTCACACTGCCAATCATTTTATGATCGACAGCAATGCCAATCAGCAACGCCATCACGCTTTTCGTGGAGGATGCGATGTGGACGCAGTCTGTCCGCTGATAGCCGTTCCACTCTGCGGAGTAGAGTTCGTTTCCGTTCTGAAGCACGCTGATTTGACAGATGTTCGGTTGATGTTTTTGTATGTATGAATACAGTTCCCGAATCTCCATTCCTGCTGCCTCCCACAGTCATGCTTTTATTTTCGTTTCACGGTCCGCAGGCGTCATCGGCCGCCGATATTTGTTAAGCTGTGTTCTCTGATCCATTGATCCAGAAACTGCATCTGCTCGCCGGTATGGAACCAATGCTCGCCACCGGGCATGACGGTCAGATCAGCATGGTGCTGCTTGGCAAATGCAGATACCGTTTCAATGGATGTCAGATTGTCACGCTCACCGTAAAGAATACAGGTGGGGACATTCCAGATGATCGGGTGCTTGCGCACATAGCAAAGGTAATCCCAGGACAGCGTTTCTCCAAAATTTGTGGCGATTTCCCGTTTCTCGGCAAGCTCCTGTTCGGTCACATTCGACCACTGCATCATATTGCAGATCAAGTTTTCCATATCCACGATCGGAGAGATGAAATAGGCGTTGTCTACCAGCGCTTCATCCAGCGAGGATAACACAAAAAAGGCGCCGATACTGTTTGCTACTAAGGTAAGATGCTCACACCGGCTTCTCTGCGCGGTAAAAAACGCAAGAAACTCTTTCTTTGCCTCCCAAGGCGTTTGTGAACGGTAGTCAAACCCAGTGACTTCACTGTTTGGAAAGAGCTTTTTGTAATACTCAGCTTCTTGCGCCGAACCGCCCTTTCCATGAACATATACTATTAAATCCTTCATTTCGTCCTCATGAACCCTTTCTCAAAACAGCGGAATCTCACCGTCAAAATGCGCCGCCTTTTCCAAAAGCGGCCCTTTCGCGCCCATGGTAAAGGCAATGTCACTGTTGCGGATTTACATTTTATATTCCAGATCGCAGCGGTAGATATGAAAATCGGCGGAGGCATAGAAGTGCTGTGCGTCTTCATTGAAAGCCCAGACATTCAGTGTCAGGCGGTCAAACCCTTTCTGTTTCGCCTCTGCCTTGCAAAAAGCGAGCAGCGCCGTCCCGATACCGTGCCGACGATATTTTTCGTCCACGCCGAATTCTTCAATGTGATAGAAACGCTGGGCGCACATATAGGCCGATTCCGGACGGTCAACATACTGTACGATGGCAAAGCCGCAGATTTCGCCGTCAAGGCAGGCAACGATCACATCATACTGTGGAGTGTCAAACAGGGAATAGATGTGCTGCCGCAGTTCTTCGCAAAAGCCGGGGCGGAAGATATCCGGGCGTCCCTCGGCATGAAGCTCGCTCACCGCACGGCGCAGCTCGTTGACACGCGACAGCTCGTCGAATTTGGCATAACGTACCATCAGATCCATACAGTTTCCCCCTTTTCAGAAAATAATCCGTGCGATCTCCATTGTCACGATCTTCAGCACCGCGCCACCCGACATCACATAGAACCAAACCTCGCGCATTTTTTGCGTTTTTGCGATCGGCGTAGCAATGGCGGCAATGATGATCAGCAGCGCACCGACACAGCCGACAATGGTGGGCACACTGACGAGCGGGAACAGTCCCGGTGTACAGCTTCCGTCGATGGCGTGCTGAATCGTTTTATCTAACCCGTCTCGCGCCGCCGCGAAGCAGCATACGACAAGTCCGAACACCAGCAAGACTGCGCTCCTACGTCCCCAATACTGAATATTCGCGCGGTTGAAAACTGACCAGCCGATAAAGCCCAGCAGGGCAAGGATCATCAAGGTTGTCGCCGTAGTGACGGCGTTTCCGAAATAGAGCTTCATTCTCACTGCACCTCTCAATACTGGATCGTGATCGTTCTGCACACATCACAGCAGCAGGCCTCCACGCTCGTGCGGCCGCCGACCTTCAAACCGGTGAGCTTTACAAAGCCATTCGCATTTTTGGCGTTTTCCAAGGCACTCGGCACTTCGTCTGCAAAACTGAACGCGCCATCCTTGCTGCTGAACAAATAGCCTTTTCTCATTTCTTTTCCGCATTTCGGACACATCATGATCATTTCCTCCCACTCTTATTGCTGCACACTGTACCAATCGAGAACAGCGCTTAGATTTTCCGCCTTGACACGCTCGCCGCCGCACCGCATCATATCCAGCATATCGTCCTCCTCCGGTGTACGGTCGCTCTTTTCGGCAAGAGCTTTGCCCACCGTTTTGACCATAATTTCCATCATGGGGCGGTAGATGCCGTGCAGCTTTTTCACATCAAAGTTCCCTTGCAGGGTGAACAGCGGAATGTTGGCCGGGACAGCCGACTTTTTCCGCACACTGTCCGTTTGTGTTCCGGTTTGTCCCATGCCGACGCCGCAGACGGCGCGCACCCGATAGCGCTTTGCGGCCTCGGCATAGCCCTTGACCGAGCCCGCCATGATCCAGCCCAGATAGATGACCTCCGCCCCGGCAAGGACCTGTTTCTTCGCTTCCGCAAGGGAATACGCCGGTAGTCCGGTTTTCTGCGCCAGCAGCTTGGCATAACTCTCTGTGCTGCCGGTGTTAGTGGTGTAAATAATTGCGTTCATAAGAATCCTCTTTTCAAAAAATAAGACGCAGCGCGTGATCGGCTTTGCGATCAGCACTGCGTCTTTGCGTCTGGCTGGTTGGTTTTGATGATAAAATTTTTGACGTTGATAATGCTCTCATGCCTGCACTTTGGGCAGAACAGGGGAAAAGCCTTTAATTCCGTTTCCTGAAAGATTTGCAAGCGTGTCTTGGCACCGCACCAAGGGCATAAGACCCATTGTTTTTCTTTTGTAGCTTCTTTCATCATGCTGTTCCTGACTTTCTATAACCGGATTCGATTCTGGAGATAAAACGATCAATGTGCGCGTCCAGCAAGGGAGCAACCGAATCCTTATCCTTCGCCCCATCGTAGACGCTGTAGAGAAGATACATCGGCCCATAGAACTCCAGCGCCAGCTGCATAGCAGCCTCGTCAGAGTCTGTCAGCTTGCGGAAGATCGCCGCCATGTACTCCAAAGGCCCGCCCGCAAGATAGTCGTGATGGAGCTGTGCCAGCTTGGGATCACGGTATTGCTCCAGCGTCAGCATCTTGCGGAAATTTGATGAAAATGATTCCTTCGTCCAATGGTCAAACTGCGCCATGCTGTATGCGCGGATCTTCTGCACCGGCGTGTGCAGGTAGGCCTCCGCAAAGCCGTCTGGCTCCGTCTCCGGCATTTCATAGCTTTCCGCGCGTTCATAGTCCATCTCGTTCATTCGCTCCACGATCCTGTCCAAAATCTCCTGTTTGCTGGTATAGTGCTTATACAAGGCGGCTTTCGTGAACCCCAACCGCCCCGCAATATCATTCATAGATGTCCCAAGGTAGCCGTTCTGCGCAAACAATTCTAGCGCCGTTTCCAAAATTCGTTCTTTTGTGCCCTCAGCCATGTTTTTCCTCCTTATCGCAGTAACCAATCGGTAACTCATAGTATAGTTACCGATTGGTTACTTGTCAAGCCCTTTTGAAAAAAATATGTGAAAAGCAGCGCACAACAGGCATCAGCGAAAGGATTGGAGTGACACAGCGAGATGCGCCGCACCGAAAATCATCATCAAAATTACGGCAGGAATATTGTGTAGCCAAACGGCAGCGCACAAAAAGTACAATACAGGGAACACCGCCAACGGCATCGCCACAAAGAGAAACGGACGGTTTAGAAGCGCAATATCTCGCCCACCTGCAAAGTAACGAATCCATACGATGTAGTACAAAAGCAGGAAAAAGGCAGCAAGGCAAAACCATGCGCTTCGGAAATTGATGGGGTTCCGGCTAACCAGAAGTGTAATGGCGAACAAATAAGCAATGCGGCTGATTTGCTCGACCACTTCAATCCAACGTGTCACCGCCGCAGTCTGTTCCACTTTTCCGCTTGGCGGAAAGATGACATAGGCGATATTGATCAGCATAGGCAGCGCAAAAACCACAAGCCCGCTCCATGAAAAAGATAGCTTCAAATTCATAAAACAATATCTGCTTTCGCGGAAAAGTCTGGCAGCTTTGTGGGCTTTCCGTAAATGGAAACCAGTGCGCGGAATTCCCGCCGGAATGCTTCACGAAGCTCTGCTTCTGTCAGATGCAGATGATCGGTATTGGCGAGGATCGCCAGCCCGTAGGAAAAATAAATCATGTCCTGATGAAAGCGGCGTGCAGTATCTTCGCTGTAGCCGAATTCATCCATGATGATGGTAATGACCTCCGGAAGTAGCACATCATTCTGATATGGCCCAAGTTGCTTTCCCTCCAGATAGAGCCATCGGAAAAGCTGCTTTTCCTCAGCGGCAAACTTCACAAATCCCATGCCGTAGCTGCTGTAACGACTGTCGTTTCCCGCATGAGCTTTCAGGGAATCCCGCACATGCTGGGTATGCAGTTCTATGGCGCGCTCCGTCAAAGCGGACTTTAATTCTTCCATGCTTTTGAACGAAAAGTAGATTGGCTGAGTGGAACAGCCTAATTTTTTGGCGACACTGCGGGCATTGATGGCAGAAAAGCCGTCGTCACGCAATACCTCCACCGCAGCGTCGATGATCTGTTCCTTTGAAACTTTTCTGACTGCCGGCATAAGCACCATCCTTGTATAATAACACAGCGTTATATATAACGCTGTGTTATTATATCTTGTGGGACGTGATTTGTCAAGCGGTATGTTATTCTCCTGTTTCAATGGAGTCCACAATGTTCATTCTGGAAATGGCACGCAATGGGATGGCTGTGGCTGCGAGACACGCGGCCACCGAGACGGCAGCAGCCTCCAGAATGGCCGCAACGGGGACTGCCACGAGCTGCAAGGTGTCTGTCTGCGCCGCACCGACGAAGATGCAGCAGACATAGCCCAGCACCGCACCGATCACCGACGCGAAAATGCCGTAATATGCGCCCTCCCAGAGGAAGGTTTTGTACAGGCTGGCGGCGCTCATTCCGATGGCGCGCTGCATCCCGATCTCGCCGATGCGGGTGTGGATACTACTATAAACGGTGTTGATGATATTCAGAACACCAATCACACCGATGAGCGCGATCAGCACCCAGCAGAGCATTTTGATTTGGGCGAAGCTCTCCGCCATCTCCTGACTGCTCTGGCGATAGGAAAGCCACTGTGTACCGGGATTTTTTCCGCACCAGCCGTCCAGCCATGTTTCAAAGGCGGAGGTGTCTGCATCCTTTTTCAGCGTGGGGCAGACCTCCGCATAGTAATCGCTGCCCGTCAGCTCACAATACATCGCATCGCTGACAAGGATCTGCACACCGTTGGTAAAGCCGCTGCTGCCGATGGTAACAGGGCTGTCCAACAGAGCGACCACGCGAAGCTCCTTATCGCCCAGCTTTACGACATCGCCGACGGCGAGGCTGGTTTGCTGGACGGTTTCTCCACCGTAGGAGAGGGCAATAGGATTTTTAACAAGGCAGCCCGTTTCGTCCAGCAGCGCCTGCTTGTCTTGTGCGGAAAGTGTGGGTGCAAAGCGGGAAAGCTGCGCCTCGTCTACGCTGGCCAGCTGCAAGGTCTCGTGGCCCTGCAAGGAGAGGTTCGTATCGAACGGCAGCGTCTGGTCGGGCATGAACACAGACAGCCGTGTGGTAGAGAGCTGCGCTACGGCATCGTTTGCCCGCAGCTTTTCCACGCCCTCCGCCGAAATGCCCGCATCCTCGTTGGTCAGTGCATAATCGCCGGTGTACATATCCTGTACTGCGCTGCTGGCATCCAGAAGACCTGTGAAGCTTTGCAGGGCGACAAATACCGTGATGCTCATCACCAGCGACAGGATGGTAATGGCCGTTCTGCCGCGCCCACGTTTCAGATTGAGCCGAGCGTACCATGCCTCGAAATGATGGATGGTACGGGACTTTCTGATGCGGCGTTTGATTTTTGCCGTCTGCCCGGACATGGCGACGGTGGGCGAAACGCGGGCGGCGTACCGCGCCGCCGGAAACGCGGCCAACATTGCGAACGTCAGCGTTACGGCGATGCTGGCAAGAAGCATGATCGGCTTCACCTCCGCCGCGCCGCTGATGGCGGAATTCAGCTCCTGCGCACTGTTCGCCATGAAAATATCCGGATTCAGTGCGCCGGTGGCGGCAATCAGCACGCCCTTGGCAGACAGAACGCCCAGCAGCAGTCCGACAGGGATACCAATACCGCACAGGAGCAGCAGCTGCACGGATACCAGCCGGTAGACCTGTCCGCGCTGTGCGCCGATTGCGCGTAGCGTGCCGTACTCCCGCACCCGCTTGGAGATGGAGATCTTCAGGATGTTGTAGATGACAAGTCCGGCTGCCAGCAGGACAAGCACGCCGACGAGGACGCAGGCCGCCGCCATAAATGGAAAGCCGGAACCGGTATCGCTGTCCTCATCCGCATCGTAGGCGATTCCCAGAGCGTTCAGCAGCACCGGATTGTACTGGATGAACGCCGCATCCACCTGCAAGGTCTCTGCCAACTCACGGACGATGCGCTGAAAATCCTGCTTGCTCTGTGTCTTGAAGTCCGTGGAAATCAGCCGGTATGCCGCAGGCAGCAGTACTTCGGCACTGCCCTTGCCAACAATGCCCTGTACAGTTCCGGAGGAATAGCCGAGATAGCTGCTCTCCAGAATGCCGGTTAGCGTAAAATCGGCGGTATATTCTACTTCCGGCAACAAGCCATCCATGGTGGAGACTGTCAGAGTCAGGCGGATGGTACCGCCCACGGCGGCATTCTCATCCAGATATTGCAGGGCATCCTCTGGCAGAGCCACTTCCTTTGCCGCCTCCGGCAGACGGCCCTCCTTGATCTTTCCGATAGATGGGTACATGGCAAGCGCATCGTCGTGGTACTCCCGCAGGGAGAGCTTCAGACTGCTGCTGCCAAGCCCCGTGCTGCCGAGATAGAGCACATCGCCCACATCTGTAAGCCGCGGATCGTCGTGCAGCGCCTGCGCCTGCTGCTGCGTCAGTTGGTGAAAGGTGGCATAACGGCTGCCGTTCAGGCGCTCCGCCTGCTGCACCCGCATGGCCTGCAAAATGCCGATGGACTGGCCGATGACGGTGGTCATCAGGCTGGACAGGATCACGGCAATTAAAATCAGAATGGCCGTGACTCTCTGGGCTTTCAGTTCCTTCCACGCAAGAGACAGATAGCTTTTCATTTTCCCGTCACCTCCGTAAGCGTGCCGTCCACGATGGTAAACCGGCGCTCGGCCATTTCCGCAATGCGCGGGTCGTGGGTGATGATGACCAGCGTTTTGTTCATCTGTCGGCGCAGATCGCAGAGCATTCGCATTACCTCGCCGCCGCTTTTGCTGTCCAGATTCCCGGTGGGCTCGTCGGCAAAGATGATGTCCGGCTTCGTGATCAAAGCGCGGGCGATGGCCACCCGCTGCTGCTGGCCACCGGACAGCTCATGGGGCAGATGCATGAGCCGTTTGTCGATGCCAAGAAACGCTACGATCTCCTGCAAATACGCTTCGTCCGGCTGCCGCCCGTCCAACAGCAGCGGCATGGAGATATTCTCCTGCGCCGTCAGCACCGGCAGAAGGTTGAAATGCTGAAAGATAAATCCAATCTTCCGACGGCGGAAAGCGGACAGTTCCCGATCCGAGCCGTGGTGAATGTCGGTGTCTCCGTACAGCACCTGGCCGGAGGTCGGCGTGTCCAGCCCACTGATGATATGCAGCAGCGTACTTTTCCCGCTGCCTGACGGCCCCATGATGGAGATAAAATCACCGGGACGGATCTGCATGTTGGCGTGGTGCAGTGCCGTGACCCTGCTTTCCCCCGCACCGTAGATTTTGGAAATGTCGTTGACCTGAATGTCCATAAAAAACACTCTCCTTATCGCTTTGATAGGGAGAGTGTAGCAGGCATTTCTCAAAAAACGCTCAAGTGTTATGAAATTTTCAGCGAGGCGCAGGCCACCGCACCATGATCATTCCTTAGCATCAGAGAGCCGCCGTGTTTGCGGCAGAGCAGATCGCAGATATACAGTCCCATGCCAAAGTGGCCGGCCTCCTCCGCACCCTTGTGAAACGGCTGCACACCATCTTTCAGCAGGCTCAGCGGGAAGCCGCCGCCATCGTCTGCAACGGTAAGCGTCAGTTGGCCGCCCGTAACGTAAAGTGTGACCGTGACCGTCTCTCTGGCAAACCGCAGGGCGTTGGCTGTCAGATTTTCCGCTATTTGAAACAGCAGCTCTTTGTCCAACAGAATTGCGGCCGGAGGTGCTGTCAGGCCGTGGAAAATCAGCTGCTTTTCTCCCTCGCCCGCCGCGAACGAGAGTGCTTTCTGCAATTCTCCGCTCAACGCGGCGGTATTAACATCTTTAGGCTTCGGCTCCAACTGCTCCAGCCGCTGTACGGTGCTCATTGTCTCCACATAGTGCTCGATGCGGTCGGTGTAGGTGTCGATGCGGTCGAGGTTTTCTTCGAGCTGTGCAGTATTTCCTGCCTCCGCGCACCGCCGTGCCAGTTTAGCCGAACCTTTCAGTACGGTCACCGGATTGCGCAGGTCGTGTGAAAAAGCGGCGTTTAGCCGTTTGCGCTCCTCTGTCTGCCGCCAAAGCAGGCGGTTGTTTTCCAACAGCGACTGCCGCATGGTCTCAAAGGCGGTGCAGAGCCGCCCCAGTTCATCGTTGGAGACAGCAGCGACGGTGAAATCCAGATCGTTTTCCATGATGCGGCTTGCACCGTCCGACAATATGGCAAGCGGAGCTTTCAGCTTCCAGCGATAGAACAGCGCGGCGGTCAGCAGCAGTGCCGCCACAAAGAACAGCATGGGCAGCAGAAATTGCAGCACCGTCAGCAGATTTCCGGCGGCGGATGCAGCGGTTTCCGGCTCCGGCAGCACGGTCTCTGTCACGCCTTCTGCACCGACGATGATCTGCGTGCCAGATGGTGTCAGTGTGTCCCGCAGCCGCATACATCCCCAGAAGGTCAGGACGGACAGAACGAAGGCCACCAGCAGATTTCCCAGCGCCAGCGTAAACAGCGCCCGCTTCAGGCTCATATTCCTCAGCCGTTCCACTTGTAGCCCACCCCCCAGACCGTTTCGATATAGCTGTGCAGCGACGCGGCGGCAAATTTTGCGCGTATCTTGCGGATGTGCTCCATGACGGTGTCGCTGTTGCCGTCGCCATCATAGCCCCACACCCGCTCATAGATTCGCTCCCGGTCAAAGACTTGTCCGGCGTTGACGGACAGCAGCTCCACAATATCAAATTCCTTGCGGGACAGCGGGATCATCTCGCCGCGGATCGTGACCTCCCTCCGGGAATAATCAATGACCATGTCGGCGAAAAAGCGAAGCACCGACCGTTCCTGCCTACGGTTCTCCCGTCGCAGGTGGGCGGCTACTCTCGCACCCAACTCGTCCATGTCGAAGGGCTTTACAATATAATCATCCGCTCCGGCCTGAAAGCCCCGAATCTTGTCCGCTGTTTCCACGCGGGCAGTCAGGAACAACACCGGACAGGCGATGTACTGTCGCAGCGTTTCGCAGACGGTCAGCCCATCCAAATCCGGCATGTTGATGTCCAGCAGCACCAGATCGGGCTGGCAGCCAGCCTGTTTCAGCGCGTCCTTTCCGCTGCAAGCGGTATAGACCGTATAGCCGCTCATTTCAAAATAGCTTTTCAGCAGTTCCACCACGCCTGTTTCGTCATCCACGATCAGCAGCCTTTCCCGCATGGCGCTCGCCTCCTCTCTATAGAGGTCATTTTATCCCATAAATCTCAAGACTTTCTCAAGCCCAACAGAAACACCTCTATTGATATTCTACCAGCGTACAAGAGCAAACGCAACGGCGGCAATCACTTTACCGGACGGCGGGGCTATTATCGGGCAAGGTTGAGAACAATCGCCAGCCCAACGATTCCCGCGATGAGAAGCAGCCAAAGAAAGCTAATGACCAGCGAGATCACATTGATCGCGCTACGGCTCTCCTTACTGCGAACACAAAGGATTGACAGCAGCAGACCCAGCAGAATAAAAACAATATTTGCTCCTGCCCACACAGTGCGCACCCCATCTGTCAGCGTGATTTTCAAAAGCACAGGTATCAACGCAGCCACTGGAAGGAGGCTCGCAGCAAGCGCTGTAGTGCTCAGCGTTTTCAGTTTCTTACGATTCATGATCTTTTACCTCATTTCTTTTTTACCAAATTGCGTGACAGCCAGAGCAAATGTCAGAACAAAAGCGAGAATTGCACATGCCAGAAACGGGAACAGAGGAAACGCATTGTCGGTAGCACCGGCTGTAAAAGCATGGAGGGAACAGGACACCAGATAGCCGCTGTAGCAATAGGGATAAGCAAGCCAGAGGGGCGTATTGGAAACCAGAATGCCTGGAATGACAAGTAGGAGGTTCAACCCCACAGCAAAAAGCGGCTTTTCAAACAGTACTGTGATCGCCCACATTGTCCCAACACAGGGAAGCATGGTAAGAAACAGCCAAAGGCACCATTTCAGCAGATACGAAAATGGCAGCGTCTCTGTGATGCCCATCGTCTGCGTTGCAACCAGACCGGCGGCAACAAATACAGCAAGAAAAACGAGCATTTCCATGAACAGATAGAATAGCAGCACACAGAACTTGGCTGCACAGAGCGAATACCGGCTGACCGGCAGCGCCAGCATTTTCAGAATACCATTATTTCCTTTTTCCCGACCGGAGATCATAACGCAGACAACGATCATGCTGAAAGGCAGCAGATAATACGCATAGAGCAATGCACTTTGAATAAACATGGCTGGCCATGCGCTCGTATATTCCGGGGTGAAATACTGGCTGATATTTGCAACGCCTGAAATCACCACCAGCAATGGGGCAACAAAAATCAGGGGAACGATATGAGATCGTTTTACCTTCATAAACTCGATCTTAAGCAGTTCACGAAAACGCATATTCCAGACCTCCTTATTCATGACGCTTATGCTCCGCCATCCATAGTCCAACGGCTAAGAATAAAAGCGTTTCCAGAACGGCGATGCACAGGACAATCTCGTTCGGCTGGGCACTCATGGCGACTGCGGGCTTCAGCATAACCACAAAGGGATGCACCATCAGAAAATACGAATCAGAATTGGCGAGCGCCATTCCGCTCAAAAAACCTGCGACGCCAATACCGAGCGGAATCCACATATTTTCAAAGCGTGAGGAAATAAGCAACATAAAAGACAATACCGGCATGGAGGTCAAAAACGAATACGCGGCAAATTGCAGAAGTGCCCTGATTTCGAATGTACCATGCGGCAGATCTGTTATGCCGATCTTTACCAGCGCCAGATTCTGCAAAACAACAGCGATCAGAAGAAGTACCGTCAAAATCAAGAATTTGCACAGATAGATTTTGGACATACGCACAGGCAGCATGTACATCTTTTTGATGGCTCCGCCCTGAAACTCCATGTTGTAGATCATGCAGGCCGCCACAACGATGCCGAACAGATTCAGGATCATGATCATGCCGTAGAGCTGCGTCAGCAGAATATCCATCGGAGATAGCGGCAGGCTCAGAAGCTGTTCCTTCCGCACAAAAAAGTTGACAAAGGCATAAGCTGCTCCTAACATACCGACAGCCAGAAAGACAGGGATCACGCCGGTTCGTTTTTCCTTTCGGAGTTCGAGCACAAATGTATTCATAGCTTTGCCCTCTGCTTTCTGGCGGCGTTGTCCTTTTCCACCATAGACAAAAACATATCTTCCAGATTCTCTGCTGCAAACCCGGATTGCAGAGCGCTTTGGCGCAGATCGTCCATGCTGCCCTCAAACAGCAGACGCCCATGATTGAGGATTCCAATGTCATCGGCAATAAGCTCGATCTCTGAGAGCATATGAGAGGAAATCAGGACGGTGCAGTCGTACAGATCTGGCAGCGATTTTACCAGATTGCGGATTTCGTGAATACCGGATGGGTCGAGTCCGTTGGTCGGCTCGTCCAAAATCAGAATCGGCGGTCTGCCTAAAAGTGCCCCAGCCAGCCCCAGCCGCTGTTTCATTCCCAGTGAATACTTTTTTGCCAATCGGTCACCAAACTCGGTCAGTCCAACCAGTTCTAGAGCGTCTTCGACAGAACTCCGGGGCAATCCTAAAATTCTGCGAATAATATCAAGATTTTCGCGCCCGGTAAGATTGGCATAAAAGGAAGGCGATTCAATAAAAGAGCCAATCTCTTTCAAGATGGCAATCCTGTCATTGGGAAACCGCTTTCCGTCAATGCAGAAGCTGCCGTTCGTGGGAGCAGTCAATCCCAGCAGCATTTTCATCGTAGTGGATTTCCCGGCTCCGTTGGGGCCCAGAAAACCGTAAATGCTGCCTTTGCGGATATGAAGTGAGAGATTGCTGACAGAAGTGAAGTTCTTATATTTCTTTGTTAGCTGCTCGGTGGTGATCATATATTCCATAAAAGCATCTCCTTTCGATGTTTCCATGGTACAATATCAACCTGACAGCAACCTTCTCCTGTCCTTACTTTTACCTTACTTTTCGCAGATGCCACTCGAAAAGATGGGAACCTATGCTATAATGGAGGCGGTCGGAGGTGACAGGATGAATCATTCTTTTTTGTATCGCAAACGGCTCCTCCTTGTAGATGATGAGCCAGAATTGCTTACGATGGTATTTGATATTTTGAAAGACGCAGGCTTTGAAAGCCTCCGCACTGCGGCAACCGCAAAGGATGCACTTGTAGAGGCACAGCAGGGGCAGCCGGAGCTGATCCTGCTGGATGTAATGCTGCCGGACGGGGATGGTTTTTCTTTGCTTCGGCAGATCCGCACTTTTTCCGATGTGCCGGTGATCTTCTTGACAGCGAAAGATGAATCGACCGATAAATTGACCGGACTGGGACTTGGTGCGGATGATTACATTTCCAAACCATTTCTGCCGCAGGAGCTGCTGCTGCGCATTTCCGCTGTACTGCGCCGCTCTTATAAGGAGGACGATCCAGTCATTGCCCTTGACGGCTGTACGGTCGATTTCAGCAGGGCGGAGGTCTGCAAGGATGGAAAAACGATTGCTCTGACAGCCAAGGAGCATACACTTTTGGAAACTCTGGCCAGGAATGAAGGTAAAATTGTTACGGTCGATGCGCTCTGCGAAGCGCTGTGGGGAGATAATCCGTTCGGCTATGAAAACAGTTTGAACGCCCATGTGCGGCGTGTCCGGGAGAAAATTGAGACAACCCCTTCCGAGCCGAAGTCTCTGATTACTGTGAAAGGTTTGGGCTATAAACTGTTGACAAGGAAGTAGCAACATGAAAGCATTTGGAACTTATATTTCAAAATATCTGTTGTCTTTTTCTGCACTGCTCTTATTGCTGTTATGTGTCAACGCAGCAGTCTTTGGCATCGTTTTTCACAGAACAGTCCGCGAAGATTACCGGGATGACTCTCCGCACGCCATGCTGGAAATGACCGCAGCGGCAGCCACACCGGATGCGCTTTCTGCGGACGCGGCACAGAAATTGCGGGAGAATCATATCTGGGCAATGTATTTAGCACCCGACGGCAGGTGCTTCTGGTCGGTGGAGCTGCCGAAGGAAGTCCCGCAAAACTATACTGTTCAGGATGTTGCCTCTTTTTCAAGGGGATACCTTGCGGATTACCCTGTTTTTGTCTGGAATACCGATGACGGCCTTTTGGTATTGGGATATCCCAAGAACAGCTATGTAAAGCTCACCGGTAATTACTATTCTCTGCAAGCCGTTCAGAAGCTCCCTCTTTTCATTTTTGGAATGTTCGGAATAGACATCGTATGTCTCTTTTTGATTTACTGCTTCTCACGCAATAAGCTCATCCGCAGTACCGAACCGATCATTACCGCAGTGGAAACACTGGCAGACGGTCAACCGGCTTCGCTCTGTGTGCATGGGGAATTGTCCGGTATCGCAGAAAGCGTGAATAAAGCCTCAGAATTGCTCAACAAGCAGAACGAAGCCCGTGCCAACTGGATCAGCGGTATTTCTCACGATATTCGTACACCGCTTTCCGTGATCATGGGCTACGCAGAACGTATTGCAGGGGATAAAACGACCAGTCCGGAAATCCAAAAGGAAGCCCAAATCGTCAGTCAACAAAGTGTGAAAATCAAGGAGCTGGTTCAGGATCTGAATCTGGTGTCGAAGCTGGAATACGAGATGGAACCGCTGCACACGGAGCCTGTCCGGTTGTCAAAGCTCATTCGCACTTATGCAGCAGAACTGCTGAACTCCGGCCTTTCCGATGCTTACACAGTTGAAATCGATATTTCTGACGAGGCGGAAGACGGAATGATTGCAGGCGATGCCCGATTGATCTCGCGCGCTATGAATAACCTTGTTCAGAACAGCATCAGGCACAATCCGAACGGGTGCAAGATTTGGCTTGTGCTGGAACGTACAGATGGAATGCTTGCACTGTCCGTGATAGACAACGGCGTGGGTGTATCTCCTGAAAAGCTGCATGCCTTAGAGAATACGCCTCACTATATGGACAGCACAGATGAGCGCCTAGATCTACGGCATGGCCTGGGGCTTTTGATCGTCCAGCAGATTGCGGCTGCACATAAAGGAACATTCGGGATAGAAAGCATATCGCCGCACGGATGTAAAGCAACGTTGGGATTTCTGCTTTTTCCGTCTATTCGTTAAGGAAAACTCGCGTACATAATAGACAGACGCACCTCTCGGATAGCGGGGGCAAGAAAGCGGCAAGCAATGCAAAGCGGTACCCACTTTGCGAAAACAGGCGGATTCCGTTTACACGGAACCCGCCTGTTTCATGCTTGTTGGGGCGCTGCCCCAATCCCCGCAGAACACAAAACTTGTGTTCTGAAACGATGGATAAATCCATCGGCTGCGCGATTTTGCAAATCGCTTGTTGGCGGGCAGCTCAGCGCTGCTCCGCCTCTTTTTCCCGTCGTTCATTCGCTTCCTCCTGTTCCTTGTCCAGCTCCAGAATACGGTCGATATTGGCCTTGGCCGTCAGCAGCTCTTTCATTTTCTCACGGGCCTTGCGGTAGTCGACGTAGACGGATTTCTTCTCCGTCAGCAGCTCGGCGTACTCGGTATTCAGCGCCTTTATGGTAGGCAGCTTCTTGAGGCCAAGCCCATCAAAATAGCTCTTTGCAGCCTTGTGGATCGTGATCTTGCTTTCATGCTCTGCAAGAAATTTCTTGGAGTACCCGGCTTTGCGATAGGCAACGTAGGTATCGCGGGTCTTGGCGTAACCCACGATATGCTCCCGCAGCACGGCAATCTCGGCCATGCGCTTTTCCGCAGCCTTGATCCTTGCGGAAAGCTCGTTGAAGTGAGCGGACGCTGCCGCCGCTTTCTCCGAGAGAATGGCGTAATCTAACAGCTCATGGTCTTGCAGATAGGCCACCGTCTGTGCCATTTGTTTCAGATTGAACACCGTCGCCCAACGCGCATAGCCAGCGCCCTTGCCAGCGCGTAATTTGGCCTGAATGTCCACCAGCAGATTCCCGCTGCGCTTTTCCGGTTTGACCGGCGCGGCGGTGCTCTTTCGCGGCGTATGTGCCTTTTCACCTGCAATCACCGCACGGAGATCTGCGGGAGTATAACCGTCGCCGAGGGTATCCATGCGAATGGACTTTTTCTGTTCGCCGCCTAACAGGGACGGGACTTTCTTGCCCTTGACCTCATACCCGGCCTGCCGCAGCAGCTCCAGCAGCGTTTCAAAGCTGTCGGGCTTTTGTGTCAGCGCATCGTCAATGGCCGCGCAGATTCGCTCCCGGTGGGAGAGCTTCTTTTTGTCGCCCAGCCACTTGTTGTAGCTCTTGCCGTGGCGCTTCGGATTCTCCACGATGGAGTAGCAATTCTCGATGCAGATGGTATCATTGAGCCGCCGCACGGCACGGCTGCTGCCCCAAAAGTTTCGGAATTTGCGGGTCTGATTGAGCGCGGTGGAGTTCCAAATCACATGATTATGGATATGGGATTTGTCGATGTGGGTGCAGACGATGTAAGCATGGTTGCCCTTGGTGAACCGCTTGGCCAGCTCGCAGCCCAAACGGTTCGCTTCCTCTGGTGTGATCTCACCGGGGACAAAGGATTGCCGCAGATGGTAGGCGATCACATCATCCTCGCCGCGCACTCTGCCGGTCTTTTGGATGTACTGATTTTTGGTGAAAAGAAACTCGGCGTCGGCGATCCTGCTGTCGCATTGCCAGCTCGTAATCAGCCTGCCGCCGTCCGTCTTTTGCGGATTTTCGGTGTAGTCGATGATGGCGCTGATGGCCTGTCCCACCGTGCGGCCTTTGCCGGTGTGCAGGGGCATCAGGCGCGTGGTTGCCATGGGTGTTCACCTCCTTGAAAAGCAAAACGGCCTGCCGAAGCAGACCGTTTGAAATGTGTTAATTTGCAAGAGGTAAAAGCAAACTGATAGTTCAACAAACAGGAATTTCTCGTTTTTTTACTTCCAATGCTTTAGCGTAGGAACTAAAGACTCCATATGTGCCCTGACTTTCTCGGCAGGCCAATTCTCATTTGCCATATGTTCTACACAAAAATCAATAAGCTGTTCTTTGCTCTCGTATGTGAATTTACCATCACTGTAACACCATTTACAGTAATCTTCATTAAATTCGCCATCTGGTTCTTTGCTAAGTGTTTCATCGTCAAGAGGCATTCCGCAACATTGGCAAATAAGCTGTCTCGGAGTTCCTAACAATGTATTGATAGATACGTCGAACAATTTTGAAAGCTGTTTTAAGGTTTCTGTATTTGGGATTGTTTCACCCGTTTCCCAACGAGAAACTGCCTGACGAGTTACAAATACCTTTTCAGCTAGTTCTTCCTGAGAAAGATTGCCTTTGTTTCTCAGACCGAGTATCACATCTTTTGTTTCCATTTATATCACCACCTTGATTTAATTATAATGATTCGCACCGGCAAACACAAGCAACTGGCTGTTGCCCTAAATCTACAAAAATTTTATTTTGGTTTCAAAACTATAGTACAATCTTTTTCATCGATGGCTTCATCAAACCCCTCGCTTTGGATTTCAAAGCCTTATGAAATGATTCGCTTCCTCCATACATATGGACACTATCATAACTTCCGATTTGCAGCTCTATTACTCCCACACCAGCTCATATAGGCTGCGGATGGATTCCATGACCGTATGCCATGACAGGTCGGCAGCATAGGAGAACTTCTTCTGATAAGCCCGCCACAGCTTTTCCATGTTCGGGTCGGCCTCGACTTCATCAAAGGCCGCAGGCGCGTCGGCAAGATACTTCTCTGTACCGCGTTTCTTGGCCGTTGCAATGAGCGCCGCCCGGAGATCAGCAGGAACTATACTCTGTCCGTGGAGCTGGCTCAGAATGTGCAGATCATAGAAATCTCTCATGCGGGTGTTGGCGGTGGCGCGGGACACGACGGTTTCCAACTTCTCGGCCAGAACGGTTTCCAGATTGTACGCCCAAATCTCGATGGAGCGATCCTCCAGCATCAGCTTGAAGCTGTAACGCACCTCGCAGGGCGTGATGGCGTCGCCGGTGGAAATGTCGATCTTGAGCGGCGTTATTACGCCGTCAAACTCCGTTTCCATGCTGACGCGGATGCCCGGATACTCAGCCTCGTCCATGATCTCGGAAATGCGCTTCACCCGGAACTCCACGCCATCGTCCACCGGAACGGAGATGATGGAGGCGATCATATTCTCTACTTCCTCGATGCCGACCGTTGCGCCTTTTACGGTTGCGTCAATGTCCATTGTGGAGCGGGCGTCAAGGCCGACCATAGCAGCCACCAGCATTCCGCCTTTGAGAATGAATTTGTCCCGATATTCCGAAAGAGAAATGCGCTCCAGAAACCGCTCCATCATGTAATTGCGCATCAGGATCTGTGCATCTGCGGATTTGTCCTTGGAGAGATTGCGGATCAGATCTTTGAGCTGCCGTGCAGTCTTTATCATAAAAGTACCTCCAAATACTGCCGAAGCAGTTTTTCAACACGGAACATCTGCGCATAGCGCATCAGCTTCCGTAAGTCCTTATCTTTTCGCTTTGCGTATTGCTTGAGCGCATCCTGAAAGGTCTGCATCTCGATTCCACTGCGGCTGCGGATCAGATCGCAGATGGTGCGCTCCATATCATAGACGGGAACCGGGTTGCCGAACGGCGTGTTCATCGTGACGATCCCCACGTCATGCAATTCTTTCTTGATGGTGTAGACCTTGATGCCATCCGCTTGCAGGCTGGCAGGATTGTAGCCGGTCTTGACGGTGATGGAATACGGATTCGGCTCCCGGTCAGTCAGGTCATGGAAAAACAGCGCGCTCTCATGGGAGAATACGGCCTGCGCACAGCGAAGGTGCAGCAGATACATGGCGTCCGTCCATGCGTCGGGCGAAACATAAACGCCGTGCGCTGCCTGCTCCACGCCGCGCTGCTTGGCGTAGGCGTAAAACGTGGACTTGGCAATACCGATTTCCAAAACCTGCGCCGTTTTGAGGATGCCGTTGTTTTGCTCGAAAAGCAGATCGAGCCGTTCATATGCTGTCACGCGACCACTCCTTTCTTGCTAATATTATATCCGATATTAGCAAGAAAGTAAACATCAATTTTAGAAAAGCAAGCCGAGGCGTTAGACATGTGTTCGTAAAACATGTTTAGACCGAAATTACGAAATGAGCATCTGTTAAAGCAGGATTGGGAAAAGGGATGTCATATCTCAGCCACGGTGACTGAGTATGGCATCCCTTTTATACGTCTTAATTGTTACTTGAGTGCACCATTAATATCGTTGAATAATGTACGTATAGGCTCCCTATACTCAGATTTTAGGTGTCCCTTTTCTGACGTAATACCACTCTTTGACTGCATACTGCGTCCTTTTTTATCGCGTATATCATCGGCTGGTAACACGAAGAATTTATAATCTGTTTCCGAATACTCTCGTTTTAGCTCTTCAAATACATCAACCTTATCTCCATCTAAAATTGATACGACATGGCGATAGCCCATATCTCTGAACAAAGCTAAAAACGCACGCATTTTAGGTGCACCGCCTACGCCCCACCCAAAGAAATCACCGTTTATTGATAGGTCGAGCTCTTTTTCAATCTTTTTAAAAATTACAACATCTTCCTGTCCCTCGACTAGAATAATGCGATCTTCTAAAAAGAACACTTCGTTTGCTTCCAATCCGAGCGTATGTGGATTATTTAAGTCTTTAGCAATGCCTTCAAAAAGGGAACGACAATGATTTGATAGACAATAGCACTTCGAGTCAGTGCCTTCCTTTACAATTCGAACGAGCTGTGCTCCATTAATAATTGCCGTCCAATTTATGAAATAGGGGGAATGAGTACAAATTACAATCTGTCTTGTTTGAGCATATTCTATAAAAAGAGTCATAAGCCTTTTTTGTAGAGACGGATGCACTGATAACTCTGGTTCATCTATTACAATAGTTGTTTGAGGTTCTGCATCGAATAAAGCGGCACATATTGTAAAAATGCTCCATATACCATCACCAACACCTTCGCTACTATGAACGACATCATTTTTTGTATACTTTATGTAGTAATTTCCGCTATCTCGTTGTTCAACCGTCCATTGAAAATCGTCACCGAGAATACGCGTAATCAAACCATTAAATTCTTTTTTATGCTTTTCGATTTGGAATATTCTGGCATTAAAGTTGTCGAGAGAAGAAGCTCGTTGATTTTCTAGCTTATGTGCTTGGGACATATACAAATCTTTATCCCAAGTTAACCTTGAAAATTCAAAAGGAACCGCTCTTCTTGATGGAAGAATATAGTTTTTCGAAGAAATCTGCCCTGTTTTTTGAGTAGAACTACCCCCTCCGGGTATGGACTTAATACAAGCTATTTTTCCTGAGCTGTCTTCTACTTGAAGATTCACGATTCCACCAGTTTTTTTATTTCTGCGTCCTTCAGAAAAAGATGGACTGTCGGAGCCATTGAATGCGCGAATAGCTTCAATTATTGTCGTTTTTCCAGCATTGTTTGCACCGGTAATAATTGTAAGACCACTCCCTAAGTTCTGAGCGTCTGGAATTGCAAACTGGATTGTCTGGCTGGAGCCAAAACCTCGAAATCCGGAAATTTGTATTTCTTTTATCATTTGTGATGCCGGTCCTTTCTTTACTTTTTCCTTTTACGATAGGGCTTGTTTTTTCCTCTTTGGTTAATTGGAGTTCTTAAAAGTTTCGATTTTTTAAGAATTCCAATCAACAAAACAAATTCTTCCTTCGTGAGCGCATCGTAGTCGAGTCCGATTGTCGCAAGGTACGCGCGGATTTTCTTTTCCTCGGAACTACCCTCGAAGTTCATCGCATCCTGCAACTGACCCTGTACGGTTGCTACGAGAGAACTTTCATCCGCAGTCATAGTGTCGGGGCGATGCTGCTCTCGAATGTCACGGAGAATGACTTTTAGGTCATCCGCAATCAGGCTTCCGAAATATTCATCCTCTCTGATCTGCGCGACTTCCAGCGTCCGCAGGTACAGGTCGTTTGCATTGCCGCCGTTTTTCATCAATGCCATCTGTCGAACCGCTTCCAGCACGGCGTTCATATCGTTGATTCGCATATCCGCGATCCGGTCAACGTAAATCTCGGCGTCCAGCATAAACCGCTGGAAGTCTTTGTGGCAGATCAGCTCCGACAGCAGCCGGTGGTTGAACTTACCCGTTCTCAACACTTCGATTGCATCATCACCCAAATGCAGAGCGTCCAGCTCTGTGTTTGGGTGATTTTTTTGTTCTGTCAGTCCCAGCAGATAGTCGGTGGACACGCCGTAGAACTTTGCTAGTTCCACCATGCTGAACGGGCTGATGTCCTTGAAATCGTCGGCTTCGTATTTCCCCAGCGCGGACTTTGAAATGCCTGTTTCCGCAGAAAGCTGTTCCAGCGTCAGACCGCGCTCTACGCGCAGGTCTTTGAGCCGCTCCTGAATGGTGAGTTTTGGCTGCATAGCGGTGTCCTCCCTTCAAATTTCCGCCTTTTCCGGTCTTGTCTATAAGCGTGGAAATCTGCGTTTTTCTGCGTGTTTTCCTACCTCTTGGATATACGGGAGCGGGCTATATTTTTCGCTAAAATGGTCTTGCAATCGCACCTGAACCTTGAAAATTGCATGACCGTCCGAACGGGATATGTCCCCTAGCGAAGTAAGCGCCATGACCGCGAAAGCGTGAGCGTACCAACGGGGACGAAACGCCGGGAGCGATCCTCCGGGCAGGAACGACGTTCGGAAAGAGCGGCAAAATCAAACGTAAAAATCGAAGCAAGTGAAAACGGCGAAATAGTTTTCTGCTCTGTGCGGTTATCTGCATGGAATAGAGTGCTATCAAACAGCGAACGGCGTTTGCCGTTCGGAATGATATTTCGTCGTTTCACGCAAAGACACACCAAGCGGCAAAAGCGGAAGGTGCCGCCTGTGACCAACACATCATCGGCGGCATTTCCAGCAAAAAGCCGTGTATTAAAAACCAGCGCCCTATGGCGAACGGATGTCACGATTTGACAAATCCATTTTACCATAGAGCGCGCCGAAAAAACAGGAGGAAAGTTTGAATATGAGAAAATCTGAAACCTATCGCAATGAGATCAAGTCCTATATCGTCCGCACCGGCATGACCATGACCGAGGTGGTGGACTACCTTTCCGATGAATACGGCTGGAGCCGCAGCGTCCCCAACCTCTCCGGTAAACTCAAGCGTGGTTCGCTTCGCTACGGCGAGGCGGTGGAACTGGCGGACGCGCTGGGATATGACATTGTGTGGAAGAAGAGAAAATGAAAATGTTAGTCTGATTTGCAACACAAATAACAAGTCTTTTATTTCGAGGCTGGAAAAGTTCTGTGCAATATGATAAAATTGAATATGAGGTGAAAACCGTATGATCAAATTCTCAGACTTTATGCCAGTCGATTTTCCAGATAAGACGAAAGTTAAATTTAACATGAATGCAGGGAATACTGCTTTGCGTGCGTGGGACTATCTGCTGGATGATGCCCCTGAATGGATTGCAATGAATGCCCACAAGCGTAAACAGGCAAATAACAATTTGAATCACGCGGATTATCTTCTGGCTTTTGCACAGTATTATCCTTATGGTCCCCAATATTACATTTTCGGTGGAATGTACCGGGTTGAAAAAATTCTCCCGGAAGTATTTGATGCCGTCGGGTATAAGCTTACACTCCTTCCTGATTATGCGGACTATCGTAAGCGATTGATTATTAGACTAAAGAAACCGATCGGCAGAGATATTTATAACAAGCCATATCAGTCTGTTCAAAGAGATTTTGACCCCGAAGTATACGAACTTGCTCCGGCTACGAAACTTGGCGCATTCCCCGGATACAGCAAAGTACTTTTGAACCATAAAGATTTGCAGACCATTATCAAGCTGGACGCTCCTGAGTGGAAAAATGCTCTTTCTAGCGTGAAAGGCGTTTACTGTATTATAGACCGTTCAACAGGACAGCTCTATATCGGATCGGCGACGGGGGATATTGCTGGCATCTGGCAGCGTTGGTCATCTTATGCCGATGTAACGAATCTTACAGGCGGCAATAAGGCTTTTGAAGAACTGAAAAACAATGGAGCGGACTACATCGTAGAAAATTTTTCATACTCCATTTTGGAGATATTTGATATGCGTACAAAGCGTGAGGATATTATTCAACGCGAGTCGTATTGGAAACGGGTTTTTCAAACAATAAAGTACGGTATGAATAACAATTAGAACTGTACTACAACGGAAGGGAGGTTGATTGCAAATATGACGAAGCAATATAAGGGACGGACTGCAACTATTGAAATTGACGAGAAGAATGTCATAATCAAATCTTCCGGATTCTTTTCATCATCAAAGAAAACTATTTCACTTAGGGATATAAAGAATGTAGAACTTAGTGCAAGTTCATTTTTCTCAAAGGATACGGTGGAAATATACCATGGCAGTAATGTTGAAAAAGTTCAGTTTTCCAATTCTGCCGATGCGAAGAAAGCAGCGACCGACATCACAGATATCGCAAGGAAAAACAGGCGAACATCTCCACTCGGGGAACTCACTGGACTTGCCACATCGTTATTTGGAATTGGCGTATCTGTTGCCTCCGCCATAAAAGAGGATCAAGAACGACAGCGGAAAAGGGAAATTCAAAAAGCAGAAGCCGAATATAAAAAGGCTGTTGATGACTTTCTTAACTCTGGTAAACTAACGACCACTACTTATGTCAACGGAAGAGAGTTTAACCGTCCTACTGCTAAAGACGATGTAGAAGCTGTATTTATTGCAGAGTATGCAAAGTCACCCCGCACCGCAGAACAGCCATGGTCACAGAAATGGACGGAGCAATACGGTATTCAAGATGTTCCTGCCTATCTGCAATCTGTGGTTGCAGATGGATATTTGGAAGAAGCCGTTTTGGGGAAAGCGCTTTCGACCCTCACAGGGGAACAGCTTAAAACAATGTTGTCCGATCTTTCGATGAAAACGAGCGGGGCAAAGGGTATTCTTATCCAGCGGCTGGTGGAAGAAGCAGATGAACATAGGGTGCGACAGCTTTTACCAAATCCTGTATATGCGCTTACTGAGAAAGGTGCTGAGTTGCTGAGGGCTAATCAGTCTGTACTTGCTGATATGTGGATAGATTGTGAGAAAGCCATTGAGCAGGGTAAAAATGTTGCACCGGAGTTTAAGAAACCTGATACTAAAAAAGTAAAAAAGAAAAGAACAGCTAAGAAGCAACTGACAGATGCAGAGAAACTTCGAGAATACAAAAAATCGCTCAGGACTCTATATGAAGCATTAAAAGGTCCTGAAATTCGAGAGCAAATTTCAGCAATCAAGGCTTGTAAACCGACCAGAAAAGAGTTGGAAGAGGATTTGCGGGGGATATGTGCGAATGCCTGTTATTCCCCTATTCCGTACTCCGAAACAATGGGGAATATCTATCAGTACAGAGATTTCTACTCCGAAGAACTTATTGACCAAATATACAAAGGGCAAACAAAGTATATGCTCTTTGATAGAATCGGTTTTGCAGATTTGGTTCATAAGATTTCCGGTGATACCCCATTTGACTTTTTCGCATTTATTGACAAGAAATGGGATATGTTTGTATCGGAATATATGAGAACGCATTGAACGTCACTATTCCGGGATAGGAAGAAATATCCCTTTGGAACAAAGGGCGCACTTCTATACTCCCCTGACGGGAGTATGTGCGCTCTGCGAGGCAGACAGCCCGGACAGACAAATGTCCGGGCTGTTTTGCGTCGCGTTGCTCCGTACAAGGGAGTGCCTCCCTTGCGCTGCCATAGCAGCTATCCCAGCGCACTTTGCAGTGAAAACGGTCTGCTGGCGCAGACCATTTCCATTGCAAAGTCTGAAAATCCCATACCGTGAGTCAGACCGTCTACCGAAAACGTAGGCGGTCTTTTTGCATTTATCCATCCCATCATTTATCAGTCAGGAGGTTAAAATCATGCACGAAAAAGAAATTGAAAGGCTGCAAGCCGAGAAAGAAAAGGTTGAGCGTCAGCTTGCACAGGAGCAGCACAAAATCCAGCGCCTTGAGAACCGCGCCGCCTACTATGAAAAGGGAGATCGGCGCAAGCGGGCGCACCGGCTTATCACCCGTGGCGCAGCCATTGAGAGCGTCGCACCTCAGACAAAAGATTTGAGCGAAACTGCGTTTTATGCTTTTGCGGAACAGGTCTTTGCTCTACCAGACGCGCAAAGACTGCTCACGGAAGTTGTCAGCCATCACGCAGGAGGTGATTGACCATCGCACTTTTTCATTTTCATGTGACGCAGATCAAGCGCAGCGCGGGGCAATCTGCCGTGGCTGCTGCCGCCTATCGCGCTGGTGAAAAGCTGCACAGTGAGTATTACGGCGAGGACAGCGACTACACCCGCAAAGGCGGTGTGGTCTGTTCTGAAATCCTGCTGCCATCTCACGCGCCGCCAGAGTATGCAGACCGTGAAACGCTCTGGAATGCCGTGGAGAAAGCCGAGCGCGGAAAGAAAGCCCAGCTTGCATATAGCTTTGACATTGCCTTGCAGAACGAGTTTTCCATGCAGGAGAACATCGATCTTGCAAGGCAATTTTTATCGGACAATTTTGTGAGCCGGGGCATGGTGGTGGACTTTGCCGTGCATCAGCCGGACAAGGAGAACAGCGGCATTTCCAACCCGCATTTTCACGTCATGTGTCCGATTCGCCCCATAGAACCGGACGGCAGGTGGGGAAACAAACAGCGGCGGGAATATGTGCTGGACGAACAAGGGGAGCGCATTCTGGACGAGGCGGGCAATTATGTGTTCAACGCCGTTCCTACGACGGATTGGGGCAAAGCGGAGACGCTGGAAGCGTGGCGGCAGGCGTGGGCTGAACTGTGCAACGCCAAGTTTGCCGAGAAAGGCTTGGACTGCCGCATCGACCACCGCAGCTTTGCCCGTCAGGGCGTGGAGCAGATTCCCACCCAGCACGAAGGTCCCACCGTCCGTGCAATGGAGGCAAAGGGCATCCGCACCGACAAGGGCGATCTGAATCGCTTCATTCGGAAAACCAATGCACTGCTGCGGGAAGCAAAAGAGAAAATCGCCGCGCTGATCAGTTGGCTGAAGGACGTAAAAGCCGAGCTTGCCAAGCCCCAGCCACCCACGCTGAATGATCTGCTGGCGCTGCATTGCGCCAATCGAAACAAGGGCGCATACAGCAATAAGGCGAAGAATACCAATTTGCAGCGTTACGCCGAGACGTTCAGCTTTTTACAATCCAGGAACCTTTATACCGTGGATGATCTGGATAACGCACTTCACGCCATGCAGGATAAGATCGACGCGCTGAAAAAGTCTGCTTCCGCAAAGCTAACTCGTATCAAGGAGTTGGACGAGCTGCTGCGTATGGTGGACTACTACAAATCTGGCAAGCCCGCTGCGGATAAGCTGAAATCCATCTGCTTTGAGAAATCACGGCAGAAGTACAAAACGGAACACGATAACGAGCTGCGGACGTTTTACATGGCAGAGCGCAAGCTGAAACCGCACTTCAAGGATGGCAAGCTGCCCATCACCGCATGGCGCAGGGAACGGGAGCAGTTGGAGCAGGAATATAGAGACATTCAGACGGAGCTTTCGCCGCTCCATGCCGACGCAAAAAAGCTCTGGGCAATTCATTACAACATCTATGAGGTGCAGCATGAGCAGGAGCGCCAGAACGCCGCGACGCGGCAGAAAAAGCAGGAAATTGAACACTAATTTGAATAGAAAGATCAGGAGGTACTTATGAACACCGATAAGCAATTTGAACACGAAATCGACCCTGATCTGCTGGCAGAAATCGAGGAATGGGAAAAGGCAGACCACGACGAGCCAGCGGAATATTACTTCTCCAATCCAGACCCGTATCTGAAACCGCAGCCCCTGCCGCCCAACCACCCACGGCACAACTGCTACTTCAACGAGGACGGACATCTCTGCGTGAAAAATCTGTCCGCGTTCTGGGTCCCCGAATTGACCGTCACCGAGGTCATTCACGGTACGGTTTATAGCGTCACGGGCAGCTATGAGGGAACAGAGAGCTTTGTCCGCAAGTTAGAGCGTATCACCAGCAAAAAATTCACAGAAAAGATGGAGGATTCTGAATGACAAATACACAGTCTCTTGGTACAATAGAAGCAACCAATCCTGTACTGACAGTTGCTCCACCAAAGGAGGATTCAGAAATGAACGGAGCAACAAACAAAATCACAGCACTCTACTGCCGTCTTTCGCAGGAGGATGAACGCGCTGGGGAGTCTTTGTCCATTGAAAATCAGAAGGATATGCTTTTGCGGTACGCACGAGAACACCATTTCCCAAATCCCACATTCTTTGTGGATGATGGCGTAAGTGGTGTGACCTACGACCGCCCAGGTTTTCAAGCAATGCTCGCAGAAATCGAAGCGGGCAGAGTGGCGGTCTGCTGCACGAAAGACCTATCCAGACTGGGGCGAAACTCTGCACTGACAGGGCTTTACACCAACTTCACCTTTCCGCAGTACGGTGTCCGCTACATTGCCATCAACGACAATTTTGACACCATTGACCCCAACAGCACAGATAATGATTTTGCGGGCATCAAGAACTGGTTCAACGAGTTTTATGCGCGAGATACCAGCCGCAAAATCCGCGCTGTCAAAAAGGCGAAGGGGGAGCGCGGCATTCCGCTGACAACTAATGTTCCCTACGGTTATCTGAAAGACCCGGAAAATCCGAACCGCTGGAAGGTTGATCCGGTTGCTGCCGATGTGGTGAAACGCATCTTTTCCATGTGCATGGAGGGCAGAGGTCCGCAGCAGATTGCGAACCAACTGAAAGCGGACAAGGTGCTGACACCGACTGCCTACAAGACCTTGCAGGGGATCAAAAGCCCCAATAAGAAACCGGAAGACCCGTATGGCTGGGGTGACAGCACGGTTGTCAGGATTCTGGAACGCCGGGAGTACACAGGCTGCACCGTCAACTTCAAGACCTACACCAATTCCATCTGGGACAAAAAGCAGCGAGAAAATCCTCTTGAAAAACGAGCCATCTTTCCCAATACCCACGAGCGCATTATTGACGATGATGTGTTTGAAAAGGTGCAGGAGATCCGCCAGCAGCGGCACCGGATGACCCGCACGGGAAGAAGCAGCATTTTCTCCGGACTTGTTTACTGTGCGGACTGCGGTTCCAAAATGCTGTACGGTTCATCCAACAACGGCGATTTCGATCAGGACTTCTTTGACTGCTCTCTGCATCGCAAGCACAAAGAGAAATGCAATGGACATTTCATCCGTGTCAAAGTCTTGGAACAGCTGGTTTTCAAGCACATTCAGGCAGTTATGGGGTATATCCTGCGCCATGAGGATTATTTCCGCACGATCATGGAAGAACAGCTCCGTGTGGAAAGCTGTGAGCAAGTCCGCATCCGCAGAAAGCGTCTGGAAAGCAACGAGCGGCGCATTGCCGAGCTGAAAAGACTGTTCATCAAGATTTACGAGGACAACGCCAGCGGGCGACTGACGGATGAACGCTACGATATGCTAAGCCAGACCTATGAAGCGGAGCAGAAGCAGTTAGAAGCGGAAACGATCACCTTGCAGCAGGAGATCGAAGTACAGGAACGACAGAACGAAAACATTGAGAAGTTCATTCAGAAAGCGCATAAGTATGTCGGCATTGAAGAACTGGACGGCTATGCTCTGCGCGAGCTGGTGTCTGCCATCTATGTGGACGCGCCGGATAAGTCCAGCGGCAGGCGGGTACAGCACATCCATATCAAATATGATGGTCTGGGCTTTATCCCCCTGAATGAACTGATGAAAAAGGAAACGGCGTGACCGAAGTCACGCCGCCCCTTGAAAACACAAGGTTTTCACCATTTTTTGATTTTACTGTTTTACGACCACCCGGTATTCGCCCCGGCTTGTGCTTTAACTATGGATAAAATTTTTCATGGCTGCGTTTGCGCCTTGCAGCTTGCCCAGTCCCCACACGGCCAGCATCGGAAGTCCCATCGGGCTGATTAGAAACGCCAGCACAAGAAGGATGATGCCGTTCTTTACGGAGTAGGTAATCAGCACGGCGAAAGCCAGCAGGGAGAGCAGGCCACTTGCCAGCTTGAACACGAAGCTGGAGCAGGATAGCAGCCCAGCGCACAGCCAGACGAACAGGGACAGGATAAGCGACAGCGGCACAAAGAGAATTTTCAGGATGAACATTTTGCGGCCTCCTTTTCACAAAGTGCGGTCAGCGCGTCACGC
>ERZ779894.525-NODE-525-length-44111-cov-45.633671_pt1 | contig 44111 bp, 66 predicted proteins | sample MGYA00511587_ERZ779894 | MGnify/ENA primary metagenome ERZ779894 (study PRJEB29588, sample SAMEA2160490) | human gut metagenome | biome: human gut; feature: human-associated habitat; material: faeces | place: Denmark | collected 2008/2010 ... | reverse complement strand
TAACAATTTTATTAATTCTTAACAACCTATTAACAACCCTTAACCAACTTTAACCAACAAAAACAAACTGTTAACAACTGTAAAAATTTAAAAATAACTATTGACAATTTAAAAATATCTGTTATAGACTAGTTATAAGTTAATATAAATTTTAAAAATAACTATTGACAAACGCAACAATTGTTGTTATATCTTAGACAGGTTTTAGAAAAGGATTGAATAAGATGATAACAGCTGAAGAAAGAGACATCAAAAGGAAGTTAAAGAACAATAAGAAACTTTATATACTCTTGTTGATTCTATCAATAGTCCTTGGCTTGCCTTGGATAGCTTTCTTGGCTCTTTTGCCAGCTATAAGAATTATTAAAATAACACTTGAATAGTAGCAAAGCTACATATGACATACTTAAAAAAGTATTGACACCAAATAAAATATATGCTAACGTAAACACACTTAATAAATTTGTGAAAGGAAAGAGAAATGACACAAACAGCTTTACAAGTCTTGTCTAACAACCTTAAGACTATTAAAAACAGTAGACAGAAATACGAAACAACTGTGCAAGATTCTATTGAAGTCTTTTTGAACAACTATGAGGGTGCTTTAAGTCGTAACAGTAAACCTTTGCAGGACTTATTGGGAGCTGTAGCACCTAAGGACGTTCAAATTATCAAATGGTACCTTGCAAAATGCTCTAACATCAAAGCCCTTAAAAGCAATGATAAAGGCAACTTGCAGATTGTAACAGCTGATAATCAGCCTTTACAAGTTAATGACTACATTATTGAACACTGCTGGTATGACTTAAAAGTATCTGTTAAAGTCACAGAGGATTTTAAAGACTTAAGAACAATGCTATCAAGTTTTAATAGCTTTCTTAACAAGGCTATCAAAAGCAAAGAAAAGCTACAGTTAACCGATAAAACTATTGCAGACTTGAGCACTTTAAAGACACAGTTAGAGTCTTATAAATAGCTATAAAAGGGCTATTAGCAAACTGTTAGTAGCCTTTTGATAGTTAGCTAAGGACATAGTTTAAAAGCTATTTTAAGGACTATAGACAGGGGTTATTTAAAATTTGGTATAACTTATGCCTGATTATAAACTTTCTTCTGTACGCCCTTAAAAAGTGCCTTTAAATGGTTGTTTACAACTGCACCCACTGTAAACAGTCTTTAAAAGTTTGGTGCAAGATACATCGTAAAGATGTACGATAAGCTTTTAATAGCTATTTAAAGCCCGTACAGAGGGTTTTATAGTTTTCTGGTATAGTCTATCATAAAAACTAAAAGAGTGTACTGTACGGGCTTTAAACAGCTTTTAAAAGGGGTATTATACTATGAAGGTAACACACATAAAAGAATCTGTTAAAAATAGAACACATAAAGGCAACTTAAATAGCCGTACACACTACAGAATAACTTTAACAGAACAACACAAGACTATTATTGCTAATAGAAAACATAAACTATCTATCAGAGACAATAACAACGGCATTGATAAAGACACAAGAGATTTTATAATTAATAAATGGTGTAGTGCTGGTTATACTCTAAAAGACTTTTATAGTGTCGGAGTAGTTAAAGCTCTGCAATACATCGCCGAACGTGACTAAGTAAATAAAATTAACACAAAACCAAGAGCCCTTATACAGGACTTGTTAAAGACAGTTAAGAGTTATTCTTTTAATAGTCTTTAACAAGTCCTGTATAAGGGCTTTAATAGTTTTTAATAGGGAGTAATTAATTATGTTATCTAATAAGTATAAACAGTCTTTAAAAGATTTAAACAGTAGAATAGAGCTGTTAAAAGATAGAATAAGTCTATTAAAGACTATTAAAGATAATAAAGGTATAATAGATATTAAAGATTATACTGCTGTTAAAGAGTCTTTAACATACTGTAAGAATCTTAAGAGAACTATTAAAGCTAATACAGCTATTACAAGTCTTTTAAAAGACTATTAATATACTATTAATATATCTTTAATAATAGTATCACCCCCTGGCAACCTACAAGGTTATTATACAACACTTTATAGAGGTTGTCAAGTACTTTAAGAACTATTAAAGATAATATTGAGTCAATACAGCTTTCTTCATCTTCAGAGTATTCTAACTGTATGTTTATAACTTTTTATACTGATACAGCTTATAAAGATACTTATTTAAAAGAGCTTAAGGAACTGTAAAATATACCAGTCTTTTTTAATCGTACTGTGTTACCATTATATAAACTCAGTAATGAGAGCTAATCTTTACTTATTTAGGTGGTTCTTATTATAATTTTAACAGTCCGTACACAGATTGCTCTACTAATAAATTGATATTCTTAGGAGAATTATAAAGATGTATAAATGGGAACTTGATAAACCTGTGTTGTTTCAGCCTAGAGAAATTGTTGAAAATTTAAATGCTCTTTTTAATGTTACATTTAGAGAGCGTTATTGTAGATGGTTTGAACACGTTATCGAAAATAATATCCATCAGCCTGTTATTATAAGGAAGACAGGAGCTTTTGAATACATATATCAAGTTTTTGGAAGTGTCTCTTATAATGATACAATACGCAGAGGAAATTATATAAGATATAATCAGTCTCAAATTACATTAGGAGAACTTTAAAGATTGCGGTAGGTGTTTTTAATATGGTTCTGAAAGATTCATAAGCTGGTAACAGCTATGATAGCCGCCCTTAAGAGGGCTTGTTTTAACTTAATAGAAAAGGAAAAGAATATGTTGGATATTAACAAACTGATTGCTGATTTGAAAAAAGCTGCTGGTGATTCTGTAACCATCACTGTCAATGTTGTTTCAGCTGATGCAGCAGCTCCTGAAATGCCTTACACAGACTTTAATGTAGGTGATAGAGTTATGGTATGCCACATTAAAAAGGATGGTACAGGCACTAAACATACTTGGGGAACTGTAACTGATGTTCTTCAAAAGGATAATAAAGGCTGGTACACTCGTGTTGCTGGTGATAATGACTGCCATTACAAGACTGGCCTTAAGTATGATGAAGAAAGACTTGGGTCTAAAATCATTAGCTTAGACTAATAGTAGGCTTGTGTAATCGGGGAGCTTTGCTCCCCGTATTCTTTTATGTAGGAGAAGTAAAGTGCAAAACGAAGAGATTATAAGAGCTTTTAGAGCTATTGAATTATTGTTTAAAGATATTGATGTGTCTAAAATGAAGAGAGAAGACCTTTCAAAGATAGATAAATCTGAAAGTGATACCTTTATTATGGCTATCGATGATAAACTTAAAGAGTTCTTGGAAGTATTTAATAGCTATGTTCTCAGAGATAAGAAAGTTTATTCGTTGATAAATGAAGAGTATCTTAAAAAGATTGAAGGTAAAGTATCTTTAACAGTATCTTTCGATAATTACATTGATACTTTAAGACTCCTTAAAGCTGCTGGTATTGATGCTTATCCTGATATTGATGAGTGTCTGTTAAATCCTGATTTCAAAAAGCATATGGATGAAATTGATGCTTCCTTTGATTACTCTCAATCTGTTGACTGTCCTTTGAAGTCTCTTAATCCTTTGGAAGAATTGAAAGCTTTACTAGCTTTGTCACAATATCCTAATGGACTTGGTAAAGAAATCTATGAGTACGCTAATAAGGAACACGAGTTTGTACTTGAAGCTTTCAAAGACTTTAAAGTTACTAACAATCGTATCTTCATTCCTCTTTCAGAAGTTGATAGATACAGACTTAAGCAGTTCCTTGTTGAACGTAAGCAAACAGATAAGCTCTCTATGTACTCTGAAATGAAAGCTATTGTTATCTCTAAGAATCCTATTGATTATTTCTATTGTTCTTATGGTAATGCTTTTCAATCTTGCTTTGCTCTATCATCTAATTATAAATGTTGGTATGGCTTTGTTCCTTTTGTAACAGCTGATGAAAGCTTTATTGTGTATGGAACTACAGGAGATGTGATGAAAACATCTGTTATCTCTGGCACAAAATTCCATAGTCCTAATATGTTATGGAGAGCTTGGGGATATGCTGATGAAAATAAAAACTTGTTGCTTGATAAAAAGTATCGTAACAGTAACTACAATCTTCTTATTGAATTCTGTTGCAAGTTCTTAAAAGATAAGTTCAATGCTATCTGTGATGGTCCTCATAGTTCAGATGAGAGAAGAAGTCTTTTTAATGGAGGCAAGGGATTGTATAGAATCTTTAGAGAAGAATTAAAGTTCTATTCAGATTCTTTAATAGCTGATAACAGAAGAAAGAAAGTAGACTTTAAGTATGGCTGTGGTATCAATATTGATGCAGAGTATATTCCAGAATGGATGAGAGATTACTCTGATTTCCTTACATATGCAAAGTCTTGTAGTAGCATTGGTTCTATAAACTTAGACAGTCCTAGTGTTATTGTTAATGGTGTTCTCTTTACACCTAAGAGATGTCCTATAACAGGTTTAAATATTCCTGAAGAAAAGAGTAAACACGAATACTCAAAGTATTTTTCAAGTCCTGTTTCATCTCTTGCTGTCATTACTTATATTAATGGTGGCATTCTATTAGATTCTATCACATCTTCTTCACGTGAAATTTCTACTTCTCACTTCAGTATTAGAGGTGCTAGAACAGATAGAAATATATTCTCTGAAGGATGTTTATATCTTTATAAAGGTATTAATTCTTCAGTATCTATGCCTTCTTTAAAGTCTTTGAAAGAACATCTTAAAGGATACATTAAAGAGACTTCTTTAGATGCTATCTTGTTGAGAGTTGTTGAAGATGACAAAGTAACAATACAAGTATTTAAAAGGTAAGCTTATGAAAGATTTAATAAAACTTTATTCTATCTATTCAGTTGGTCAAACTGATGGTGAAAGAGAAATCTGTGATTGGATTTGTGCAAAGCTTGACAGTCTTAAGGTAGTTTATAAAAGGGTTGGTAACACTATCTATAGCTTTACAAAGAACAATAAGGTTATGTTATCAGCTCACTTAGACCAGGTAGATACTAATGGTAAGCCTGCACATTTCTATCAAGATTCTATTGGAAATATTGCAGCCTTTAATAGTAAATGGCAAAGGACTTCTTTAGGTGCTGATGATAAGAATGGTGTGTGGATTATTCTCAAGCTCCTTGAAAAGGGTTATAAGTTTGACTTTATTATTTCAGAGTGTGAAGAATGCGGAGGCTTTGGAATAGCTAAAGTAGACCCTTATATAGAGGAGTCAACAGCTTCTTATTGTCTTGTGCTAGATAGAAAAGGAAACTATGACATCCTTAATAAGGGAGGTGCAACAACATATTGCCAAGCTCTTGCACATAACCTTAAGAACTTTTTTAACAATGGTTACTTTGTTACTACTGGAGGTATGTCTGATACACAAACAATATGTAAGCATAAAGAGTCTGTTAATATGTCTGTTGCATACTTTGGACCACATACTAAAGATGAATACACAGATTTTAATAGATTAAAAGAAATCTTAAATGATGTAGAGAAAGTTGTTAAAGGAGACTTCGTGCATTACGCTTCTAAGCCTGCTGATTACACTCCTAAACCAGTTGCTTCTACATCTGCAACAGCATACCCTAAGCATTGTTGGAAGGATATTTATGATGCATAAGTTATTTGAATATGGTAAAGTATATTTATCAGATGATAAAGGTAATATAGTAGGACCTTATAAAAGCACTGTTGAAGCTTCTCTATATGCTGTAGAGAATGACACGATACTTATTGCATTAGACCCTTTAGTAGGGCGTAAGAAACCTAAGAAGACTGTAACAGGTATCACGTTGAACTTCAATGATAACACAGTAGATATTAAAGGTGCTGCTTGTTGTGGCTATGAAGAGGGTACTGCCAGTATCAAAGATGAAGATTTAAAAGAACCTCTTAAGCTTATTGACAAGTGCTACTCTGCTTTTAAAGATACTGAGGTTATCGGCGTACCACCAATTGCAGGAGAATGTTTAGATGCATTGTTATATATGTGATAGGGAGACTACCAACTTTAGGAAAGACCCTGATGGTTCCTTTGTTTGTATTTGTTCTTCTTGTAGAAAAGCAATCAATGATTGTAACAAAATCTATAAAGATATATATGAGGATGATGTATATGTAAAGGCATCTTCAATGTCTGATGTAGAACTTATAGAGTACATTGATAAATCTATAAAGGAATAGCTACGATGTCAAATACATTTATGTATATTAAAGTAGATAAGAATATACCTGTGAAAGAGTATTTAAAATTCTTTGAAGATAATTTTAAAGGTGACAGAAAACATTACTATGATTATATATTTGAAGGATGCGGAGGAGAAGGCTATTATTGTCTATATGATGGACTATTTAGACCAGAGGAAATGTCTTATGCAAATATTAAAAGATGTCTTTCTGAGGAACCTTCACTTGAGCCTGTCTTATTTACTTTAGGATGTGTAACTTTAGGAGAAATACAATGACTGTGAAAGAACTTATACAAGAACTGAATAAGTATAAGGAAGACATTGAAGTTTCTTGTGCGGTTGATACTAGCTATAGTCTATGGGCTTATCCTGTATCTTCTATAGCTATTCGTAGTGCTTATGAGGATGGTGAATTATCTGAAGAAGGTTCTTCTAAACGTCTTTGTATATTTTTAAAGGAGAATGGATAATGCGGATTTCAAAAGAGTTTATAAAAAGCCTGCCAGAATTTTCCTATTGTTCTTTTAAAGGTACAGAGGGTGTTCTTTATAAAGGCTCGAGGACTTTTTACTTCTTGAGTAATGATGACTGTTGGAATGGAGCTTACTGTTCGCAGCGAGAACAAAAGGGTTTTTCCTATTCTTGGGCATTAGATCTTAAAAATGTAACAGATGGATTATATGATGACAGTCTTATTCTTAAAAATGATTACTATAGAATTGGAGAGCTGTGATGTATAAGTATGTTCCTATCCTATACAAAAAGAGTATTTGTATGCTATATTCTAACGATAATATGAATTATTTTTTGCTTAATAATTTACCAGATTATAAGGGAGCTAAACCAAAAGATAAATTACTTATTCAAAACCATTTCATTTATAGCTGGCACATACATAAAAGCAATGTTAATAATGCTTTTAATAGTGGTGTATTTAAACACTATTTAGGACCACTTAATATTACGTTGGGAGAATTATAATGTCTGTTAAAGATACTATGCAAAGAATTGCAGAAGAAAACGGAGCAGTTCTTTCAAAGAATGCTGATAGAATTTGTAAGATTAAAGAAAGAAACATTGATGAGTATGCTTGTCCTTGTTATCCTGATGATGTTGAACACTATTGTATGTCACAGCTTTGTAGAACAGAGTTGATGACTAAAGGAAGATGTCATTGTGGTTTATTTGAGAGGAGTGTGAAATGATTACATCGATTATATTAATAATGCTTTTGTTGATTGATGCAGTTCTTTTGTATAAGTTCTATGAAAGCCATAGAAGATATAAAAAAGCTTTAATAAAGATTGCATATGATGAAGCTGTAGGCTATACCAGTATGCCATCAATAGCTATCAGAGCTTTAAAAGGAGTAGATTAAAATGGCTTTAATTCATTATGTAGTTTGTTCAGATTTTGGAGAAGGCAAGAAAGGAGCTGTTAAAGCTGCTGCTTGGCTTAGAAAGAAATATAATATAAAGAGTAGGTCGAGATATATTCGTGAAGAATTTAGAAATGGTGAACCTACTGCATGCTTTGTTGAAGTTTGTGATGATGGCTCTGCTGTCGTCACATCTTTTGAATGTGTAAGAGAAGAAAATCTAAGTTGGATTAATTTTTGTAAACATTCTTTATTAAGTAGGATGAGATTTGTGCAGCTTTATACAGATAGAAATATACTTGGAGAATTGTAATGGCTAATTTAATAAGAGCGCATCAGCCTTGTGAAGACTGTGGAAGTCACGATGCCTTATCAATGTATGATGATGGTTCTTCTTATTGCTTTAGTTGTAACACCTATAGAAAGAATAGCGTTAAAGAGGTTGTGTATATGGATGAAGAAACTTTAAAAGATATTAAACCTGAAGCAGGACTCTATCCAGCTGATGGCATTCCTGATAGAAAGCTAACAGCAGATACTTGTAAAAAGTTTGGTGTCAAAGTTATTGTTAAAGCTGGTGGTATTGCTCAGCACATCTATCCTTATTATAATAAAGAGGGTAAGTTTGTAGCTCAAAAGGTGAGAACAGTATCTGGTAAACAGTTCCATTGGCTAGGCCCTGCTAAGTCTGCAACACTCTTTGGACAAAATGTATTCCCTGCCAAAGGTTCTTACATTACTGTTACAGAGGGAGAGCTAGATGCTATGTCAGTCTTTCAAATGCAAGGCAGTAAGTATCCTGTTGTGTCTGTCAAAAGTGGATGCACAGATGTAAAAAGTATTAAAGAGAACTATGAATACTTAGATAGCTTCGACCATATTGTGCTATGCTTTGATGGTGATGAAGCAGGTCGTAAGAATGCACAGAAGATTGCAGCAGTTCTTCCACCAAAGAAAGTAACTATTGTAAAAATGCCTGATGATTTGAAGGATGCTAGTGAATTTCTTAAGGCAGGTAAGGTCGAAGAGTTTAAGAATCTCTGGTGGAAGGCTGAAGAATACAAGCCTAAAGATATTGTAACTATGTCAGAGCTTTGGGATAGACTTCAAGAGTTTAATAAGACTAGACAATATCTACCAACACCTTGGAATGGTATTAATGAAATGATATATGGTGTAAGACCTTCACAAGTTATTGTATTTGCAGCAGGTACAGGCCAAGGTAAGTCATTGTTTTTAAAGACTTTTATTCAGCATCTATTAAAGACTTCATCAGTTCGTATCGGTGCTTTCTTTCTTGAAGAGGTGGCAGAGGATACAGCAATATCTTTAATGTCTTTAGAAGCTGGTAAGAATCTACGTAAGCCTGATATATGGAAGGCACAGACTCAAGAAGATTTAAAGAAATGGTTTGATGATTCTTGTCAAGGTAATAGACTAGACTTGTTTGATGGCTTTGACTTTGATGACATAGACCTGTTAATAGATAAGATTAGATATCTATCAAAAGCTAGGGATTGTAAAGTTATTATCTTAGACCATATTACAATGGTTGCAGAAGGCAGTGATGAGAACACAACAGCTAAACTTAATAGACTTATGTCAGAACTTAAGAAGATTGCTGTTGAAGAAGGGCTTGTTGTACTTGCTGCTTGTCATCTTCGTAAGTCTGCTAATGCTGCAAAGACACACGAAGAAGGTGGTCACGTATCTCTTGATGATTTGAAAAGCTCTTCAAGCATTAAACAGTTATCAGATATTGTTATAGGTCTCGAAAGAAATAGTCAGGATGAGAACCCTACTAAAGCTAACACAACTGTCCTTAGAGTATTAAAGAATAGAGACTTTGGTGTTAAGGGTCCTGCATCTGCTGTTGTATATGATAATGAAACTACAAGACTTATTGAAACTTCATTAGAGGATTTTGAAGATGAGTAACTATTACTTTTTATTGCCTGATAATAAGCCTGAGACATTTATAGAATATACTAAAAAGCTTATTAACAGTGGTGAATTTCCTTTCTTAAGGGAAGGTATAACCTGCGTAGAAATATATAATGGAAAATATGATATTCCTTCTTTAAGGGTTGAGCAATATAACTACTGGTGTTTCTATGGGAAAAATAAGAAAGATGGGGATATTATTAGGTATGATTTTGTTAATAAGCAGGAGCTAGGAGAATTGTAATGCCTACTTATATTATAAAGTTACCTGATAAAGATGACGATACTATAGCAAAAGCCTGCAATACACTTTATAATATAAATAAAGGTTCTATTACTTATAACTTAAAAGGTATTCAAGAAACTATACAGGCTTTTGAAGAATATGATAGCGTATTTTCTTATGCTTCTTATATTGTTCCCACAATTAGTAGATTTAAATCTAGTTTATGGAAAGAATTACCTCTATGCTTGATAGAAACAAATACACAAAAGAAAGATACAGAGATTTAACAAGCTATTTAGATTTTGAAACAGAGTATTATATAATCCTTAACTGTATTGACAGACTTAAGAGTATACTTATTGATCGCTATGGTAATCTAAATAGAGCTTCTATAGTTCTTGGGTATACTGCACGAGATTTGTATAGGCGTTTTGAATATCTTTGTATTCTTCCTAACTTAAAAGGGCTGGCAAAATTGTGTAAAAGACTTGACATAAGTTTTCAATATGCTATACTGGGGGGTGATGAAGAACACTACAAAGTTTCTAAAATTACTTTTGGTAATCTACGTAAGCTCTATTCAAGTGCCTATGTAGATAGAAAGAACCCACTTATTACAGCTGCAATATGTAATGCCTACTTTGGTAGAACTAAATCAGTACCTATTAAATACTTAATAAGAATTGCAAGAGAACAACGAGTAACTATTGACTGGTTATTGGAGGGATAAGATGATTACAATGGCGTTACTACTTCTATTGTTTACTATGTGGACAGTGTCTGCTTATAAGCTCCAAGAAAGAGTAGAGTGTCTTCTTTGTATAGAACTAATTATTGAGAGTGTATGTTTAATATGGATAATGCTATGAAAAGATGTGTTTGTGATATTGAAACAGATGGTATGGAAAACTGCAAGCATATCTGGTGTTGTGTTTGTAGAGATGTAGATACAAATGAGATAACAATATTTAGAGAAGGTGACTCTGAAAATGCTAGAGAGTATTTTAAAAACTATCAAAAGATTATTGGTCACAATTTTATCAGCTTTGATGCTTATTGGTTACATACTTTGTGGGGCGTTCATATTCCTGTTGACAATATCATTGATACTCTTGTGCTATCTAGGTTGGCTGACAGTAGTAGGAAGTCTCATAGTCTACGGGATTGGGGTCTTCGTCTGGGAGTATATAAAGATTATAATGAAGACTGGAGTAAGTGGTCTCAAGAGATGGAAGAGTACTGTGTCCAAGATGTTAACGTCAATCTGGCAGTATATAAACAACTTCAACAAGATTTAAAAGGGTACACCAGAGAATCAATATACATTGAGCAGTACTCTCAAGCTATCTTAGCACTCCAGCATAGGAAAGGATTTAAGCTTAATAGAACTTTGGCTGAATCTGTTAAAGCTGAGATAGATAATAGATACTTTGAAATCATTACTAAGCTTAAAGAGCTTATGCCACCTAGAGAGATTAAGAAGTATAGTCATAAGTTGTGGGCTGTTAGAAGAAACAAAGATGGAACTATCAACAGCGTCTCTCAAAGAATTATTGATAGTGGTATGGTAGAGCCTACAGGTTTACCTGATGTATATAAAAGATACTCAATAGAGTGGAAGGAGTTTTCTATTGATAGTCCCTCAGAGATTGTTGAAAGACTTAAGGGGTATTGGAAGCCTTACATTATGACACCTGCTGGTCAACCAAAGGTCTGTGAAGAGAACTTAGATACTTTAACAGAAGAAGCACCAGAAGAATTTAAACTTATAAAAGAATGTAAAGTTCTTAAGAGTAGGTCAACGCTAATACAATCTTACTTCGATGCTTGTGATAGCAATGATAGAGTTCACGGAGATGTATTAAGTATTGGAACAGCTACTCATAGAATGGCACATAGAAATCCTAATACTGGTAACATCCCCTCTAAAGGTCTTTATGGTAAAGTTTGTAGAGAGATGTACACAGTTGATGAAGGACGCTTATTAGTTGGTTGTGATGCTAGTAATATTCAATTAAGAGGTCTGTGCCATTATATGAAAGATGAAACATTACGCCATAATATTCTTCATAAGGATATGCACTATTACTTCAGTACTTTATATGGTCTTAATCCTGCTGATAAAGAGTATGATGAGTCTAATGAAGATATGGTAGCAGGACGTAAGAAGGGCAAGACGTGTACCTTTGCAATTATTATGGGAGCTGGTGAAGCTAGAATAGGTAGACTTTTAGGTAGCTCTAAGAAAGGTAAAGAAGCCTTTGATAATCTTAAAAAGAATTGTAAAGGTTGGACAAAGTTTAAACAAGAGCTTGAATACAGAGCTAGCATAGGATACTTCATAGGTCTTGATGGCCGTAAGGTTCCTTTAAAGAATGCACACTTTGCTATGTCTACATATTTACAAGCTTATGAAGCTGTCTGTATGAAGTGGGCTATGATAGAAGCACATAAAAGAATTAAAGAAGCCGGCTTAGATGCTTTCCAAGTTGCTGTAGTTCATGATGAGATGCAGTGGGATTGTGCTGCTAAGGATGCTGAAGCTGTCGGTATTATTCTAAGGCAGTGCATTAGAGATGCAGGAGAACACTTTAAGTCTTTCTGTCCTTTAGAAGGAGAGTATAAGATTGGTATAACATGGCTTGACACGCACTGATATTTGTAATATAATACGGATACAATCGGTAATATATAGGAGACAAATATGGAAGTAGAATGGAGAGATATTAAAGGATATGAAGGAAGATATCAAGTTTCTAATACGGGTTACGTTAAATCATTTGTTGGCAGACATCCTCGTATTTTAAAGTTTAGAAAAACGCGATTAGGATATTGTAGAGTTTCACTAGGTAAAAGGAATGACAGTTTAGTTCACAAGTTAGTGGCTGAAGCTTTTATCTCAAATCCAGAAATGTACAAAGAGATAAACCATAAAGATGAATGCCCAAGTAATAACCACGTAGATAATCTTGAATGGTGTACACATAAATACAATGTTAATTATGGAACTTGCCAAGCTAGAGCTCGGGAAAGACAGAAGATTACACATCCACAAACAGATAGAAAAAAAATTAATAAACCTGTTCTATGTGTAGAAACTGGTGTAGTATATAAGAGTATTAAAGATGCTGCAAGACAATTAAACGCACATCATATACTTATATCTAAAGTTTGTAGAGGTTTAAGAAAAACAACTTTAGGATTACATTTTAAATTTGCAGACAAGGAGGAGACACACTAATGGATATAGAGTATCGTGCATATGGTGCAATAATGGATGGAGATAAGATTTATAAAGTCTATAAATGGATGGGTTTAGCTTATGATAGCGCAGGAGATCTTATTGCAGTTGAGACAGGTAATTCTAAAAGATTAGTTAAGAAGAAACTACTTAAATTGTTAAAGGATAAACACTATGAAATGGATAGATAAACTATTTAAGATGGCTCTTATGTTTCTTTTATTATTTTGGGGATATAAAGCTAATGAACACAATAAAAATATTAAAGCTCTAGCATACAACATCTATTTTGAAGCACGCAATAGTTCTATTGAAGACCAGATAGCTACTGCTGTAGTTGTAATGAATAGAGGAGATCCTTACATAGAAGTGTATAAGCCTTATCAATTCTCTTGGACAGCTGATTATAAATCTCCAGCAGATAATAAAGAGTATCGTAAAGCTTTAAGAGTAGCTTCAATGGTGTATTATCATCATGATTTATTTAAGTCAAAAGATATTTGCAAGCATTATACTGTGCTAAAAGATTATCCTAAGGGACATTGGACACACAAGTTTAAGAGGAGAACAAAGATTGGAAAACACTATTACTATTGCAATTAATCCTACAGATATAGGTAAAAAGATTCTTTGTTATGCTGATTTGTATACTTCTTTAGGTATTATTAAAGCTATTCAAGATAACTACAAGGGCGATAAGAAGTATCATTATGCTAATTTAAGAGCTTCTAAGCATACTATTAAAAAGATTGAAGAAGTGTTTAAGCATAACATATTGAATACTAATAACAAATTTAAAAGGCTTTATAAAGAAGACAAACTAATATCTATGCATCTTTTTGATTGTATGTTATGGAGCCCTTATGAAGATTATACTTGTGCTGATAACACTATTGTATTACTTTTACCAAACCATCCAGAATTTAAGGAGAGCATGTAATGTCTAATGGAGATTACTTTTATAGATTCTTTTATAAGTGTGACGACACTACAGTTGAGATGTCTTTTGATGCTGCTCTAGATATGGAAGAGTTAGCTAGAAAGCTTCAAGACTTTTTAAAAGCGTGCAGTTGGAAAGAAAAACAGATAGAGGAGTATATTAAAATTGAAGATTGATTTCGTTATAGCCAGCAGTGAGAACTTTACAGGCTTTCATAGTACCAATATAAAGAATGCTATTCACGGATATGCACCAAGAGAACCACAAGAAGTTATAGAGTTTATCAAAGAGAATTGGCCAGACTCTACAATGACCAGTGATAGTATGTTTGATATACCTATGGAAGATAGAAGAGCCTACACAGAGAAGGATAGAATCTATACAAATAAGTTAAAGAATAGATTAAGTACTTTAGAAGGCAATAGAGTTAAGCAACAAATTATTATAAAAAGTAACTTGACAAATCAGAGATAGTCTGGTATAGTTTATTTGTAAGGAGAAACTAATGGCAAATGAAGTATTGTTGAAGAACGTTAAACTTAAATGGTCTTATTTAGATAAGCCTAATTCACAAGGAGAGTTTGCATCAAACAAATATCAAGTTGATGTAGTCCTTGATGAAACTAATAAAAAACTTATTGAGGGTGTTATGAGTAAACGGCAGAAGCTTAAAGAGAAAGATGGAGAAGTTACTATCACTCTTAAGTCTACTGTTAAACCTCGTGTGTATACTATGGATAAAGGTATCAAAAGACTAATGACTGATGCAGAACTTGCACAGATTGGCAATGGTACAGTAGCACACGTAAAAGTAAATCAATATAACACACAGAAGTTTGGAGCTTTTGCAGGTCTTGGTGCAATCAAGATTGTAGAACTCAAACAGTACTCTGGTGATGATGACTTTGGAGATGATGATGACATCTTTGAAGCATCTGTAGAAGATGACGAAGACCTTATCTAAAGACTTATCTAGTCTAGTAGAGGACGTGTACAAAGTTTTAGAAGACTGTGAAAATATTAAACAAGAAGATATCTCTTTCCTTTCAGAAGCCTTAACGGCGACTATTATTAACAGACTTTCACAGTCTTCTAAAAGACGTGACCACTTATCCTTATCATCAATAGGGAAACCTTTAAGGAAATTGTGGTATGAGTTAAAAGATCCTATAGATTCTTCAGAAGAGCCTCCACATAATCGTCTGAAGTTTTTATATGGAGATATTATTGAGACATTAGTACTGTGGTTAGCTAAGATAGCTGGTCATGATGTTAAAGATTGTCAACGAGAAGTAAGACATCACGGTATTGTAGGACATATTGATAGCATCATTGATGGGGAAGTTGTCGATGTTAAGTCAGCTAGTCAAAGAAGCTTTATGAAATTCTTATTAGGCTCTCTTGCTGATGATGATCCCTTTGGTTACCTTGCACAGATAGCATCATATGATGAAGAAGTTGGTAAAGGTAATCCCGCATTCTTTGTAATGAATAAAGTAACTGGTGAGTTGTGTTTATATCAGCCTGATAGAGACTTTGATATGCCAGATACTAAAGTTCTTATAGAGAATTGTAAAGCTGCATTAGCTAAAGATACACCACCAGAGACTAAGTGCTATCAAGATATACCAGATGGCAAGAGTGGTAACAGATGTCTTGATAAAGGCTGTACATTCTGTCCTTATAAAAAGAAATGTTGGGAGAACTTAAGAGCTTTTAGATATTCTAGTGGTATTAAGTACCTAACACATATTGAAAAAGAACCTATTGTAGATGAAGTCATAGACTTCTGAATATATTAAAGGAGATAGATATTTGATTACGATTACTGAAACTAAATGGAGACCTTTTATTGAGCTTACAGCAGATGGTAAAGAACCTACAACATTCTATTTCGATGTTACTAAAAGACCTCTGATGTTTGCTGAACCTGAAAGAACTGTGATGCAGTTTGAAGAAGGTGCTGTTGTTGTAAAGGAATCTATGAAAGAAATCTTAGAAGCTGTTGATAAACTTATTGAGATTGAACAAGATAAGAAAGCAGAGCAAGCTAAGAAATATATGGAGGCTACTAAAGCCTCTGTAGAGAACACAAAGAAATTATTAGAAGAAGGTAAATAGCCTATGAAAATACTGGTGATAGCTGATACACATATTTCTCCAAGCAATGTTGAAGACTCTGAAAGTCTTTGGTATATGCTTGCACAGTACTGCTGTATAAAAGCTAAACCAGATGTAATAGTTCACTTAGGTGATGTTGCAGACTTTAATAGTCAAGCTTGGAGAGTTGCTAGCAGAGGTGTCAATACTTTTGAAGAAGAGATGGAAGCTGTTGATAGAGCTGTTAGCAACTTTAACAAGGTCTTTGAAGGCTATAACAGAGTACAAAGATTAAATCATAAGAGACTGTATAGACCTAGGTTAGTTCTTACACTAGGCAATCATGATGTTCGTAACGGCATAACAGCTGTTGCAGAATACTTTGAGCGTAATGGTTGGTCTGTGTATGACTACCTAGAGCCTATACAGATTGATGGTATTACCTTTGTACATTGTGCGCATAAGGGTCTATCAGATACAGTATGCACTACTGCACAGGAGCTTGTAGAAAACTGGCATAGTGATATTGTAGTTGGTCACGGACACCATAAGGATTACTTTGAGAGCTTTTCATATGCTCTTGATAAACCTATATTCGGTATGAGATGTCCTTGCTTTATGATGGAGCCTTCTACATGGGCTGTGCAAACACGCAATAAGTGGTCTTTAGGCTTTACAGAGATTGATACAGAGTCTAGAACTTTCATATGGAGGAACTTAGATTGTCTTTACAGGATTTAATACAGCGTATTGCAAGTCTTTATAGTATCGAGGATGTTCTGTATATTCTTGGTAAGGATACTGAATGGCTCCTGTATAGAATTAAGACAGAACTGTTAGAACATAAAGAAGAATTTATATCTGGGGATGATTATTATACAAGGATTGATGAATGAATAGATATATTGGAATAGATCCTGGCGCTAAAGGTGCAGTAGCTGCTATAGATGATTGTGGTAATGTGTTACACCTTATAGACCTGTCCAAAGACTACCATATATACTGGTGTCTTCTACAAGACTTAGAAGATTTTGTAGGTTCTTATGAAGACACTTATGTAGCTGTTGAAGACGTATGTGGAAGACCTGGACAGTCTTGTCAAGCTAACACAACCTTTATGAAGCTAGCAGGTATGGCAGAATTAGTAGGGTATTCTATAGGTATCTTTCAAAAGGTAAAGCCACAGATATGGAAGAAGCACTTTGGTTTAGTCTTTGACAAGTCTTTTACTAAGACACAGAAAAAACATAAGTCAATAGAACTGGCAAAGGAACTCTTCCCTTCTGTGGCAGATAAATTAACAGCTAGCAAGGATGGCAGAGCAGAGGCTTTATTGATAGCGCAATACATTAAGGAGTTAAAGAGTGTTCAACATAAATAAGAACTATGCAGAGCTTGCATACAGACAGGCACAGGGTCCTTATATCCCAAAGTTTTTAATAAGACAACAGAAGTTCTTAAATAGTTGTGCAAAGCTTTGTCCTAAGTGTGGTGCTATCTTGCCTATATCTGCTAAAGGTTGCGATAGTTGTTTATTTCAATTTGATAAATGGAGGAAGAATAATGTTAAGCGAGTGGGCAAGAGGAATATTAAAAGCTAATCGTATCCCTGAAGATGATGTTGCAGAAGTTAGTGGAGACATGACAGTAACTTTTAAAGATGGCAGTAAGAGAACTATTTGTGAAGTGTACAGTCGCGTTATGGGCTACATAAGACCTTCAACAGAATATAATGTAGGCAAATACAGCGAGTTTGAGAGTCGTAAATGTTTCTGTGAAGACGCTGCTGTTGCACATTTAGGAGATACACCAGATGATGCCGCGTAGTGTTACTGAAATATTCTATGATGCTGAAGAAGATATGTATGGTCATGATATGTTACAGCTAGACAATGTAAAGCTTGATGATTGCTATAGAATCATTGGTGAAATTATGGGATTGCTTGGTGAAGTTTATGAAGCTATTGGAGAGAAGAGAAATGAAGCGAACAGAGTTATTAGATAAAGCTAAAGAAATTATTACAGGTGCTAGAGAAGAGCATTACGGATCTCCTGAAGATAACTTTAGAAATATTGCAATGCTTTGGACAGCTTATTTAGATGATGGCGATACTTCTATTGTTATTCATCCTGAAGATGTAGCTATTATGATGATCCTTATGAAATGTGCAAGACTTAAATCAGATGAGAGACATGAGGATAGCTGGATTGATATAGCTGGCTATGCTTCTTGTGGTAGTGAGATTGTTAGTCATGGCTGATATATGCATGTGTCATAATTCGGAGGCCTGTAAAAGGGCCTCTACTTGTTATAGAGCTTTGGCTACGCCTAGCTACTATCAATCTGTAGCAGACTTTTACAAAGAAGATGAAGAATGTGAATATTACTGGGAGGTGTTAGATGATAATTCTTAATGGTATTTGGTGGGCTTTGTTAAGAGCTTGGTATGGTGGACAATTTAAGAACACTGTACTAGGTAATCATAGAGGTATTCAAACAGTTGTTATGCTGGCTTCTATGCTGCCTTTATTTATATGGAACTTTAACAACTGGTACTCTATTGCTATAGGTTCTGCATTAGCCTTATGGGTACAGTTTCAGTTCTGGTCAAGAGGGCATGGTCCAGCCTTTGATATAGGTACAGATAAGAATCCTTCAGAAGGAACTATTGATAGATACGATGACAGATGGTTTGACAAGATCTGTAAAAAGCTTGTACCTGAAGATCTATGGTACACAAGAGAATATGATATGCTGTGGATGCTGCTGAGATATACTTGTCCAATGATTCCACTGTCTTTCATAAGTCCTTGGTATCTCTTATGCGGTATTGTGGTACCATTCATATATGATTACAGCTGGAAGAAGTTTGGTACGTGGTATCCTGGAGAGTATGCTGTAGGATTTGTATTTGGTATTGTTACAGGAGCTGTTGCGTATGTATAAAGAAATGACAAAAGCCTTTGAAGGACTAAGATTAAAACCTTATAAATGTTCTGCTGGTAAAACTACAATAGGTTATGGCAGGAATCTTGAAGACGTTGGTATTAGTAAGTTAGAAGCAGATTACTTATTTAATGCAGACTGGAATAGGGCTGTTCAAGATGCTATGAGAATATGCAAAGACTATGATATAGATTATAAACAGCTAATTGAACAGCGTTTTTACGTCCTTACAGACATGTGTTTTAATATGGGCTATGCTCGTACCAAAGCTTTTAAGAAGATGCTCACAGCCCTTAAAAAGGGCCTTTATGAGGATGCTTCTAAAGAGATGTTAGACAGTATGTGGGCTAAGCAGGTTGGTAATAGAGCTATTAAGTTAGCACATCTAATGAAAGGATAAGAAAATGATAGAGGCTTTTACAGATTCTTCTTATGATGCTAAGAGAAATATAGCAGGGATTGGCATAGTATTCAATAAAGGTATTAAAGAAAGAAACATAAGTAACTTTGTAAAAGCCTCTTCTAATAACTACGGAGAGATGTTTGCAATATATGTAGCAGCTATTATATTGCATGGCAAGGATGCTACTATCTATACAGATTCTCAAACAGCTCTTCAATATATCGATGACAATATAAAAGATAAACCAAGAACACGTCAACAGTATATAGAACACATGCATATGAAGATGATGGCCTATAAAATAAGACGCTTAGGTGTATCTGTAGCTAAAGTTAAAGCTCATTCATCAGCTTATAAAGATAAAAATATACATAATAACATGGCAGACTTATTAGCTAAATATGGCAGAAGCAAGGCCTATGTAAAATAACACTTGACAGTAGCAATAAAGTAGTGTATAATTTCTTTAGAAGGTTGGCCGAGGTAATACTACTGCTTATTATACATTTTTATAGAGCAATCTAATACATCTCCATAAGTTGTACAAGTCTTTAAGCATTCTTCTTTGATAACATTAGAGCTTTTGCAAGAGCTTAATAACATCATCAGGAAGAGACTGATTATAACAATCACAAGGTTCTTTAACATTCTTTACTACTTCTCTTATCTTGGTGATAGTCTTAATAGATTTCTTCTCAGCATTATTAAAGGCTGTAATAGATTCTTTAAGTTCACCTATTTCATTTCTCTTTTCAATATTATCTTTAATAGTTATTCCTAAAAGTACTGCTAATACAATAGCAACTATTACAGCCTTCATATCATAGTGCTCCTATAACAATTAAGAAAGCTCTAGCAACTGTTTCAGCATGCTCAGGATATACAAAGGCTACACCAGCTATTACAATAACACCTATAGCAGCTGCTACTTTCTTTCTGTGTTTCTTTATAAACTTCCACATTTACTCCTCCATTCTATCCAATAGCTGTAAGAGCACTCCACGCTCTGTTGAAAGCTTTAGATACTCATTAGCATCATACTCTCTATCAGCATTATCCATCTCTGCAATAGAGCTTTCAATATCTTTTATTCTATTCTCAACATTCTTATATGCAGGACTGTTCTTGTCTATGATACCTTTTAAGTTAGGCTTAGCAGGTATATCTATTTTATCTTTACCTACCTGTTGAACATCCTCATACATATCTGGTGTAAGCTGTCCATCAGAATATTCAATAGGTCTTAAGGAAGCACCTGCAATAGGAATAGAACCAGATACTTTAGCAGACCCTCTAAGCTCTTGTGCCTTTGCTCTTGCTTCTGCTATAGCTTTTCTATCTCTCTTTAGTTTACCTTCTTCAGTAACAGCACCAATAGCTTCAGCAGATTTAACAGACTGCTCCAATCTATCAGCAGACTTCATCAATGCTTCTGCTTCTTTTAAAGTATTCGTAGCGCCTGTTCTAAGCCCTCCTACAGCCTTACTGAATAAGCTTTGATCTTCCCTATTGACAACCTTTTCTCCTGCTGCTAGAGGCTTTACAGTGCCATTAGAGAGGTTATTAATAAGACCTTTACGAGCTGTAGGAGATATGCCTGCAAAAGAACTGTTAAACTTATCTACTTCTGCTAGTGTTTCATCATTACTAAAGATTCTACCAACTGCACCAGCTAATGAAGGCAAGTAAGTGCTTGCATCTTTCCAGTTGAAAGCTCCTTCTTCAGTCATAACAAGGTTACCAGTGGATTCATCATAGCGCAATCTATCAGCTTGGAAAGAATTGATTAAGGTATTCAAGTTATCAACAGCTGTAGGATCTTTTATGATAGCATCTGCATAAGCTTTAGCGCCTTCAATAGCTTGTGTGTTATCTTCATAGCGCTTCTTAAGATCTGGTTCAGCCTGTTGCATTCTTCTAGCTAATGCAGGATCCTTTAAAATACCAAGCATATCATCAGCATTCTTAGACATTACTTCAGCTTGATCAGGTGTAAGGTTTTTAAGATCACCATTATAGTCTACAGAATCTTGAGAGAACACAACAGCTTGTCTTGATAGCAATGATAAAGGATAGTTACTATCTGTTAAGTTAGCTTTAAGAACTGTAGAGGATACCTGAATAGAGCCTTTGTCAATAGCTCTATCAATAGGTTGACCTAAGAGATACTGTTGCTTATCTACTGTATCTGTGTTGTAGACTTTATTAGCAAACTGTGATAAGAAGTTTTCATTACCTTGTCTAAGATATGGAATAACCTCATGAGGAATGTTGTACATTAAAGCACCTTCAGGGATGCTTCTTACAGCTTGCTGAGTACCTGCATCAAGGTAGTTCATAGCTTTCTTCATAGCTTCTGTATTGTCTACAATATCCTTATACTTGTTCTGCATAAGAGTACCTACATCCATTGAACGCATCATAGCATCTTTGTTAAGGGTAGCTTCTCTATAGTCCATACCATTAGCAACACCCTGCTGTACTACCATATTACCTAAGTCTGTAAAGAACTCTTGAGTAATCTCTTCTCCAGCATTCAACTTATTCTGGATAATCCTATGCATATTAAGAACACCAAGCTCATCAAAAGCTTTATCACGTTCTACAGTAAGCTTCTCTCTATCTTCATCAGACAATCCCATATCACTGAGAGCTGTGTTATAGTAATTAACAGTGTCTTGAATATGATTAGATCTTTCAATGAACATCTTAACTCTACTATCAGTCCACCCTTTAGCATAATCATTGGCAGCTCTGAACTCTTCTATTTCAGCAGTCTGTCTCTTTGTCTCATGGCCTGCAATAATCTTTTGCTGTTGCTGTGACAGAGCATACAAACCTCCATCAAACTTCTCACGTCTCTTTGCAAGCTCTAATGCATCATAACCTTGAGCCATGTACTGATCAGTTAAAGCTCTAATGCGTGTTTCAGCTTGCTCATAGTTATATCTGCCTTGTCTCTGTCCTTGTACAATTTCATCAACAGCTAGCACATACCCATTATAGTCTGGTTTAGCTTTAGTAAGTTCTTCAATAGCTCTACCAAGTCCAGACAGATCTATATTAACATCTGCCTTATACTTAGGAATATTTCTAGGAGTAGGTGTAGGAGCTTTTACAGCTGCACTATAGTTTACTGTAGGAGCATATCTACCATTGATACGAGTATTTTGATCTGCCATTTGTACCATTACTTTTGTCCTTCTTTCATTAACAAATAATCTCTAATAACTTTTCTAAGGCCTGTGACATCCTGCATATTCTTCTCAGACACTTCAGCAGTTGTTGTAGGAAGTCTATAGAATTTCTCTACAGCCTGTGTAAGATCAAAGTCAACTGCATTCTGATACTCTAAATGATTGTATGTGATCTTTGATTTAGCTTCACCAAAGGCTTTCTTATAGTTCTCCCATACTTTCCAGTAGTCATCAGTCATAGCAGCAGAGTCTTCATACTTGCCCATGCTTCTATAGTCTACTAACTGATCCATAAAAGGTTTAAGGCTTTTAGCTGCTTCTGATATTTCTTCTCTATAATCTCTAAGCACATACTTATTAAGGTGTACTCGCTCTTCATTAATATCTTTAAAGCCTATGAGACGCATAACAATATCTTGAGTACTCACATTGTCTCTTATAAGCTGTCTATTGCTATCATACATTTGTCCTGTATTAGCACCTAATATAGCATTGGAGATGTTTCTTAATGATGCTGGTGCAGACCTATCAGAAGCTCTATTAACAAGCCATGTATTAAGACTGGGAACATCCGTAGCAGGTGCAAAGACTTCTTTAACAGCGTTATAAACTGATGCAAGCTGTCCTCCTGTCTTAAGACCTGGCATATTCAACTCTAACAGACCTTTATCTGTATTAAAGATATTGAAGTAAGTATCGATAGTGTCTAATAAACCCAAGCCCTCTTGAAGATCATAACCATGAGCCCTAGCAAGATTTGTTAATAGACCATTACTAATATCATTTGCTACTTCTTCAGGTATATCTGTATTCTCTGTAAAGAATCTATAGGCATTCAATCCTACTTCAGCTCCAAGAGTTCCACCAACACCCCATAAAGCTAACTGACTTGTTGCAAGTCTTATACGTTGTGCTTTAGTAAGTCTTGTATTGAACATTGCTTCGGTCATACGTGCAGGGTATGTTAACCACTGTTGCAAGACACCTGCAGAAGCTTGTGCTTTACTTATATCAAACCTACTCATATTAATATAAAGATCATCAGAGTGCTGTGCAATCTCTGCAAATGATGCTTTAGGATTTGATAAGAACGATGTAAGATCTGATACAAAGTAATCTATCTTGTTACCAGCATTTGCAAACATTGTAGAGTTCTTAGTAATAAATCTAGCACGTCTTAGCATATCTGTATGCTCTCTTGACATACCTGGTCTAAGATCCTGCACTTTAAAAGAACCATACCAATCACAATACTCGAAGAATCTATCAAGATCTTTTCTAGAAATTCCAATAAGTCTGTTCAAAACATTAGCTGTCTCTTTCATAAATTTATTGGAGTCTTTAAAAGCATAAGCCATAGACACAAAGGGGGATGCTAGCAATGCATGAGAACCATGAACAGGATGAATTGCAGGCTTAGTAAGAACACCAAAAGACTGCTTCATAAATTGTGCAGTATTGTATATGCCCATAGCAAAATGGAAACCAATGCCTGTCATAAATTGATCAGGTCTTGTATCGGCTAACTTCTGCCATGCTTTAGCATCTCTAGGTATATTTATTTTCTCACCAGCATTGCTCAAGCCTCTTGCAGTCCAGGTTAAGACATGCTTAATGTATTTATCAGCTGGTGTTTCAGCCATAGCAAAGATATTGTAACGATCTCTGAAACGCATAGCAGCTCTGATACCATCTCTCATACCTTCAGGAGCTTCATCAATCTTCATTAAAGGAGCATCTCTAAGAGTATCTAAAGAAGTTTTACCAGTACTATCCCAGTAACGAGTATCAATAAACTGTCTAAAGTTTCTATCAAATTCTTTTGCCATCCATTGTTCAGCTTCACCAATAGTATTAGTGTATGCAGCTTTAGCAAGAGTCTTATCATAGATCTCAAAGATACTTTTGATAGGGGCGTGATCACCATTTAAGGAGTCTAACAAAGCTCCACGTTCATTGAAGTATCTATCTCTAGCCCTAGCAAGTTCATAAAGAGCATCAGTAGAACTAACACCGGCTTGATCAATACTTTTTAAAGTATTATTATACACATACTTACCGCCTTCTTCAAGCAGTTGCAAGTCATGAGAAGGATCTATAAAGGTCTTCATAATATTGTCAAGGTCTTCCCAAGTCTCAATATTAAAGTACTTGAACTGTGCTTGTGCTATTCTTCTAGCAGCTGTTGCAATGTCACCATCTTCTTTAGCAGCTCTGTAGATTCTAATAGCTCTATTGCCTTCATCTACATACTGTTGCAAAGCTTTTCTATTTGTACCAGCTCTTAAGGTTTTAGCAGGACCATTATAGACATTCTTATTACCATAAAAAGTTCTACCATTCTGTACATACATATTGCCAAAAGTATATTCACGTCTTCCACCACCTTGATAGTTCAATAAGAAACGAGGCAATGGACCTTCTTTAAGCTCTTCAGGATTAATCAAAGCGTAATTAAAGTTATCTTTAGTGCTTGAAATACTGAGACCTTTAACAATTACTTTATCTTTTGCAAGATTCTTAAAGTCTTCAAAGGGCATCTTAGTTGTATCTAAGTCTTTGATTTTCATAGTATCATAGACATCTTCAGTAATATCATCAATGTTAATACGCTTGCCTATGATGTTATCTCCATACAGCTGATAACCTTCTCTTGTTAAAGTTCTTACAAGCTTATCATTATTAATGATGTAATCTGCATCAGATAAGTGTTTAAAGCCATAGTAGGCTTTCTTAACTTTTTCAGATATACCCATGTCTTCTAATTGATCTGGTGTAAACCATGCACCTTTGCCTCCATTAGCTTGTTGGCCTTTAATAAATAAAGCATTTAAAGTATCAATTTCATACTTATTAAGGGATCTGAGAGACTTACCATACTTCTCATCAAGCTTTGCTCTTAATACAACTTCTTTTCTAGCAGCTTCAACAACTCTTTCTTGAAATCTTTTACTTGTACTTACACCAGCACCAGCGAACATACGAGTAAAACCTTTAGCTTTGAAGTCTTTAATAGCTCCTTCAATAGGTGTAAAGTCTTCATCTTTTAAAGGTTGCATATATCTTATGAAGAAACCTTCGCCATCTGTGTGAACTACAGTAAAGCTTCCTTCAGGCAATCCAAGTTTCTTAGCTTTAAAATATGCAGCTGCTTCATCCATTGCATGACTACCATCCATACCTGTACCAATATCAGCAGCTACTAATGTTTCTCCTGAAGGACCTTGTACAAGATCTATAGCATTAACATCTGCAAGATCATTAAGCTCTTTACCATAGAGTGCTTTGAAGTTTTCCTTAAACAATTCTCTATTTACAAAGAGTTCTTCATCATCCATAACACCAGCCGCTCTAGTCTTATTAATGATCTCCATAGCTTCTCTATCAGCCAGTACATCAGCTACTTCAGCCTCTATTTTCTTGCTGTAACTTGTAGTCATACTGCCTTGGAAAGGTTTAAGAGCATTAGGTAACACATACTCCTCAACTACTGCAGCTCTATCGCCTTCTTTAACAGCCGTGATAATGCCTGTCTTAGCTTGTGTTACTTTACCAGCAGCTTTAGCAGCTCTAATAGAATTATTAACAGCTCTAATAACTGGTGTAGCTACTTCAAATCCTCCAAAGAAGTCATTAAGAGTATTGGGATTGGTGTTAAATTCTTGCATAAAGGCATTAATAGTGGCAGGACCAGCCCAAGATTTCTTCCACATATACTCATCTACCTGATCAAGGAACTGTTTAAGCTCTTGTTGGCTATGAGAATTGGCATAATCCCAGATATATTTCTTCTGTCTATTTCTGATAGTATCTGATGAAAGCTCTATTGCAGACTCTTTACCAAAAGGAAACACATTACTATCTAAGATGTTAGCACCTAATGCAGGTATAAGAGTTCTTATGGCAGTTTCACCAGCATATGCAAGAGTATCTAAATCTCCTGCTTCAGGTTTGTATTCTAAAGGATTGCTCAACATCTTACCAAAGCGTTTCCAATCTCTTGAGTTCTCTGCTTTCTCTATATTCTTCTGTCTCCAGCTCTCAATAATCTCTGCTTTGGCTAATGCATCTAGCTGATCTTCTGTAAATGCACTATTAGCAGCATTAATAGCCGTCTGCTCATCTTCATTGTAAGCTTCTGCTATGCTATTTATTGCTGCTTCTCTCTCTAAAGATATATCTTCATCATCCACAGAAGCTTTTAATGCATAGTTTTGTACTGCTTCAGTAACATTAGCAGGCTCTGCACCTTCTAACATAGCACTCTCTGAAGCTCTATAAAGAATATCTAATTCATCTGCTACTTGCCGCTGTGCTAGCTGTGCTCTTATTCCTTTAAAGTTTGCTGAAGGACTAACACCAGCTCTCTGTTGCAGTTCATATTCCCGCTCTCTCTGAGACTGTGGTATATCTTCAGAAGTTACATTAAAGTTTACACGTGATTCTTCTGCAACATTTCCTAAAGTTAATCTTTCCATATCCAAATCCCATTAGAGTTACTTACAATAGATCTTGAGCCAACACCACCTGTAGAAGCATTAAGGTATCTAGAGTCATCAACAGGAATATTAATAGGTGTCTTACCTCTTAAGCCTGCATATCTGAAAGCACCTTGAAGCATATTAGAAACACCTGTAGCATAGTCTCCAGTAGCTACTTGGCCTACACCTTGACCTATTCCAGCACCGGCAGCAGCACCTCCAAGACCTGCTCCAACTGGCGCCAACAATCCTCCAGCAACTGCTCCAGCTACTATGCCAGTTGTTTGGAAAGCTAATGATCTTGTTCTCTGTTGCTTCTGATACTTCTTATAATATTCATTAGCTTGCTGTTGTAGATCAGAGATCCTCTGCATTCTTAATGAGGACTGATAAGAGTATCCCATTTCACCTGCTAAGGAACTGTCAATATTAGACATAGCTCCAATAGCTGAAGAAGATGTAGCAAAGTCTGATTGACTAGTTGTAGCAAGCTCTGCTCTAGCAAGTCTTTCCTGTCTGATATTAGCTAACAAGTTTCTACCAAACTCTTCATACTGCTGTTCCTTTTGTAGAGCTACTGCTTCAGCTTCAGCACCTTGTGCTCTCCTTCTCCATTTACTACCACTACTATATATTCCCATTATTGTCTCACTAATAAATTAATGCCAGCTAATTTAAAATCTTTATTAGAATCATTACGTACTTCTATTTGAAAGCTTTTACCTCTTCCTCTTACATGTATTCTAGATTCTACGTATTCATCATTCAAGAAATCTTTTTGAGGTCTGTAAGAGTTCTGAATAAGATCCCATCTATTACTTTTAGAATCCATTGACCAGCCCCATCTCATTCTTAAATAAGCGCCAGAAGCTGCTAAGTATGTTCTAGGTGTTCTTAATTCTCTCTCTTCAGTTCTCTTAAATAATGTTTGAAGTATTGGAACTTGCTTATTCAAGTATGTATCCTGCAACACAATAGACTTAGACACCATATAACTATCGTATCCATTAGTATCCCAATCAATAAACTCTCTGCTATTAAAGTCTCCAAAAGATAACTTACCATCTTCTGTAATGATATTGTGTTGTATTGCTACATATCTGTTGTAGTCATTTACTTGCTCTTGTGCTATTACATATTTACCACCTGCTACAACACGAGCACCATTAGCTCTTATATATTGTGTAGGTTGAATTTCAAAGCTGTCAACAGTATTGAACACAGCTACTACTTTTCCTCCATCAGATATCTTTAAAGGATAGAAAGCATTATATGTAAGATCGTACACAAGACAACCGTTAAGCTTTGAAAGATCTTCTACATCTAAAGGATAGAACCAGTAAATTCTATTATTAACGTAGTCAAAGGAAGCTTGACAGTGTTCTTTAGAATACTTATGAAGATCATTATAGAAACTTTGAATAGTATTCTGAGAGATGTTAGAAGCTGTTAAGATATTGTCAGTATTGTAGTTAATGCCTATAGAAAAGATACCTAAAGGAGACCAGTAGTATACTGCGTTATTAGCTTGTACAACTGTTCTAGGACCTATAATACCTGCTCTGGATAGCTCTACAGTATCATATTCAGTGGCTGTAAATCTACCTGTAGAGGGACTGATAAGACCAAACACAATATCTCTACCAAAGACTAGCACACCTCTATTAAATACTTCTAAGGCTACACCGTCACCTATTGTTTGAAATTTTACATAGCCTCCGTCAGTTGGTAAAAGATCTGATATCTCTTCAGAAGTTGGATCAGCATCTTGATAGCATTTATCAAAGCCACTACCATCCTCTTTAATGGTCTGAGAGAATAACACAGTATCACCAGAAAGATAAAAGTATTTACCAGACATGTAAGCTACATCAGCAATCATATCAAGTCCGCGAGTGTACGGGAAAGGGTTACCATCTTCTGTAATAGCTAGCTGTAAAGATACTGTTAACTGTGTAGGACAACCTCCTGCATCACTTGTAGTAGAGCCATCATAAAACTCTGCAGTGAATTTGTACTGTTCATATGCAGTATCATTAGTAGGATATTCTAAAGTATATATTTCAGGGCCTGAGAAATAGTGTACATCAGAGAATACTTCAATCCAGTTGCCTTCCTTAAGACCCCATATCTTCATTCTAGCATTGCCTCTATAGGTACCTAAAGAAGCTTTAGCAAGCTTTGTAATTAATGTTGAGAAGTTTACTACACAGGTCTTTGAAGTACCTACTGATGAAGGAATAACTACAGATATATTATAAATAGGGGACACATGCCAGCTTCTAGAAGAGTATCCCCAGTTCTGATTAAGACTATATGAAGCTTGTCTAGCAGTTCCTAAAAGAATACCTGCTGCAGACCCTCTATCTCTATCAAAGTAATCAAGTATGTAATGTCCTTTAGGAGCTGGTGTATTTCCAAAGTAAGTTGCTAATAGTTTCTCTGTATTAAAAGCACCTGAAGCATCCTTACCAATGAACCATTGAAGGTTATTAGAAGGGTATCTAGAGACCTTTGTATGGAATGCTTCTATCTGTTGACGTGTCCATCCTTGATTTAAAAGATTGTATTCGTGTTCATCAGATAAATCAGTAGGTTGTGCATCTACTTTAAGACCATCATCAAGTCCTTCTAAGTCTCTGTATTTAAGGCTTATGATATCTACTTTAAATTCTTGATTATCAAAGTCATAAGATATATATAAAGGCTTCATATACTTAGACACAACTATTAGCTTACCATCACCAGAAGAATAGTTTACTGGATAGCTGTAGAAGTTTGCAGTATCTGTTACATACTTTGATAAGTCTACTGAATCAGGCTCTTTACTTTTACTGAAGGGTTTGGTACTAGCATCATAGAAATACAGATGAGAACCTGCCTGCTGTACAATAAGATCTTTAGCAGTCTTTCCTACGTTCTTCCAATAGAATCCTGAATAAGATGATTGAGTCTCTTCAGGCACTTCAAAGCTTTGTCCATCTCTTTCGATTGCAATACCGTAGCGTCTACCTCTAATACCTTCAGGATAAATAGTACAGTTAAGTTCATCAGAAGTATTCAGAGGAGCATCTTGAATAGAGCTTGTTTCAGTATTCAATCCACCAATAAAAGGTGCTATAAAGACTTGTGAGTCTGGCATAGTTTTTTATATTCCCTAGTTCTTTTAGCGATATTAGGTTCTTTTCTAATCTCTTTAAGTTTTCTTTTAAATTCTTTATGGTTCTTATCTACAGTAATAGCATCTATATATGCACGGGCTTTATCAAGCATTGTGAAAGATCCTCCGATATAGCTATGTACATTAAGAACCTTCCAGAATCTCCCGCATCTAACTATTAAATAACCCTTCCATTCCTCTTTCGATTCTTCCATGTGGTACCGTCCTGTCCTCTTACACGTTGTGCATGCTTATCAGCTGTTACTTTCTGTTTCATTGCTCTATTATTCTCAAGCTGGTCAAATACTTTATTAAGCTCATATGCAGCTTGAACCTTAGCTGTTGAAAGCAATAAAGAGAAATGTTGCTCTGCTAGATCAGGAATAAAAGTATCATTAAGTTCAAATACAGGAGCCTTGATAGCGTACACAACAGTTCTTTCTTCCATTAGAGTGTGTTCAACTTCTTTATTAAAAGCATCACATACAAATTCTTTATCATTAAAGCTTGTAAAGTATTGTGGAGCCCTATCATTATACACATTGTATCTAATACCAGATGAAGGGTCTTTCACATTCTGTACATTTTCTTTTGTAGGATTTCTCCCAAGACACATATCAATGAACTTCTCAGGCTCTAACCAAGTTAAGTCAACATATCTTTCATTATCTGCATCATAGTATTTGAATAGATTTATCTGTTGTATGTCATCATTAATCTCAAATACTGTTGGAAGTTCTAGATTGGATTTTGAATGGAGCTGTACAAGATCTGCTTTAGCTTTAATGTCTCTAGTATACAGCAGATGTTCGTAGCTTTCTTTAACACATCTAGCAACTTGCATAGCTTCACGAGTATCTTCAATGGACTCTATCATCTGCCCATCAATAGCCTCAAGTATTCTCTGTACCATCTCTAATAATGTTTGTTTCATGTACTTCTCCTATGTCTTTATTATATCATAAACACTAAAATCTGTCAAGTTCTTTTGTGGGATATCATAATATCTCTAAGGATTGATAAGGTTGCATTCATCTCTGCAGTATTCTTTTCTAAACTTTTAACAATTTTTACAGTATCCTGCAGAAGAATTAATGAGGACTTTACCCTTGCATCAATACGCTCATCAATTCTTTTATCTAGTTTTTTAAAAACATTCCATATAGATACAACAAAAGAGACGACACCAAGTAGGAAAGCTAAAATAGCCGTCAACTCATGTGTCATCCCTATGCTGTTTATTTGTTCTACTGTATCAATAGTTGTTTTCACATCTGTTAAAATGTTTTGCATACCTTTTAAATCCTATTAGCATACAAAACTTTAAAGACTAGAATTTTTCTATTGAGTGCTCAGACAGATAGTAGTGTGTTTTAGCAATGTCTTTCAAAGCTTCTGCCATATCTTTAACGATATCAGACATCTCTCCTACTTCCTCTAAAGACCATTCTCTTTTTTCTCTACCAATCTTTTCAGATTTCTCAAGCACCATACTGATACCAGCACAAATCCTCTTCTTATATTCTTCCATTTAATAGTCCTTTCAATAGTTCTACAACACCATCAGACACATCGACCAAACGAAAGTTATAAGTAGGTATGATATTAGAGAGCAGTGGAGATTTTGTTGAGACTAACGAGCGAGCTAATTCAGCATTAACCAGCCCATCATCATCCATCAAAGGTTTCACTACGCCTTCAAAATTTTGTATTAAATCATTTATATCTATACCAAGAAACTTTAACAGCCATTGAGCTTTTGCATCTAATGTAGTGCTTCCAAAGAGACCTGTGAATAGTCTCTCTTCAGCTAAGTCAAGTTCATTCTGCCTGACATCTGTTAGCATCGAGAGCCTCCCTCAGTCTTTTGTTTTCCTCTTCAAGATCCTTTACGTGATTGCCATAGTTCTCTGCAGACTTTAATACAGCATTCACATAATCTTCTACTACAGGTTGGAATGTAGGGACGGCGGAGAAGTCCTCCTTAAACTTTTCAAACAAGAAGCTATTAAAGGCCTCTAGCATTTCTCTATACTTCTCCTTTACTGAATCTTGTGACATTACATAGGTTATCTGTGACACATCCATAGATCCAGTTGAGTCCTTTAACTTACTCCAATAATTCTGTTGAGGCTTATCAACCATTTGCCGAAGAGTCTCCAAAGCTTTCACACCGTCCAACATCCCTGCCTCCTTACTTGCTAGCTTTCATAGCGTTAAGAGCTACTTCACCAGTGGTAGGAGCAGCAGCAGTCGTAACAACCTGAGCCGGGAAGGTTACAGGCGTACAAGCAGACAACGGTTCCGGACAGATGCTAGATTTAGGCATAATCAATTTACCAGGTACAAAGTGGCCATTGACATACTCATACAGTTCACGAGCACGGCTATCAATCTTGTTATCCAAGAAGCGGAAATTGCATTCAGTATTAGCTCTTTCAACAGCAATCTGTTTATCTAAAGCAGTAATGAACTGTGCAAGCTCTTTATAGTTAGCATTGATCTTGTCATCATTCTTATTGGACAATGCAATAGCTTCTATAATGTCTTAGAAAGGACACTAAAGTGACATCTTAATTCTAGCTTTAACATTTGCTTCTGCTAGATCTAAAGCTTTAGTGTGATATCTTTTAATAGTTCTTTCATCAACGTTATACTTATAAGCAATCTCTTTAATGCATAAACCTTCAACATAAAGTTCTGTTAAAGTTCTTTCTAATAATATAGGCAGATCGAAGTACTTAATAAGAGAACTTACAGTTTCTTTACTAGACTCTGTTAATAATCCTTTAATGAATGTTCTATCTGTCTTAAACATAATTTGTATTAACCTTTAAGAATAATCTTATTTCTTATCTTAAGTCTTCTAGCAGCTAACCCTCTAGCTCTTACACGAGTTCTTAGTTTAATTTTAGCCATTTAAGTATCTCCTTATTGTTGTGCTCCTGAGAGACTCATTCTAACCCTACCAAAACCTCCATAGCAGCCTTTGCCACCACCATATCCTTGTGCAAGAGTTGTTATACCTTTTATACGTTTATTAAAGGTCATCGTAGTTGTAACATCAGCCTTTTCGCCACCTCCATAAGCAGTATCACCTAACCAAGTATTTGAATATACAACTTCAGTAGTACCATCTTCATATGTTGCTGTGAATTGTACAAGTTGCATTGTAAAGTTTACTTGTGAATAGTAATTGAATGTGACTGTGTATTTACCAGCTGGCAATGATTTGTTAAAAGTAATACTGTCTTGCTGATTAAGGTGTTGTATACCACCATGTTGTGATCCGGTAGAGATTGCATCATCCCCCCATATTGCGACACCACTAGAGCTCTCCTTAATACTGTTAAAATCTTCTGCTTTTAAAAGACTTATACTCTTGTTATAAAGTAGAGCATACCCAGGCTTTGTACCTTTCCACCAATACTTTCCATTGATTTTTATGTAAGATTGTGAAAGATCTATTGAGCCTGTCCAAAACTCATCGGTAGAGCTTTTATAGTAGCTTATACCTATTGCATAAGGAATAGCAGGAACAAATATAGAATATGAACTATTTATCCTAATTTCTTCTGTCCAGCTCTGCCCATTATCTGATGATATATCATAAATATAAACGGCTCCGGTTATTCCTTCCCTAATAAACCTTAATCTAAATAAGTAATATATGTCTGTATCTAAAATGGTAGAGCCTGTAGCAGGGTTACAAATATCCCAAGAAGAACCATTTGGGGATAGATATAATAAGGGCTTTCCATTATTTTCTAAACCCATTTGTATATATCCACAGTCTTGCCCAGCAGTATTTCCAGATCCAATCAACCAATCTCTGTGACTTCTTGTTGCAACTGTTTTAGCTCTTATAACTATCTCCCAACTATTGTCACCAGGATTAAAGACTTCTGGCATAGCTAAAAAGTTTCCTAAACTAATTCCGCTAACAACGTTATCAGTTATAGTAGGGCTTCCAACAACTGTTGCATTAGGTACGGTATTGCCAGTAGGCTTATAAATATTTAGTATCTGCTTAACGTCTGATTCAGAATATGTATGGTCTTCTTTAGTACCTTCTACTATTTCTGTGGTTGTTTCAGTTACTGTAGCCATATGATAAATATCATGGTCTTTTTGTCTGACAAGACTATCTACACTTCCTGCACTTATACCAGTTATATTTAATGTGTCTTCTGAAACACTTATAAAATGAGCTGGTTCTGTTTCATCCTGAGCGATCAAGGGAGTAACACTATCATAATCCGGCGCATATTCAAAGCCATAACCATAAGCATATATTACTGTATCTTCTCCAAGAGGAGGTTTTACATAATATATATTAGGTGTTATATATTTATCTTGACGATAGCAAACATATCCAAGAACTTCCTTTTCAACTTCAGTTGATGTAGTAACCTCTTTCCAATACTTCTTAGGGCCTGAATAATATATGTCTTCTATCTTTCTAGGCATATCATCATAGGCTCTCCATTTAGTAGTGTATCTAATTTGATAATAACAATCTTTTAAGTCTACAGTAAGTCCTGGAAAGTATGTACGATTAAACCATCCAAAGTAAATATATTTACCAGACAGATCAGGCTTTTTAGTAGTAAAAGTAATGCTTATATCTCTTGTAGAAGCAGGTTCTCCTTCTGCTCTTATCAATACTGATACTACTCCATTCTCAAGTTGCACAGCTATAAAGTACTTTACACCTGCCTGTAATGTGTAAGTACCATACACTTGATCAGCTATATCCCAAGATGTACCATTGGAAGATGCAAACAAACATAGTTTATTATTATTAGCTCTTAATAAGAATGTTCTTTCATCACCAGAAATAATTTCATTAATAGTTGATGGATTAGTGAAAACTACAGATAACTGCACAGCAAACCTATCAAGATAATTAATAGTTGGAAGAGGCTCGGGTGTTCTAACATAGTTAGTCCGACTAAAGCCACTTACAACAGTGCCGTTTATAGTTGGATTACCTACTACAGTTACATTCAATCCTTTTCTAGTGCCATTGTATACCGTCATTTTAAAGCCTCTGGAATATAGTAAAATGCGTTTCCATCAGGTGTCTCTGGCAGAGCATCAACAACTATATGATGAGCTACATCTAACACATCCCAGCTAGCCGTTGAGCCATCCGTAGTTAAGTATTTACCAGACTGTCCTGTTTGATCTGGAAGAGCGTTGACATCAACTACAGTAGAAGGCATTATGAAGACCTTGTGACTTTCTGCAGTAATAGCAAAACGAGTCTCGAAGATCCATCTCCAACCAATATCTGTAGTGTACTTCATAACTTGCTTAAGCTCTCCTACAGTAATAGGCTGTGTTAAGTCATCATGCAGTACGTTAACAATATTGATGTAGTCTTCACCATTCTTAATTACAATCTTAATACTATCATCAAGACTTTCTACAGTTTGAAAAGACAGATCCAATTCATAGTAGTAGTTGTGTCTAATTGTATAAGGCTCTGGATCAGTTGTTTCAAATGTTAAAGTATCTCCTTCAAGAGTACCTATGAAACCTAATTGAATACCTTTTCCAACATTATCGTATACAACTTTAGCAGTCTTTAAAGGAGTCATTGCAGCACTATCGTCAAAGCCTTCAATAGCTTTTGCTTCTGTTGCAAGCTTTACAATACCTAATGTGTCTTCAGTTGCAGGCTGTATACCAACTACTTGCTGAGCTAATTCAGCCCATCCTTTAGCTGAGTGAGTGCCTCCAATACCTTCAACTTCTGGATCAGTACCTTCTGCCCATATCTTAGCATTAGCAGCTTCTTTAATATCCTCAATATTGTCAGCAGCAACTTGAACAGCATCTGCATTATTTGCAACAGTTACAATGCTATCTTTAATAGAGTTTGCTGTAGTAACTGCATCCATATTCATAGACACATTCTGTACTTGCTCACTTATGCCAGCTACTGTAATAACATCCATAATATCAGTAGCAACTTCTTTTACTTGTTCAATCCCTTCTGCTACTTTATTTATATCTTCAGCAGAACTAGCAGCAGTATTGATGTTGCTTATATTAGCTGCTACAGATTTAATGTCAGTCTCATTGCCAGCTACAGCAGTTACATCAGCAGAGATACCAGCAACAATATTAACATTACCTGCGGCACCTGCTACAGTATTAATATTAGCTTCGTTAGCCTTTACAGCATTAATGTTTTCTTTATTAGCATCAACAGCTACAACAGCTGCAGAGATAGCTGCAACACCTGCTACAGCCGCAATAGAAGCCGCAACAGTATCTACATTAGCTTTATTATCAGCTACAGCAGTTACATCAGCTATATTAGTTGCAACAGTATTTACATCAGCAATATTAGAAGCAACTACACTTACATTATCAAGATCACCTGCAACAGCTTTTACATCTTCTATATTGCTGTTGAGTTTTACAATCTCACTATTCTCACCCTTCTGCAGATCTTCTGAGACAGCTATAAAGCTCTCATCCTGTATCACACTATCTACATATTCTTTAGAAGCTTTAGCAGCATTTGAAGCAGCTAATGCAGTCTGTGCAGAAATAGAAGCAGCTTGTGCAGATACTTCAGCTCGTGAAGCACTTGCATTGGCTTCTGCAGCAGCTAGAGCAGCACCTGCAATATTGCCTTTAATCTGTCCGTATGTTACATAATCATTATCTTCAACAGCTTCTGCACCATTGATAATACGTCTGCTGTTCATATCCAGCTCTGCATCCATAAAGTTAGGAGTAGTGCCATCACGTGATAAAGTATTCTCAATAGCTTTTTGAAGGCTATTGAAGTTTTCATTAATTAGTGCTGTGGCTGCTGTGTCATTATGTGTAACACTATCCAGCCTTTTAATTGCTACCTTCACCATCTTTTAATAATCCAATACCTTTTAAAGCTGTTATAACTGAAGAGAGTTTTTGATCAATCTTGCTTACTTTTTCTTTAATACTATTAACAATACTAACAAGATTTAAATAAAGTCTATAAATTTCTACTGTGTTCTTATTAATAGTCACAGTCATTTCTTGTGGGATTTCCTGATAAGATAAAAGATCCACAAGAGTACCTGTAGCAACCTGTGCAAGAGTATCTCCATTAATTGCAATTATGTTAGTAATATCTCCAGTAGCTTCATCATCTACAGCAGGAACTGTAATGTCTAAAGAACTTACAGGAATCTTTTTAAATTCACCTGAGCCTTCCCCATCTGCAATATAAGAAGTGCCTGCAGAAGCTGTTGATGCTCCTTTAGGCTCATGCAGTAATTCATCAGGAAGTTCTCGATGCTCAATATCACCTGTTGCCATTTTAAACCTTTCTTAGAAATAGGTAAAGGGGTAGCCTAAGCCACCCCAATACTGTTAGATGAACTCGATTACCGCTTTAGCTTTCAAGTCAGTCTTCGTACCACCAGAGACAACATATCTGTCTTCAGCCATACGAGTACCGATAGCTTCACCATCAGCAGCATTGACAGAGTTATCACTAGTCGGAGTAGTCGCAGCTAACAAAACTTTATCATCCGTGCCATCTTTTTTAACCAAAGACAACGTAACGCCTGCAGCGCTACCTTTAACTTCCGTCAACAGATAAGCATCAGTAACAACAGCACCTGCAGGGATGTAGGCCTGTCCATTACCAAAGCCCTTACCAACGTTGGCAACAGGACCATTCTCATCTACAACAACTTCAATAAAGTTGCGCATACCTTCGGCAGGTTTAGCAGAAGAATTGTATTTAACATCACGACCTTCACCAGCACCTACATACCGAGTTACACCAAAAGATCCAACATATTCACTCATTCATTTTCTCCTTATGCACTAGCAGCTGCTTTAGCAGTGATAGTGGAATCAACATCATTACAAAGGATAACAACCAGGTTTTCAACATCACCCAGGCCAAGACCGTAACGAGCAATTGTTACATACTCTTCACGCTGTTTAGCCATATTCCACTGACCTTCAAACTTCGGCATCTGTCTCCAAGCCATACGGAACGGTCTACGCTCAGGAATGTTAGCAAACAAGATAGCTTCACCAGCATTGTTCAATGTAGTAAATCCCTGTTTACCTTCACGATCCTTCAGAGCTGTTTCACCAGAACTGGTCGGCAAGAACTCAGAGGTGTATACATCCCATCCATAAATGTTGAATGAGAAGCGCATACCAGACATAGCACCATCACGAACAATGCCTTCGAAAGACGGGTTGTAGTTCAAGGAAGCTTTGATACGCGGGTTGGTTACTAGTGCATATTCCTGATAAGACGGAATGATAGCAATCTTCGGACCAATGTAGTTTACTTTCTTCAAGGCTACAGTAGCATATGCAAAGTCTTCAGGAGTCAATACGCCCCAACCATCATCAACAGTACCAGCTACGAAACGATGCTGCATGCCATTGATAGTGTTGGAATCATTGGTAGTCTGTTTGTTAGCCAGTTTCAGGATCTTCTGTTCCAGATCAGCAGCAATAGCACGAGCTTCCAAAGCAGGTACTTTAGCCATAATCTGAGAAGCCAGGTAAGAATCCTGTGCAAACTTAGCAGTTACATAGTGACCGCTGTTAACATATTCGTTAATCTCAAAGTCCCGAACACCAAATTCAATACCTTTGAAATCGATCTCTTCGCCTTCAGCATAGTCACTTACAGTTGCAGAACCCATTTCAACATCCTGCCATTTGTCTCCATCCGGGAAGTCTGTGATCTGGTCTACATAATTCATAGCAATCAGTTCAGGTTCCAAAGCTTCACGAAGCATACCAGAGTATACGATAGCACGGATCACTGCCTGACTGTTCTGGGTATTAATGCCATTTAAATCAGCCATTATAATCTCCTATTAAATTACCATTTGATATTAGCAAGCATTTCAGGATTAGCTAAAGCCTTCTTCATAAACTCAGCAACCTTTGCAGGACTGCTATGAGCTTCTTTATTCTTGAAGAAAGCCTCTGCTTCTGTGCTTGCAGTTTCTGTAGAAGCATGTCGAGAACTCTGCAAGAAGTTTACTGAATCATATGATACAGCTTCTTTAATTCCAAACATACTCTTAAAAGCCTTCGGACTTGTCTTTGCAATACCTTCGAGATATTCTACAGAACATCCAAGTTCCTGAGCTTTATTCTTTAATGCAAGTTCTACATCAGCGTTTAAGCTGGCAACAGCTTGTTTACAATTTGCTAAGTTGCTCTCAGCCTCTGTGGCTTTATTAGCTTCTTGCATAGCATTGAGAGCTATCTGTTTAATAGCATCCTCTGGTAATGGAGTGTTAGTATTCTCCGTGTCCATTTTATTCTCCCTAATCTGTTTTAATTGTTCTACGACATTGCTCTTCTGAGACAGCTCTTCTACTTTTGAGTTGGCTTCTTTAAGGTCATTCAAAAGTTTTTGAATATACTGCTCTTTCTGCTTAGCACCTTCAAACAAATCTTCAACAGATTTATAGACAGAATGCTCTCCAACGACGTAAGTAGTAGTTGCTACAGACCCGTTATTATCTGTAACAGCTTCTGAAGTAGTAGCTTCGTTAGCCATTAACAATTCTCCTTCTATTATCACAGTTCTATTATAACATATTCACGCAACTTTGTCAAGCCTCTTTTAAGGCCTAACTTGTAAGCTTGTTCAATAGCCCAGTTAGGATTCTTAAAGTCTTCATCAGATATCTTGTCAGCTTTATCAAAGTCTTCAACACAGCACTTATCAATTAATTGTAGCACTGGTGCAGCATCTTTTATAAGTCTTTTAAAAGATTCTCTCTCAGCTGCAGATACTTTACACAATAGCTTGTTGCGCATTTGTAATACCTCTCACTTGTGTTTCTTCCATCTGCTGTCTGCCAAACTCTTGATACTTAGCCATTTCTAATTCAGCATCTACACGTGCATTAGGCTGTATGATATCCTTATACTTATCAAGACCAGTAGTATGTGCAATAACCTTAGCAATAACTTTAGGATTAAAGTAGTTAAACACAAGCTGGTCAGAAGGTATAGCACTATTATAAAGCTGCATGATGGTCTGTGCTTGTCTTGCACGTTCTGTATAAGTATTAGAGCCAGTGGCTATAAAGCGCCCTTGGACAGCCATATCTTGTACATTAACTTCTTTAAACAGGATAACACCATCCTCATTCATCATCTTAACACGAGTAACTCTAGTAGGATCTGAGAGATACATACGCATCATAAGAGTTAGCAGAGGTTCTAAGATCTCCATTTCAAACTTACGTGTCTTCTCATTGAACAATCTGGAAGCAGCTGTATTAAGCTGAGATACCTCAAAAGCTGTCTTCTCTCCAGGAGTTCTAAAGCCCATAGCTTCTCTAGGTGTTCCTGCCATCTCTTCCATAAGCATCTGATACCTGTCGACATAAGTATCAGCAGCCAATGCAGTAGCATCAGGAGAGATAGTTTTAAAGTCTCCATCAACATCAACACCTACATGACAACCAGGATACAGATACTCAGGCATCTCTACATCACCTTTAGTAACCCACATAGGATTGCTGATGTAGTTAAAGATATCGGCTCTCTTATTCTCTAAGAAGTCTACCATAAACTGCATACCTTTGATATTATCTAATGGTGACATACTCCAGAGATTATCTTTACGATCTCTCCAGCCAGCTTTAAAGATATTACAGTTAAATCCAAAGTTCTTGATAGGTTCTTCAAGAAGAACACTACATCTATCCATTACTACTATCTTAGAGTTCTTATACAGTTTATTCTTTTCAACAACATAAAGATCTCCATAGAACGTAAGAAGCTCTACAGTATCTGATGCATAGTACTGTGACCAGTTACCACAGCCTGCAATAGAACAGATATCATTCTTAATAGACTCAGCATTAGTAGTGGACACAGCCTGTCTAATTCTACTACGTTTCTCTAAAGCTCTATTCAAAGCTTCTTTATATACTTGAGCACTCTCGGGCAACTCTTCAGCTTCTGCTACAAGCTCTCCTAAAGTTTTAATGGTTCTAATAATCTTAGGAGTCTTCTCAAAGCTAATTGCAAGAGGATCGAAGAATACGTTTAAAGGATCTAATCGAACTGCTTTAGGACCATTGTATACATTAGCAACACCAGATTCAAGCTTAAGAGTTTCATTAACCATAGCTACAGTAGTAAAGGCATTGCCATAGTCTACATAATCTTCCACAAGTTCTCTGATAGTGGGCTGGAACTGGCTATCGTGTAACATCTGTGCCATCAAAGCCTTTAAGGTATCCTTAGTATTAATATCAAGAGATTCTTCATTATAGGCTTCCCAGTCTACATAATCAGGCAAAGAGAACATAGCGTCTAAGTAGTATGTGATAAGCATATCACGGATCTGTGTAATCTTAGGAATGTGTGTACAGTTATCGGTATCCTTAGCTTGATTAAAGATATCCCTTGTGCTAGTGGCATACAGGTTCTCTAAAGTTTCTTTAGCATTGTTATACCATCTGTCTCTTGCACTTTCCCATGCTACAAACTTATTTGCAATAGCTGTAGCTAGATAATCAGGCTCTTGCATCTCCATAATGTCTAAGGTTCTAGGCATATATTATACTCCTCCAAAACGGCTTAATACTTTTATTTCAGTTTTCTTTTGATATCGTGTTTGTTTAGGGGCTACAGCAATGGATATCGCATCTGCTAAAGCGTTCTTAATATCATCGTGAGCAGGCTTAAGTTGTTTAAGTTCTTCTTCAAGAATCTCACAGTTACCTCCTCTATAATGAAATATTTTGTGATCCTCGTATAGAGGCTTTAATACAGCTAACACACGCTCCTCTTTCTTTGTCTGAGGTCTGTAATCCTCTATCACAAGTCTTATACTATTCTCTGCCAGTTTATCTTTAAGAGCTGTAACAATAACTTGCTGAGCTACTGTAACTTCTGCTCTCAGCTTTTTTAGATTGTATTTCTGGTGAATAGCTATTACGTGATTGTAGTAGTCCTGAATACGATCTGTCTTAAATCTATCAATGTCCAACACATACCTATTGTTATCAGAGTCTACACCAACCACTACAATAGCTGTGCTATCTGCTCTCACATGTGCACTAAAAGCAAAGTCAATAGCTGCATACACATTTAACTGTCTGTCCTTAAGATGATATATGCCAGCTTTAGTATACAGATGATCTCTGTTATAGTACTCAAACATATCAGCAGTAATCAGAGCAGAGCCAGCATCGTTAGGATCGTTGTAGTATTGTGCATAGAACTGTGACTTGTCTATATAGTTTGCTTTAATTCGTGCAAGCTCTCTAAAGTCGAAGCCATAGCTCTTGCCGTCTTTACGGACCTGTCTATTCCACAAGAACTCTCCATTCTCTTCAACAGATCTTTGCAGTACTTCCCACTGAGGTTCTTTACCAATCAACTCTCCAGCATCATCAAAGATCTCTACAACAGTCTCTTGCATTACACTGTATATATCTTTAGGGTGATACCTTGTACCAACTGCTAGAATCTTACCACCAGGGTTAAGAATTGATTGCAACTGTGAGTACTGTGATATAACTTGTCTACGACCTTCTTCAGTATTGTTCTTAGGTACCACCATATCGTCTAATACAATCAGATCACAGTGTGCACCAGTAATGTTAGTAGTCAATCCACCAGCTTTAACAGTACTATCACGAGTTCCTTCAGCTTTACGTCTAGGATCGTCTACACATATCTCAGTTGTTGTCCACTTCTCACGTTTACCTTCATCAACATTGATAAGCTCTGGCCAGATTCTTCTAACAAGGGGAGAGTCTAGTGTAGCTTTGATAGTACGTAGCTGGCTTTCTGCAAGATCAGATGTAGCAGAGAGGTAAACAATACTAACGGAAGGGTCACACACAATACGCCAACAAGTATACATAGCTGCATAGAAGCTTTTACGGTGTCCACGAGGGTAAAGAACAAGTCTATAAGGTTTGTAATCAGGATTTGTAAGAAATTTACACAACTCTTCATGGCACACTCCCATAACATTGTAAGGTGCAACCAGTTTTACAAAGCTTATGAAGTCAGCTTCAGCTAGTTTACGGATTTCATCAGTTGCTGCCAAGGTTTATTACTCCTGTATACGCTTGATTGCATCCATCAACAGCTTATCATCAGGCTGTGGCTGTTCTTTTTCCTTCTTTGGCCTACCTCTACCAGTAGTTGATGAAGATTTGTTGTTACGTTCCACCAGATATTTAAGAGCTTGAAAGGAATTCTTGTTGTTTTCATCAAAAGCAGTGCTTACAATCTTAGACATAGCCTCTGATAGCAGTCTTCCTTCAGCTTTAGCCTTCCATTTAAGGTAGTGAGGGTGTATAAAACGTCCATTCTTAAACTCTTCCCAGTGTTTTACATCTCCTTCAAAGGCATCTTCAACGAAAGAGTACTCTGTAGGGTCTGTGTAATGCTCTAGGAACAGTTGTTCAAGGCTGTATAAGCCGTCTTCATGTTGTGGAGCTAGTGTAAAAGTAGGTTTGTAGTCACCTCTACAGCTTTCCATAATCTCTACAATACCTACAACAGCTGCATTGGTGATATATTTGCCACGTTTACGATCATCTTTCCATATTACTTTAGTCATGTTGACATCCTTTTTAAATTTACAAGAGCATTATAACATATTTATTAAGAATTGTCAACAGTTTTATAAAAGCTCCTAGGAAGGCTGTACAGAGCAATCTGTAAAAGTCTGGTAGAGTTACTGCTGACAGTCTTTAAAAGCTTCTGTACGGGCTTCCTACGGGCTCCTAGAGGCATGTCAATAACTTGTTTACAGTCTGCCTCCAGTTGCTGGAATTTTGTGGAGAAATTTTTACGACGTATTATTGAACCTTAAACAACCCCCAACACCCCCTTGCCGCCCCCTTAACAGCTTGCAACAGCTTGCAACAG
>ERZ779894.518-NODE-518-length-44368-cov-4.279241_pt1 | contig 44368 bp, 39 predicted proteins | sample MGYA00511587_ERZ779894 | MGnify/ENA primary metagenome ERZ779894 (study PRJEB29588, sample SAMEA2160490) | human gut metagenome | biome: human gut; feature: human-associated habitat; material: faeces | place: Denmark | collected 2008/2010 ... | reverse complement strand
TATAAGAATAATTATTAGTTAGGAGGGTTGCCTATGAAAGAAACAGCACAAGTGCTGCGTGAAAAAGGGCTCAAGGTAACACCCCAGAGAATCGCTGTCTATAATATGCTGCTGCATTCGACAGAACATCCCAATGCGGAAACCATTTACCGCACATTGGAAGCCACCAATCCTACCATGAGCTTGGCTACCGTATATAAAACTCTGGACTTTTTCAAGCACCTTGGACTGGTACAGGAATTGAACGTGGGGGAAGGAAGCGCCCGCTATGACGCGCAGGTGCACTGCCATCCTCATACCGTCTGCACCGTTTGTGGCTGCGTTTCAGACTTATATAATGATGAATTGACAGACCTCCACAAAAAACTTTCCAAACCACTGGATTTCGAAGTGGCCTGTGAACAGTTGATTCTTTACGGAAAATGTGCTGCCTGCAAAAAGGCAGAAGAAGAAGCGTAAACTTTTTCATACAGCATCCAAACATGACAAAAGGGTACAAAACAAATGTTTTGTGCCCTTTTCTTTTTGTTCTCCATTGACGTTCAAATGTCCATCATGTTATAATATCGATAGACGATATCGATACACGATATTCATATGTTTTACAAAGGAAGTGATGGCTTTGGCAAAAAAATCACTGGAAATCTTAACAGAAACCATGTTTTATGTCTTGATGGCATTTTTGAAAACAGATATGTGCGGCACCGACGTTGCTGCTTTCATCGACCGGAAAACAAAAGGGCGTATCCAGATGGGGCCTGGTACTCTCTACACCATCCTTGCGAAATTCCAGTCTGAAGGTCTTTTGGAGGAAACGGAAATCCAAGGACGCAAACGCACCTACCGCATCACTGAACGGGGACGGCGCATCTACGCCGAGGAAGTGGAACGGCTCCGCCGCTGTCTGCTGGACGCGGAGGAGGAAGCGCACACGGAGCTGTAAACAAAAGGAGGGGCTTTCTATGAAACATCGTTTGTATTTACCAACTTTCCTGCCAGTTTCCTTCCCTGATGCCATGGAAACCTTTCTGGAGGACATGGCGAAAAAAGGTTGGTTCCTGAAAAAAGTAGGCTATTTTCTGTCTTTCTGTCAATTTGAAAAAGGCACCCCTGCCTCCGTCCGCTATCGTCTGGAACCCATTCCCGATACGGTGCGGACACCTTCTGCGGAAATGGTACAATTTTACGAAGAATTTGGCTGGAAATATCTCACGTCTTTTTCCCATTTCTTCTTCATATTCGTTGCGGAAAATCCTGATACACCGGAAATCCATTGTGACCCGCTGGTACAGGCAAAAGGCTACAAACGGATGTGCCGAAATTTCACCGTATTTGGATTAGCTTCCCTTGCTTTACTGGCAATCTTTCTGGGAATCCCTCTGTATCATCCAGCATTTTTATTGGAGCGTCCCTGTTTTTCTGCTTTTGTTCTGTTGACACTGTTGGCATTTGCTGTTTTGGTTCTCTGGTCTGTCCTGCGGCTTTGGAAGATTTACAGAAATCTTTCTCAGGGGAACCCTCTCAGTCACCACAAAGGATATCTGCACATCTTTTCTTTGCAGACCATTACCCTGGTGCTGTTGGTTTTGTTCCTGCTGCCTTTCAGCGACAAACTGATGGAATGGGATGAAAACGACCAAATCACCCAATCACTGACGACTGCGGAGGAACCCCTGCCCTATGTACCTTTGGCGGAAATGGGCATTTCTCCCGACTGGGTGCAGACCCCTTACGACCCTATTACCATTGGCAGTAAGAACAGCGATTCCAATTATGTACGCAGCCGCTCGAACGTTCTTGCACCTGCCACATTCCAAATCAGTCAGACAGCTTATCACACAGACCCTAACATGCCAGCCGTTGCCACATCCATGACTTCTTATTACGGGGAAATGGCAAATTCTTTTCTGGCAAAAATCGTCGGTATGGATTTGGCAAATCTCTATGCAGATATCCCCGGCATATCAGGCTACAAAATGAAAAAAGAACCCCTTTTCCTGTCTGGTTTTTCGGAAGCCTATTATGGAGATATCCTTGGCAATGCGCAGATTCTTCTTCTGCGGCAGGACAACCGGGTACTGATAGTCCATTACGCTGGTGATGCTTCCCTGAAAGACCATGTGGAAGATTTTGCGAAACTCTTTGCACAAACATACACGCCTTTATAAGAAAGGAGGGCATAACATGGCCTATATTCGCCGTTTGATTCCTTGTGCCCCATATGAAATAAAAATTTTTGAAGCTTGGCTGGAAGAACTGGCAGAAAAAGAAGGACTGTTTCTGGTTTCCTGCCGCCGTGCCTTTGCCAAATTTGAAAAAGGCACCCCAAAACCTATGCGCTATCGGGTAGACGCAGACCCAGACCGCTGCTGGGACCCCAGTCGGGAACGACAACAGCTTTATGAAGAATTTGGCTGGAAATACATCGACAACCGTTCGGAACATCTGGTGGTCTATGGCACCGATGATTTTTCTCTGCCGGAACTGCACACAGATGTGGAACTGCAATTGGAGACCCTTGGGAAGCTTCAGAAAAAATGTCTGCGGAGGGCGCTCCTTGTGTTCTGCCTTTTCCCCCTATGGCTGCTTTTTCATATTTCCGCCGGCAACTGGCTTTACTGGCTGCACCATTCCGCTTTGATCTCAGCTTTTGTCCTGCTTCTGTTTTTTTATTTTCTTGATACAACGAAGGAAATTCGACAGCTGCAAAAACTGAAAAAGCAGATCTTTGAGGAAACAGACGTGACCGAAACAGAGGATTTCCACAAAGCAAAAAGAAAACTGCTCCTTCGGACATGTTGCCGCATCACCGCAGAAGTTTTCCTCTTTCTGCTCCTTCTGTCTCCTTTTTGGATACAAAACTGGAACGAACGCATTCCCCTGTCCGCGCAGAACAGCACAGAGCTCCCTACGCTCTCCCCTGCCGCTTTTGGAAGCCATAAAAATCTATCAGATAGCAGCTATTTTTCCTACTACACCTCATTTCTGGCTCCTGTACAGTATGAAATTTTTCAAATCAGTGAGGATTTTTATTTGGATACCCAGTATTTCCAATGTCAATCAGAATTTCTGTCCGAAAGCATCGGCAAAACTTATCTGATGACAGAAGCCGACAACAACCTGAACAAAACGGAAACACAAACTCTCGCCGATGGTACCAAACTGGAGTACCGGGCAAAAGACTTTCAAAACTATCTTGTCATCCAAAAGGGTTCCCGTATCTTGCTTCTCAAATCTTATACCGAAATCGATCTTTGGGAAAATCGCGAAAAGTTTCTTCCTCTTTTGGACAAAACCTACTCTCTGCCGGAAGAATCCTGATTTTTTGCAGAAAAAAAGACCAGACATTAGGGGCATCTTCATAAGAAAACAAATAAAGCCAAAATCCGTATGATTACAAAGGATTTTGGCTTTATGATTTTGTTCAGATTGTATTTGTTATGTTTTCTTATGAAGACAGCCGTCACAATTCCCCTTAAGAAATCAAGGAAAAGAAAAATCAATGTTTTCTTAAGGGGAAGTTGCTTTTGTCTGGTCTTTTGTATTTTCTTACTTTGTTTCTTTGTTGCGAACAGCACGCAGAATGAATTCTGTGTGGTATTTTACATGGCCCTGTGCCATAGTTGTGCCTTCTTCCACGTCGTGGTTTTCGATGGCACGGATAATGCCTTTGTGATGTGCCACGATGGCAGGGATAGAAGAATCCAGTTTCAGGTGTGCCATACGATAACGGTACAGCTGAATCTGCAGGTTATTGAAAATCTGAATCAGTTTGTCATTGTCTGTGGATGCAAAAATCACATTGTGGAACTGTTCGTCGATTTCCGCGATTTCTTCCAGTGCTTTTTCGGAAATTGCTTTTTCAAAGCGTTCTTCCAGGCTTTTCAGTTCTGCCAGACCTTCTGCGCCCATTTTTTTACAAGCCAGACCAGTTGCCAGACCTTCCAGAACACCTCTGACTTCCAGGATATTGATGATGTCTTTTTCGCTCATATCCAGAACCTGTGCGCCTTTTCTGGGCACCAGTTCTACCAGGTTTTCCAGTTCCAGCATACGCAGTGCTTCTCTGACGGGTGTACGGCTTACGCCCAGTTTTTCTGCCAGCTGGTTTTCCATCAGTCTTTCACCGGGAACCAGTTTGCCTGTCAAAATCGCGTCTCTCAGTGTATTGAATACAACATCCCGCAGGGGAAGATATTCGTTAGAATTGATATTAAATCTTGTGTCTGCCATCAGTCGTTCTCCTTTCCTTCTTGCCATGGGGCACATGGTAAATCTGTGTCACAAATACATCTCTCATGGCGAACTGCTTCCGCAGAATTTTCGCCGCTTCCTTTGCCCTTTCCTGTTTGGTAAACAAACCGAAAACGGTAGGACCGCTGCCGCTCATGAGGGCGCCTTCCGCTCCGTTTTCCAACATACTTTCCTTGATATCAGCGATTTTTGGATACATGGGAATGGTGACTGTTTCCAGCACATTTCCAAGCAGCCGTCCCATGGCAGGCACGTCGCCTTCTGCCATAGCCGCCAACATACCTTTGGTATCAGGGTGGTGTTCTACCTGGTCCCATTTCAGGCTCTGGTAGACCTTCGCTGTGGATACGCTTACAGGCAGTTTTGCCAGTACCACATAGCAGAATGGACAGGGGGGCTCGATATTGGTCAGCACTTCACCCACGCCTTCTGCCAGCACCGTTCCCCGGCGCACACAGTAAGGGATATCTGTTCCCATGGTCAAAGCCAGTTCTTCCAGCTTTTTCGCGGGCAATTTCAGCGAAAACAGCTTATTCATGCCCACCAGCACTGCCGCGCAGTCTGCGCTGCCGCCAGCCAGACCTGCTGCCACAGGAATGCGTTTGTCAATCTGAATCAAAACGCCTTCCTTGATGTCGTAGGTACTGCGCATGAGTTCTGCCGCCCGCCAAGCCAGATTGCGGTTATCCGCAGGCAGCCAGCTTACGTTAGATTCCAGACGGATTTCATTCTCCGGAATTTTCCGCAGAACGATTTCGTCATAGAGCCCTACGGTCTGCATAATCATCTGCAATTCGTGATAGCCGTTGTCCCGCTTGCCTGTTACATCCAGTGTTAAGTTGATTTTTGCCCGTGCTTTTAATCTGATTTCTTCCACGTCGTTCCCTCGTTTTTTCTATACTGTATACAAGTCTTGTACCTATTGTACATGAACTTAGACAAAGAAACAAGCGGCATGTTATACAAAAAACCGAAAAATCTTCTGGCAGATAATACCCAAAAAACGCCAAAACATTGCTTTTTCCACCAAAAAACGCAAATCTGGCACCTGCCTTTGCAAAACACTTTCCGCCATTTGTCGTCTGTTATGTACGACAAGACCATGGCACAAAAAAACAGCTGGAATCCTTAGATTCCAGCTGTTTTCATCAGGAATGTTTCACATTCCGTTTTCTTCTGGTTTGATGAAAAAATCAGTCTTTTCTCATATTTACAGATGCGATTTTGAATTTATCGTGTACGGCGATCATCGCTTCGTCAATATCCTTTCTGGGGATCAGCAGTGTGATCTTGATTTCGGATGTGGAGATCATTTCGATGTTTACGCCTGCATCATACATTGCTTCAAAGAACATAGCCGCAACACCGGGGTTGGTTGCCATACCTGCGCCAACGATGGACAGTTTTGCAACATTTTCGTCGTGAGCGATTTCCTGTGCTGTCAGTCTTTCTTTGTTTTCTTCCAGAGCCTTCAGGGCAATGTCCAGATCTTCCTGACCGATGGTGAAGGAAATATCCTGTCTGCCGTCATGTCCGTTGGACTGCAGAATGATATCTACACTTACCTTTTCTCTTGCCATCAGATCGAATATTTCAAAAGCCTTACCGGGCTCGTCTTTTACACCTAAAACTGAAATACGGGATACATTTTTATCCGCAGCTACACCGCTTACCAGCATTCTTTCCATCTTGCATTCCTCCTTCACTTCTGTACCGGGCGCGTCAGACATACTGGAGCGCACCACCAGTTTTACATTGTACTTCTTCGCCACTTCCACAGAACGGCAGTGAAGCACTTTCGCACCCAAAGACGCCAGTTCCAGCATTTCGTCATAGCTGATTTCATCCAGCTTTCTGGCATCTTTTACTACGCGAGGGTCTGCTGTGTAAACACCTTCTACGTCTGTGTAGATTTCACAAAGATCTGCGTTGAGGGCTGCCGCCAGCGCCACTGCGGAAGTATCGGAACCGCCGCGGCCCAGTGTGGTCATATCCCCCAGCATATTTACGCCCTGGAAACCGGTCACCAGTACGATGTTGCCCTGTTCCAGTTCGTTTTCAATGCGTTCGGAATGGATTTTACGAATACGGGCATTGCTGTAAGTATTTGTGGTTTCAATCCCTACCTGTACGGCATTGAGGGAAACGGCTCTGCCGCCCAGCGCATTGATTGCCATTGCCATCAGTGCTACGGACTGCTGTTCCCCAGTTACAAGCAGCATATCCATTTCTCTGCGGCTTGCCTTGGGATTGATTTCTTTTGCTTTGGCAATCAGTCCGTCTGTTGTCTTGCCCTGTGCGGACAGAACAACTACAACATCATTGCCTTCTTTCTGTGTTGCCAGAATCCGCTTGGCAACATTGAACACTCTTTCTGCATTGGCGACGGAGCTGCCGCCGTATTTCTGCACAATTAACATTATTCTACTTCCTCCTGTGATTCAGTCACTACTACAGCACCTTCCAAATCCGGCTTCAGCAGCGTCAGCTGCCAGTTGTTGGGCAGTGCTGCAAAGTAGGCGGACATTTGATTCCTGAATGTTTCAGCCTTGTCTTTTGTTACCATCGCCATCAAGGTAGAACCTGCGCCGCTCAAATAGCATGCCGTGGCACCGCTTTCCTTGGCTTTTGCAAATATATCCTCCATGTGAGGGATCAGTTCTTTTCTGTACGGCTGGTGGATTTTATCCTCCATGGCCATCTCCAGGTTTTCGAATTTCCCTGTCATCAAAGACGCTACCAATAATGCCGCCCGGGACACGTTAAATACAACATCGCTCCGGGAATAATCTTTTGGCAGTACGCTTCTTGACCGCTCCGTAGAAACGGGGAAATCCGGCACCATTATAGCAAAAAATAAGTCGTCGGGCAACTCCAAACGTACATGTTTCATATTTTTTTCGCCCAGAGCCCCTACCACCATGCTGCCGAAAAAAGCAGGGTTGGAGTTATCCGGGTGACCTTCCATCTGTGCTGCCATTTCTGCCAGTTCTTCCTTGGTGCAAGGTCTGCCAGCCAGTTCATTTGCTGCCATGAGCCCGCCGACGATACAAGCGGCACTGCTGCCCAGTCCGCGCACCATAGGAATGTCGTCAGACTGGATCAGACGCACACCAGGCATTTTCAGACCTTTTGCGTCGTAAAGTTTGCGCATGGTCTGATAAATGAGGTTGCTCTCGTCTGTAGGAATGGCAATGGGCTGTTCCTTGCGGATTTCGATTTCTACGCCCTCAGGGATTTCTTCTACCCACAAATGGTTGTACAACTGCAGCGCCACACCGATGCTGTCAAAGCCAGGTCCCATATTGGCAGATGTGGCAGGTACCCGTATATGAATCATAACAGAAGCCTCCTTTTTTCGTTTTTCCCCTTTTCATCACCGATTTTTGCGGTCAAAAACAAGACCCGCCTCATCCGCAGACGATGCGGGTCGATTTCCTTGCCATTTTATTTGCTTTTTTCTTTCGTTTATTCTCTGCCGATGATCTTGATGGACTGCATACCCTGCAAGTTTTCCAGCTGGGTCATGAGTCTGCCGAATTCACCCTGCATTTCATTTGTTTCGATGGTGATTGTCACGTTTGCAATGCCATTGATGGGAATGGTCTGGTTGATGGTCAGGATGTTTGCGCCTTCTGTGGCAATGCTGTTGAGCACTGCGGAAAGGAGCCCCGGTGTATCATCCAGATTGGCTGCGATGGTGACGGTTTTTCCTCTTGTGTTTTCGTAGAGTGGATGGACAGCGTCACGATACTTATAAAAAGCACTGCGGCTGATGCCAACACGGTTCACCGCATCCTGTACTGTTTTTTCCTTCTTGCTTTCCAGCAGGTTTTTGACTTCCATAACCTTCAGAAAAATTTCAGGCAGTACGCTTTTGTCCACGATGAAAAAATTCTTATCTTCTTTCAATGTTTGTTCTCCCCTTTTTGTATCTCCGATACATACATTTGTTTCTACTACAAGGAATATAGCACATTCTGTCCACAGTTTCAATAAAATGGGAGGGTTTTTTTTGAAACAATCCACTTTCTGTCTTTTGCACAAAAACGTTTGCCTCTTTTGCCATTCCTTTTGAAGAATTGCCTATGTTTTTTCGACACCATCCTTCCCAATGCCCCTTTTTTCTGCTAAAATGGAAAGTGGTTGTTTCTGCCCCTCAGGTCGGAAACCCGAAACAGATGAAAAAGGAGTTCTTCATGAATAATCATACAGATCAGCTGCGGCACGAAGATCTGCTGCAGCTTTTTACAACGGAATACGAAAAGTATGCCAGCCGCATGGACCCGGAAGCCATGGACGGTCTTTGGGACATTGCGCCCATGGTTTTTTCCAAATGGTATTATACAGCACTGACAGGAGAAACCATACTGACCCCTGCCAACATCATCCACTGCGATGAGGAAGATCCAAAGGTGGAAAAGGCTTACGTCCTTCATGTGGACAAAAAAGCCGCTGGCATGGAAAAATACAGCTTCCATCCCGTTTCCTACACATTGGAAAACCACCCCATACTGCGGGATATGCAAACCATACTGGATGCCTGTCTGCCGGACTGCACCGTTGACGAAAACGGCTTTTTCCTGCCGGAGGACAGAGCAGAACTGCTGCAAAAAATCACACTGCCTGATGGCTTTTATCTGGAATATCTCACACGCCTGTGTCAGCAGATAGGCTTTTTCCAGAAAGTTCCCGCCATCCATATCCATAAAGTGACCAAAAGCCAGAAAGCCGACGCTTTCTTTGGAAAAGAACCCAAAGAAGCCCTGGATACCCTCCTTTGGGAAGGCTGCGCACTGGCGGCGGAACGGCTCCAATACACCATGGACTTGGAACCGGGCATGGTCAGCAGCAGCTTTTTCTATCAGTATCTGGAAAACCACATTGACATCGATCAGGTATTTGTAGACTTTTATAAACGGGTAGACATTGATCTGGAAAGTATCTGGAAAACGCCGCCCAACGAACTGACGGAAGAAGAACAGTCCATTGTATCTTCCTTCCTTTTTGCGGGCATTATGATGGACAAATGGGTATTCACACCCCTTGGACACTTTTTCCATGTGGTGCGCCCCATTTCCTTCACCCCCTTCCGTTTTTATCAGAACATCAATAATCTGGCGGCACTGTTCCTCATGCACCACAATCCCGGCGCGGAACTGTTCACACCGCCTTCCTATTGCAGTCTGACCGCCATCGGCATGGAACTGACAGCAAAAGAAAAGCTTTCTGTCAATAAACAGAAAATGCCCAAAAATATTTCCTTTGAGCGCATCATGGAAGCCATCACACCAGAACTGGAACTGCGGTATTATGAAGAAATGCTGCGTTTTGAACTGGTGACAGACGTGGTTTCTCTCCGCGCCACATTGCAGAAGGACGAAAAACTCTGGAAAGAAGCGGAACTGTCCACAGAAAATGCACTGCATGATTTCTGCTGTGACATCTTCGCTGCTTTTGCCATGGAGGACACACGGGAATACGTTCTGTCCATTCCCGATAACAACGGCTTCCCCATGGAATACGCACCAGCCGCTTCCAAGCGCGCTATCAACAAAACAGACGGTCTGACACTGGGTGATCTGCCCTTACATATCGGCGATGTATGGACACTGACACCGCCATCCGGCAAAGCAGGCGCACTGACCATTGAGATACTGGAGAAAAAGGCAAGCAACCCTTACCTCATGTATCCTCGCATCCGCAGACAAAGCGAAAAAATCACCGAAATGGAACAAATCGACGAAATTTATTAAAAAGCATTACCATATAAAGAAGGGACTTAAGATAAATCATGGAAACAAAACCTCTGATGCATCAGCATGGCGGCGATTTGGACGCCATCGAAAGAAAATACGGCATCCCCAAAGCGGAAATTCTGGATTTCAGCGGCAACATCAACCCTCTGGGCTTTCCTGAATCTGTGAAAACAGCCCTTGCCCAGAATCTGGACATCATTTCCACTTATCCAGACAAACATTACACCGCCCTGCGTGCAGCCATCGGCGCATACACCGGCGCAAATCCGGAGCATATCGTGGTGGGCAATGGCTCCACAGAACTCATCGGTACATTCATCAAGACCGTCAACGCGAAGAAAAGCCTCATCATGGGCCCTGCTTACAGCGAATACGAACGGGAAGTTTCCCTCACCGGCGGCACATTCGATTATTTCCCTCTGAAAGCAGAGGATGACTTTGTCATTGATCTGGATGCCCTGCTGGCAGCATTGACACCGGAAATCGGCATGTTCGTTGCCTGCAACCCCAATAATCCCACAGGCTCCGCTTTGACCGTATCCCAGCTGCGCACCATCCTGACCCATTGCAAAGAAACAGGGGCTTCCGTCATGATTGACGAAACTTATCTGGAATTTGCCGATAATCTGGATGAAATCTGTGCCATTCCTCTGGCTGCGGAGTTTGATAACCTTTTTGTTATCCGTGGTACATCCAAATTCTTTGCGGCGCCCGGCATCCGTCTGGGCTACGGCGTATCTTCCAACGAAGCTTTCCGCAACCGCCTCCAGACCAATCAGGACCCTTGGAGTGTCAACTCTCTGGCTGCTTTTGCCGGCGAACGTCTTTTCACAGATAAGGAATTCCATGATACCACAAAGAAACTCATTTCCGACGAACGCAGAAAGGCTCTGGAGGAACTTTCCACATGGAAAAACATCAAGGCATATCCTTCCTCTGCCAACTTCATTCTGCTGAAGCTGCTGACAGACAAAATCACTGCTGCTGAGCTTTTTGAAAAACTTATCGTGAAAAAAATGCTCATCCGTGACGCTTCCAGCTTCGCGTTTCTGGATGAAAGCTTCCTGCGTTTTTGTATCCTCCGTCCCGAGGACAACGCCATGCTCCTTTCTGAATTGAAAAAACTGGTAGAAGAAGCGTAAAAAACTGACAATATAAATCTTCCAAAACCACATATCCTACGGTAGAAATACAAATTTTTTTCGGAGGATAATGGCAATGGAAACCCATGAAATCATAAGCCGCAAAACTCTTTGCGGCTGTTTCTCTCTGCTGCGGCAAAGTCTGAATGATTGGCAGGCTGGTAATCTGTATTTTCTCAACAGCCATGCCCTGTATCATCACCTTTCTGCCCTGCCCTGCGGTAAGGATACCGTCGGCGGCATACTGACACAAATGGAAAGCTGCATCCCCATGGCGCTGACCACGGACAGTCTGGAAAAATTCCTGCTGGCAAAAAGTCCCGCAGAAGCGGAGGATTTTCTGGAAAGCACCAAGACGGATTTTCTTTTTCTGCTGCTGGCGGCAGGGAAAGACGATGTGCTGTGGCAGCATGTGATGGATGTCTGCGAGAACCTGCGGCAGAAACAAATGGATAAACCAAAAGAAAGGCGGTTTTGTTATGGACGAAAAACCCTATCGTGACCTGAATACCTATTACCGAAACCTGTTCGGCGGCAAAACTGCCAAAATCTCATTGGACGGCGGTTTCACCTGCCCCAACCGTGACGGCACCATCGGCACCGGCGGCTGTCTGTTCTGTTCCGCAGGCGGCTCCGGTGATTTTGCCGAAAGCGCCGCCCTTTCCATCAAGGAGCAAATCACAAAGGGGAAATCCCAGACTTCTGCTAAGTGGGAGCATCCCCGGTACATCGCCTACTTTCAGGCATTCACCAATACATACGCCCCTGTGGATACCCTGCGGCAAAAGTACGAAGAAGCCCTGTCCCAGCCGGACATTGTGGGGCTTTCCATTGCCACACGTCCTGACTGTCTGGGAGAAGATGTGGTGGAACTGCTGGCGGAACTGAATGGGAAAACAAAACTCTGGGTGGAATTGGGACTGCAAACAGCAAAGGAAACCTCTGCCCATTTCATCCGGCGTGGATATGACAACGACGTTTTCACTGACGCTGTGAAACGCCTTGCCGCCCATGATATCTCCGTGGTGGCTCATGTCATTGTAGGACTGCCGAGGGAAACGAAAGAAGATTTGCTGAAAACCATGGACTACATTAACAGCCTGCCCATTGAAGGGGTGAAGCTGCAATTGCTTCATGTCTTGGAGCATACAGACTTGGCGGAACTGTATCGCAGCGGACAATATACGCCTTTGACATTGGAGGAATATATCGACCTGCTCTGCGCCTGCATCGCTCGTCTTCGCCCGGATATTGTCCTGCACCGGCTCACAGGTGACGGAGATAAAAACATCCTGCTGGCGCCTTTGTGGAGCCTGAATAAGCGTCATGTCCTCAACACCATCCATAAGACCCTGCGGCAGCGGAATATCCGTCAGGGCATGGACTTTACGGAAAAATAGGCAAAAACCGCTGTTTTTCGATTTTTTTCGTATTTTATGTTTTTCTTTTCACAAAAATATGTTATGATTAGGGTTAGCAATACAGAAAGGAGGGGGTTCCATGTCCGAAGAATCCATTCGGCAGTTAGCGGAGCATAAGCTGATTATCCTGCATCTTTTGCAGAAAATGGGCATTGCTTTGTCAAACAGTGAAATTTGCCAGTTTTTGCTGGAAAAAAATTATATGGACTATTTTTCCATCCAGCAGTACCTGACAGAACTGGTGGACGCCGGCTGGCTGGAAAAATCATGGGAGCAGAACAACACACGCTATACCCTCACTGACGAAGGCGACGAAATCGTCAATTACTTTCTGAACCACATTTCCGAACACGCCAAAAACGAAATCAACACTTATGTGCAGGAAAACAGCAAGCGTATCCGCGCGGAATATGCCGTTACCGCCAATTATTTCCCGGAAATCAATGATGATTTTCTGGTAAAATGCGGTCTGAACGACGACGACGGCAACGTCCTCATGGAAATCAGCGTTTCCGTTGTTTCCAAACAGCAGGCGCTGGCTATCTGCCGGAACTGGCGGAAAAACGTCAGCCATCTTTATGGCACCATCCTCACTTCTCTGGTGAAAAACACCGAAGCGGAAGGCGGCGGCTTCAAAGCCAAGGAACAGAATTTCCCCACTCCCGTGGAAGAAGAAACAGAGGAAGCCTGAATACAGAAATACAAAGCCGAGAATCTGAAAAAGATTTCCGGCTTTTTTTGTTGTCTTTCATTGTACCCATACATTTGTATATGATTGTATCCATACATTTTTCGTTGTGGTCTGACATTCTCTGGTTTCTCTTTCCAGTTTCTGGTATCCTCTTGTACAGAAACACATACAAGAAAGGACGGATATCTTGCAAACGAAAGAACTGACAAAAACCGCCGTCATGGCGGCATTGGTATTTATGGCCATTTATGTGCTGAAAATCCCTGCACTCAATGGCTATGCCCACTTGGGGGACTGCATGATTCTCATCAGCGTATTGCTTTTGGGCGGCAAAAAAGGCGCATGGGCTGGAGGCATCGGTGCCGCACTGGCTGACCTGCTGGGAGGCTATATGCAGTGGGTACTGCCCACTTTCCTCATCAAAGCTGTCATGGCACTTATCATGGGCTATGTCATCGACAAATGGCATCACAAGGGGAATTGGCTGGTTGGCGCAGTGCTGGGCGGTATTTTCCAAATCATCGGCTACACAGCCGTGAAGATTTTCTATTACGGCTTTGCCACCGCTATGGTTATGACACCGGGGCTTCTGGTGCAGACAGCTTTTGGCCTTGCGCTTACTGCCGTATTCGTAGGGGTTCTTGGCACCACTGGCATTTTACGAAAAGTAAAGGAGATGTAGACATATGAAAAAATTAGACGCACATGCCCACGTAGGCACTTTCGGCGGCTGGGCAAATGTGGCTATCACCGCAGAAGAACTGATTCAGCAAATGGATACTTACGAAATCGAAAAAACCGTTCTTTGCAGCACGGGAAGCCATGATAATTTTCTGACAGCCCAAGCCATGGAAGCATATCCAGACCGTTTCTGGTCTTTGGTATTTGCCAATCCTCTGGAGGGCGAAAAATCTGTGAACGAAATTTATGACCTGGTACAAAATAAAGGTTTCTCTGGCATCAAACTTCACCCCTTGCAGCATGCCTATGTGGCGGACGAAGAATATCTGGACCCCATCATGGAAGCCGCCAGAGATTTGCACATCCCCGTTTTCATCCATAGCGGTCATGCTCCCTTTTCGCTGCCTTGGAGCATTGCACTGTTGGCGGAACGGTTCCCTGATGTAAATATGGTCATGATTCACATGGGCCATGGCCATGGCGTTTACATTGACGCCGCTTTGAAAATGGCAAAACGCTATGACAATCTCTATCTGGAAATGTCCGGCATGCCTATGAATTCCAAAATCAAAGAAGCCTACGAAACCGTAGGCAATGACCGGATTTTCTTTGGCACTGACGCCCCTTTCCATCACCCCACCATCGAAATGCAGAAAGTGATTACCAGCGGACTGACGGAAAAAGAGATGGAAGATGTGTTTTACAATAATCTGCAAAAATTCATGGCGCAGTACGAAAAATGATACGATAAAAAAGAGGAAGATTTCAAAAAAGAAATCTTCCTCTTTTTTAATACCCCTCGGGCTTTTTCATGCCTACATAACGAAATCTTGGCACTTCTTTTCCATCCACTGTCACATTTTCCAGAAACATGTCCAGCGGGCGCACCCATAAGCCCCCTTCTCCGTACTGGGGTTCATAAACCACCAGTTCTTCCAGTGTTTCCGAATGTTTCGCCACGCCAATGGCACGATACAGTTTATTTTTATAATGGAGATAATATCCGCCTTGGTGAATCATTCCATCACGTCCCTTTCTTCTAATAATGCACTGCCCTTTGGCACCACAAAGGAAAGTCCGCCTTTTTCCACCACCACTTCCAAATGGGTAAAAGGCACGATTTCCCCGTCCATGCTCAGCTTCTGGGTTTCTTTTGCGTGGATATGTACCCGTGTGCAGCAGTCCTGAAATACCAGTGTTTCCGCCGCTGGCTCCTGCAAATAAGTCCCCTTGCGGAAGGCGCCTACCAAGTGGAGGAACCGCCATCTGGATACTTTCCGCACTGCCACCAATTCCAGTTTACCGTCATTGATTTTCGCCATAGGCGCAGGACAGAATCCGCCGCCGTAAAACTTGCCGTTAGCAAGGGCAGTCAGCAGAAATTTCCCTTTGGCTTCTTTGCCGTTATCCGTACGGAACGAAAGGTCTTTCCCCATGGGACGGCAGAACAGCACCGCCACTGCCAGCACATAAGCCAAAGGCCCCGCTACAAAAGGGATTTTCTTCAGCTTTGCCGCCTGTGCCACCACAGCGCTGTCAAAGCCCGTATTTGCCAAATTTACCACACGTCTGCCGTTGACCTGCAATACATCTATGGCAACGGCTTTCCCTGCCACCTGCGCGGCGATATCCTGAAAGTTTTCCATATTGGTAAAATTCCGCAGAAAATCGTTGCCTGTTCCCGCAGGAATCAGCGCAACTTCGCATTCCGGGAATTTTTTCAGCCCATTGACTACCTCATTGAGGGTACCATCCCCGCCGCAGGCATAAAACCGCGCAGGCCCTTTCTTTGCCATATACCGCACATAAGCCATGGCGTCCCCTACGCCTTTTGTCTGGTAGATGGTAAAAGGCAGTCCTTCCCCTTCCATGTATTCTCGGATGGCAGGCACCAGCTTTGCCGCTTTCCCCTGACCTGCCGCCGGATTGATGATAAAGTAATGATGCATCTCGCACCTCCTGTCTTGTCTAACAGGGTACCACATTTCCAAAAGGCTGGCAACGCATAAAACTTTTTTCATCAGGAAAATATCCCCATAAAAACACAATAGCTGAAATCCTCTCTATCTCAAGGATTCCAGCTATTTTTTCCCTGCAAAACAAGTGAAATCTCTTTCTCAGGATTCCATCTGTTTGCCCAAAAATCCAGCGGCAGTCTGTGCCAGTTTGCCTTCCACTTCGCCCATTTTCTGCTCTTTGGAAAGAAACAGCACCGCACCCAGTGCATCGCCTTCGGCAATGATGGGCACCATCAACTGATAAGGATATTCGCTGCCGTCACCGTCATGGAGCACCGGTACAAACTGCCCATCCCCGGCTTCTGCCGCAAAGGGTGTGCGCTTGTTGATGCATTCTTCCATTTCCGGGCTAATGCGTTTTTCCAGAAAATCTTTTTTCGCCCCACCGGAAACAGCAATGATGCGGTCTTTATCCACGATACAGGTCACATGTCCTGCGGTCTGGGCAAGGCTTTCGGCGTATTCCTTAGCGAATGCCCCCAACTCCCCAATGGGGGAATATTTCTTCAAAATGATTTCGCCTTCTCTATCTGTGAAAATTTCCAAAGGGTCGCCTTCCCGGATACGCAGTGTACGGCGGATTTCCTTTGGAATCACTACTCTTCCCAAGTCATCGATTCTTCTGACAATGCCAGTTGCTCTCATGTTGTTTGTCCTCCTCTGTGTCCAACCTCCGTCGGTCGGTTGTTCAGAGTTATTATGAACCAAAGGACGCACATTTATGTAAAAATACGATTTCTTTCCGCAGATGGAGATTTTTTCCGTTTTTATGATTCATTTCCAAAAAACGCCCAGAGAATCTCTTCCCTGAGCGCTTTTTCCATAAAAACTTCTCTTTTTGGATTAGAAGAAATCACTTTCTTCCGGTGTGAAATAATCCGAAACAGCATCTGCAATCATTTTTTCAATGGCAGCTGCTTCTTCTGCCGCTTTTTCTTTCTCTTTTACCATCGTTTCTTTCTCTTCTTTTTCCTTATCCACATCCGGCTTTGTCAGTGTTTCTTCTGCCGCCAGACTGTCTGCCTTCAGAACTTCGGCAAAGTCCTTGAATTTCTCCACTTGCTCCGGTGACAGAGATGCCTGACGCAAATCCAATGTGCCTTTGGGTTCGCCGTTGACAGTGCCCCGGAAGGTACGTCCATCCAGTTTCGGGCTGCCTGTCATCACCAGTTCCAATGCTTTCACACTGCCTTTGCTCAGTTCACCCAGAAACTCGGAAAGCACCGCTCCATCTCCCACAGAAACCGTCACTTTCCCATCTACGGTACTGTTCATATATGCGCCGGCAATCTCCACGTCTGCGGTACCTTTGACCTTGATTTCCACATTGCCTTTCAGGGTGGTGCCGCTGCTGCCACTGCCATAGAGGGCAAACTTACCGCTTTCCACAGAAAGTACGGGGTTTGCCGTGATTTCTTTCTCCGCTGCATCGTGAGCAGTTCCGGCAAAGATAGAGCGTTTGGTAAAGCTGAAGGGAGTTTCCACATCCGCGCCAATGGTAACAGAGTGTCCATTGCCATAAATGCGATTCACATCGTACACAACATTCTCAAATGTAATATCTGCCTTTGCTTCCATGACGCCGCCTTTGATTTTGTACTTGCGTTCATCCCCGGAGCGGATGGTGCAGGAAACGGAAGGGAAAGCGTCTTTTTCCTGCAATTCCACATCATCCCGCAGAATGATTTCACCGCTGCCTGCTTCCTCAAGGGCGCTGACAGCTTCTTTCCATGTGCCATATTTGCTGCCGTTCACTTCAAAGGCTTCTTTTCCCACGGCTTTCACGAAAGTCAAATCTTTTCTTGCCGTAGGAGACCAGTTGCTTTCTCCCACTTTTGCCGCCGCACGGATATACAGTGTACCGCCTTTGGGATTTTCCATGGTCAGTGTCAGCGGTTTCTCATAAAGGACTTTATGTTTTTCAAAATCAGACAGTTTTCCGCTGGTCAGGTCGTTGCTGTTCTCTACTACGTAATAGATTTCCGCACCGTCGGTGGCGCATGTGATTTCCACAGTCACTTTTTCATCATTGCTGTAATCGCCCTGTTTGGGACTTACAGTAATGACGGGTTCCGCCGCCACAGAACCCTCCTGCAGTGCCGCCTGAACAGCCGCAAGAACTTTTCGGCTTTCTTCCTCATGACCGGAAACAGGTGTCACGCCTTCCACACCCTGTTTCAGATAAATCTGGCTAAACAGTTCCGGTAAAAAGGCTGCATATGTTTTTTCGCTGGCATCATCCAGACGGATTTTGGTCAAATAATATTTCTGGTCAAAATTGGGGCTTTCAAATTCCACTCTTGCGGTAATGCCTTCCGCCTTTCCGCTGAACTGCCCCAGTTCATAGGAATGCTTCGGATTGGGATTGGCAAAAACATATCTGCCCGTCACTGTTTCCGACCGTTTTCCATCCTGAAATGCTGCCGCTTTCAGCAAAATCACTCTGCCGTCAGCATATGTTTCATTTTCCGCCTTCAATTCTGCGCCGGAATCCTCATGGAAAATAGGGTCTTTGGAAGGTGTAGGGCTTTCTTCCGTAGGCTCACTGCCGTCTATGGTATAGTGGATGACTGCCCCTTCCGGCGCTTTCATGGTAACGAAAATAGAATTGATTTTTCCATTGGGTGCTACCTGCCTGGTGCTCTGGAAAGTGGGCGGCGCAATTTCTCCCGTGCCTTTTTGCAAAGGCTCGCTGCGCAGGGCGTCAATGACCGCATATTTTACCGCATCGCTGGACAGGGTCGCACCGCTGATGGCATCCACCTTTTCCTCCTCTTTGTCAGAAGGTGTGGTACGTGCTTTCAGCACTTCCTCCAGGGTCTTTCCTTTCAGTTTTTCCGGCATGCCCCCTGCACCCATGACATCGCCGCCCAGCCAGAAAGATTCGTCAATGGTGCCAGGAATCTCTGTGCCGTTGTCTTCCAGCAGGGCAATCCTGCCGTTTACCGTAGTCACGCGCACCTTTACCGTATAAGGCTTGCCTTCATTGCCTTTGCATTCCGCCTGCCCTGTGTATACCTTTGTACCTGTATCCAGAGGGGGAATCTTCACGAAAGTCAGAGGAATTTCCAGAACTTTTGACCACTTTCCATCTTTCTGGGCTGCCAGCTTCAAGGAAATGGTTTTATCGGCATCATTCCCATTCCCATTCAAAGACAGTGTCGGCTGGTTCAGTTTTTTTTTAGAGGCATCGTCCCCCTTTGGGTCGCTGCCGTCTGTGGTATAAAAAACATCTGCGCCTTCCGGTGCGGAAATGTTCAGCAGTGCGTTTTCTGTTGCTGCGAACAATAAATTGGTGCGCAGGTCTGCCGCTGTTACTTTCGGTTCGCTGACTTCACCGGACTTGGAAGAAAGGGCTTCTTTCACGGCGCCTTTGATGGCTTCACTGGAAACAGTCGCACTGGCCACGGCGTCAATGCCGTCAATATCCTTTGCGGTTTTCCCTTTGAATTTCTCAAACATTGCCGCGGCTTTCTTCCAGAAAGAATCGTTGTCGCCTGCTTCTGTGCCGTTGTCTGTGACGGATACGATTTCTTTTGTCTTTTTGTTATAGGTCACAGTCACCTTGGCATCATAGCCAAACTCGCCTACTTTCGCACTGCCTTCTGCCGTTTCTGTTTCCTCTTTTGGTGTTGTTTCTGTTTCTTCTCCAAGGGCTTTTTTCACCGCTTCTTTGATGGCATTGCTGGAAACGGTGGCACTGGCTACAGCGTCAATGCTGTCAATATCCTTTGCGGTTTTCCCTTTGAATTTCTCAAACATTGCCGCAGCTTTTTTCCAGAAGGAATCGTTGTCACCTGCTTCTGTGCCGTTATCTGTGACAGATACGATTTCTTTTGTCTTTTTGTTGTAAGTCACAGTCACCTTGGCATCATAGCCAAACTCGCCCACTTTCGCACTGCCTTCTGCGGTAGCATTGGATTCTTCTGTGGGGCCTTCCGTTGTTTTCTGGAAGGAGAAATACATCTTCAAATAGCCGCCTTCTCCGTAATATTCTTTGTAGTTGGGGAAGTCGATTTCCAAAGCTTCTTTATAATAATCCTGTCCTACTTTGTAGACATCGTCCTGGATAATCTCATTTTCGCTGTTATATACTTTGACTTTGAATGTATCTCCATTCCAGTCTTTGTATGTATCCGGCAGTTCAATGCCTGTTTTGGTGACACAGCCCTTATCTCTTTTCCATTCCCGATTTTCTACAGTAATGGTCTGGAGCAAAGTATCCTTTGCGCTGTCATAAAGCTCCACTTTCGCAGGAATCTGGGAAGCGTAATCTTTCACTTCCACCTGGAATGTCTGCTGGTGCTCTCCCACAGAAATGGTAATGGTCTGCTTGCCCGCTTCTTTCGCTGTAAAGATATGACCATTTTCCATGGACGCGGCAAAACCTCTGTTGCGGCATTCTGCCCATCCATTCAGACGCTGGGAACTGCCTTTTTCTGTTTTCAGAGAAATATTCAGGTTATCCAGCTGGAAAGCTTCCCCAACGGCATACTTCTTGGGCACCAGACTGGTATCCAGTGTAAAGGATGCCACGGCGGATGCATCTGCAGATGTATCCAGATTTACAATATAATTTTCGTATTTCCAGCCTGTATAATCATCTCCGGCATCTACGCCTTTCAGCGCAAATTTCCAGGAATTATAGCCATCTTCAAAAACGCCATCTGCCAGTTTCTTATCATTGTCATAAATGGCCATGGATTTGATGGAGCCTTCTGTTTCCAGACGATAACGGAATTTGTTTTCCTCCAGCTGAATCTTCTGGGTTTTATCGTCCTCCATGGTCACCAGAATATGTGTCGGGGATTTCTGTTTCACTTCATCCAAGAAAGCAATGCTTACGGGGATGGTGGTCTGAGAAAGCTCATGGGTGAATTTCACCAGCAATGTGCCGTCCTTCATGCCTTCTGTCTGCTTAGTGATGGTATCGCCGTTTTTGTAGTTTGTAACAATACCGTATTCCTCCAGCTGGCTGAAAGGTACTGTTTTTTCCTTGCCATCTGTCATATGCAGTGTCAATTCTGTGTGGCTCAAATCCAGCGGTGTATTGAATTTCGCAGTCAGAGCAGGTTTCTCCTTGAATTCCATCCATGCGATCTGCTGGTCTTTCTGATCCAGACCATACTGTTTTGCCTTTGCCAAAGCGTTTTCCATGGCGCTGAGATGGCCTTTTGCCGTTTCTGTAGCGCCGCTGACTGCGTCGAAAGCATCGCCTTTTTTCTCTGTCAGCGCTTTGGAAAGACTGGACAAATCAGACAGACCTACGGCTTTTTTCAGGATATTTTTCCCGCCTGCGTAAAGGTTATTGGTGTCGTCTGTATACTTGATGGATTCCGCATTGGTGATGACACCGTCTTTTATTGTCACTTTCACCACGTTGGGGCCTCTGTCAGGGTAATAACGTCCCCATGTGGCAGTGCCGTACCATTGGCCGTCTGCGATTTTCCCTTCGGGCTGTGTGGGCTCTGTCTTGCCGGAAAAATCAAAGAGCAGGCGTACATAACCGCCGTAGGAATCGTATTCTGTGTAGTGGGGGAATGTCAGTTCCAGTGCTTTGCCGTCAATGGCTTTTTCCACCGTATAATCTGAAAGAGTTTCCCCTGTGGCATTCGATACCTTGATGGTGAAGGTGTCTTTTTCCCATTTCTCATATGTTTCCGGCATCTTCACATCATAGAGGGAATACATGCCTTTGGCGTTTTTCCATTTCTCACCGGGAATGGTAATGGTCTGGATAGGTTCTCCTGTTTTGGAGGACAGTTCGATTTTCGCAGGAATCTGTTTTTCATAATCAATGACCTGCACATCGAAGGATTGTGTTTTGCCATTGTTCTTGATCTGGATGGTCTTTGTTCCCTTCTGGGCATCTTCTTTGGTGAAGATATAATCCTGATCGGGTTCTGCTGTAAAGCCTTTTGCCTTGCAGGCATCCCAGCCTTCTTTCCGTTGTTTGCTGCCTTTTTCCGTCACCAGATTGATGTTCAGAGGGCTTAAATCCAGCTTATACCCCACGCCATATACGGTCTGGAGCAGTTCTGTATCCAGCGTAAAGGATACCACGGCAGAATCGTCTGTCTGGTTGTCAATGGAAATATAGTAAGTATTGTATTTCCAGCCAGTGAAACCCTCACCGGGAGAAACTTCCCCAAGGAACGCTTCCCAGTCGTTATATTCCTCATGATAAACAGCCGCTGTCAGCAGGCGGTCATTGTCATAGACCTTGATGTCCTTGATCTTGCCTTCGGCTTTGATGCTGTAATTGAATTCGTTTTCATCCAGCTCCATCTTCTGTGTTTTGCCGTCGGCAAATGTCATCAGCAGGTGGGTGGGCAATTTTCTTGTGGTCTTTTTGGAGGCCACCACTTTGGCAGGCATCACAATCAAGCCGTCATTCTGGCGGAACTGCACCTGCAGAGCACCATACTGGTTGACACCCGGTGTATCTTTCGTAATGACTGTGCCGTTTTCAATATTGGTGGTGATGCCATATTCGGAAATCTTGTCAAAGGGTACGGATTTTGTCTGTCCGTCTGCAAGATGTACTTTCAGCACAGTACCTGTCAAATCCAGCTTTTCACCAAAGTTCATGTTTGCCTTGGGCTTTTTCTCAAAATCAAACCACTGCACATTCTGTTTCACCTGATCGGAGCTGTATTTTTCCGCACGGAGAACAGCGTTTTTCAGTGCGCTCAAGTGGCCTTTGGCTGTTTCCGTGGCACCGGACACCGCATCGTAAGCCGCTCCTGTTTTCTGACGGAGCTGTGCTTCCAGCTTGTCCACATCCTCTGCCTTTCGGATGCCTTTTACATGATTCAGCACATTTTGTCCTCTTTCGAAGCTCTCATCCTCAATGTGCTTTTCGCTGTATGCCGCAGTAACCTGTCCGTCTTTCACAACAACGCGGACAATGTCCGGCCCTTTCGCCTGGTAGTACAAGCTGTCTGTACCTGTGCCATACCATACGCCATCCGCCAGAACACCCTTCTTTGTTTCTTCGGAAGAACTGCTGGAACTGCCGGAGGAATGTTTCTTCTTTCTCACAGGAAGTTCTTCTTCCGCGCTTTTCTGGTCTGTGGTCACAGTGGTTTTGGGCTGGACTTCTTTTCCTCCCGCCTGAACGCCGGAAACATTGTCCCCAGTGGTCACTTTTGTATTTTCCGTAAAAACCTGTACTTGGTCTCCGCCCGCATAGACTTCGCCTACGCTGCCTGCACCGCTGATTTGGGTTCCTTTTGCTTTGGCTTCCACCTTGGATACGGTTCCGTCCTTTTCCACTTGGATTTTGGCGTTTTCCGCACCAGATTCCACCTGCACAGCACCGATTTTTCCTTTTTCCACAGTCAAGGACAAAGGCTTGGAAATCTGCACTTTGTCAAAATCACCAGATAACTTGGTATCGCTGGAAAGGGTCACATCTCCCAAAGCGCTGTCTGCCGCGGTGAAATTGGTCTGGGTGGGATGCACTGCCAGAACCCCTTTTCCGGCAGTGGTTTTGGAAAATTCCACGCCATCAGCACCGCCGCGGACAAGGATTCTGCCTTCCACTTTCACATTGTCCAATTTCACACGCTGTGCGCCGTCAGCAATGACCAAATCCCCTTTGACGGTCACATTGTGCAAAGAAACATCATCTTTCCGTACAATGAGATTGCCTTCTAGATTGGCATCTGCCGTTTTTCCGTCTTCGGCGATGTTTCCCGCCAATTGATAAAGCACCTGTGAAAATTCTGCTCTGGTAATGGGCGCAAGGGGACTGAGCTTCCCTTCATTGCCATGGATATATCCAGCCTCAGCCATAGCCGCCACAGCACCCTTTGCCCAAGGCGCAATCTGGCTGCTGTCTGCGTACTGCTGCAAAACATCGGTATTGGACGGATTCAGGCAATAAAATCTCGCCAGCACCGCAAAAACTTCCTGTCTGGTAATAGGCGCTTCCGGCCGCAGCATGCCGCCATCCCCCGCAAATGTACCCATCTGCACCGCCTTTGCCATATCCTCATAGTACCAAGCTGTAGCAGGCACGTCTGTATAACCGGTTAGTGAAGCCCCTTTCACTGCACCAGCAAGACGATTGAGAATCGCTGCCATTTCTGCCCGTTTCAATGTGTCATTGGCACGAATCTTTCCGCTGTCGCCACTCAGTAAGCCATTGCTAACCGCATAAGACAAAGCATTGGTTGCCCAGTTGTTTGGGAAATCCGAAAAATCCCCCGGCGAAGCCGCCAGCACCGGTGTCGGTATGGCGATGGACGCTGCCATCAATGCCGCAAGGACTCTTTTCTGGTGTTCTTTTCCCATGTTTGTATCACTCCTCTTCTCCTTTTGTACATAAACTATGCCGCTTTCCCCATGCATCCCCGTTTGGGAAAACGATTTCCGCCCTTTAGTTAGCATATGCTAACCAGTGAATTCAATATACCATGTCAGACATTTCTTGTCAACAACAGTTTTCCCTGCAGCAAAAAAACGGCATTTCTGCCGTTTTCAAATGCTCATGTCCATAAGACCACGGGGTCTGCCGTTTTGGGTGTATACATATCCTGCAAACCTTCTGTCATCAGTATTTTTCCATCGTCTGTCATCATAACCGCGTCAAACAGGTCTTTGTGTTCCTTCCAGAAGGCCTCCGCCTTTTCCGGCCCCATGATAAAAAGTGATGTAGAAAGAGCATCGGCCAATGTACCGTCTTCGCTGACAATGGTCACGGAAATAAAGCCGTTTTCCGCCGGATAACCGGTTCTTGGGTCAATGATATGATGATACACTTTGCCGTTTTCCGTAAAATTCCGCTGATATCCGCCGGAAGTGATGACTGCCTTGTTTTCCACATCCAAAATGCCGAAATAATCCTCGGGCTTTCTGGGGTCTTCCAAAGCCACCCGCCAAAGACTGCCGTCGGGCTTTCTTCCCAAAGTCTGGACATTTCCCCCCAGAGAAACAATGCCGGAAGTGACGTCATTTTCCCGATAAATTTCCATAATCCGCTGGGAAGTATATCCCTTGGCGATTGCACCCAAATCCACAGTGACACCATCCAGCAGTGTTACCGTATTGCCTTCCATATGCACCTTAGAGCCATCCACTTTTGCCAGCTGTTCCGCCAATTCCTCCGATGACGGCACACGGAAATTGCCGTCACGGAACCCCCACAGCTTCATGACCGGCGTAATGGTACAGTCAAAAAGTCCATCTGTTTCCTTAGATACTTCCATCGCTCTGGAAATCACAGCAAGGGTATCCGCCTCCACCTGTCTTTGTCCCAATTGGTTCAGCTGATACACATCGCCGCTTTCCCCAGTCACAGACAGCAGTTCATCCAGCCGCTGGATTTCTGCGCTTGCCGCCTCCACAGCCTGTTGGGACTGCTCTCCATAGGCGCAGAGATTCATGTAGGTATCCATGGCGAATATCTCCTCTTTGTAGGGCGTCAGTCCCGATTTGGCTTCATATCTGTCACCGCAGCCCCCCAGCAATGCGGCACAGCAGCATACTGCCAACACCATTTTTTTCATATTTTCTTTCCACCTCCATATAGTTAGCAATAACTAATCTTGTAAGACAGCATATCATTTCCTGATTTTTCTGTCAATATCCTTATCAGACAACAAAAAAAGATATGCGCCGCAGCTTCATATAGAAAACGAGGGAATCATTTTCTTATAATGGCTTTTACAGCGCATATCTTTTTGTTTTCAAAAAGTGGAAAAGGGGTGTTTTTAATGATTTATCAGCAAGAAACCAGTTCCAGAACGCCTCTGATGTCCTGTACTACATAATCAGCGCCAGCTGCGAAATAAGTTTCTGCTGCTTTTTTGTTTGCTGCTTCTTTTTCTTCTTTGGACAGCCCTTCGTATTCTGCCTGTGTCAGACCCAGCACAGAGCTGCCTTCGATGATGCCTACAGATACCATACCAGCGTTTTTGCCTTCTTTGATGTCAGATACGGTATCGCCTACCTTCATGACTCTGGAAACATCCTGCAATTTCAGAGTTTCCATGTTTTTGAAGATCATGTAAGGATAAGGTCTGCCGCATTTGCCTACTGCGTCAGGGCTGAACCAGCAATCAGGTTCATAACCTTTTGCTTTCGCACCGGGAACTACCACTGCCATCATTTCATCGGTATAGCCTGTGGTGGAGCCGATTTTCAGGCCCATTTCACGCAGTTTCTGGATGGTTTCTACCACATAGGGCTTGGGTTCCGCAAAACGGCTGAGGATTTCCATGATCTTCTTTTCGAAGATTTCATAAACATGCTGCACATCATCTTCTGTCCAATCTCTGCCCTGTTTTTCTTTCCACAGATCGTGGATTCTGTCCATGGAAAGCATGGTGCGGATATGGTCGATTTTCAGCATACCCATGGGTTTGCGCACTTCTTCCAGTGTAGGTGTGATGCCGAATGCTTCAAATGCTTCCACAAAGGCCTGCACAGGTGCAAAGCTGCCATAGTCTACAGTTGTTCCAGCCCAGTCAAAAATAATTCCGTCGAATTTCATGCCTTTTTCTCCTCCACATAACTTCTGAAAATTTCACACAGTTTTTCCATGTCTTCCTCATAGATTTCACCGATATGACCGATACGGAATGTTTCCGCGTCTGTGAGCTTGCCGGGGTAGATGGCATAGCCGCGGTCTTTGATGTACTGATACATTTCCCCGAAATCGTAATGAGTATTTTCAGGATAATAGAATGTGGTGATGATAGGGCCCTGCGCTTCCCCTTCAATGAAAGGTTTGAAGCCCATTTCGCCCATATGTTTTACCAGATAATCTTTGTTGTTTTTGTAGCGTGCATGTCTTGCGGGAATGCCGCCTTCTGCATCCAGTTCTTTCAGTGCCTGCCAGAATGCCAGCACCACATGGGTGGGAGAAGTGAAACGCCATTTGCCGTCTTTGTGCATGGTTTCCCACTGGTCATACAGATCCAGAGAAAGGCTTCTTGCTTTGCCTTTGCTTTCCATGAGTTTGTCTGTGCGGCAGATGATGAAGGAGAAACCGGGTACACCCTGAATGCATTTATTGGCGCTGCTGATGATGAAGTCAATGCCCCATTCCCCTACGGGGATGTCTACGCCGCCAAAGCTGCTCATGGCGTCTACGATCATGGTCTTGCCTGCTGCTTTCACAACTTTTGCCACAGAAGCGATGTCATTGAGGATACCGGAAGTGGTTTCGCTGTGTACCATGGAAACGTGTGTCACCTGAGGGTTTTCTTCCAGCAGTTTTGCCACTTTTTCCGCAGAAGGCATCTGGTCATAAGGTTCATCGTACATGATGTAAGAAATGCCTGCGTGTTTTGCGATATCGCCCATACGTTTGCCATAAGCGCCGTTGGCACAGATCAGCAGTACATCGTCTTTGCCGATGACGCTGGTCAGTACGGATTCCACACCGAATGTGCCGCTGCCCTGCATGAGAACAGTGGTGTATTCCGGTTCGGAAACGTGTGCCAGTTCCAGCAGTTTTTCACGGATAGCACGGGTGATTTTCTTATAGTCTTCATCCCATGTGCAGTGATCGTCCATCATCTGCTGTTTTACGGTTGCGGTTGTGGTCAGAGGGCCGGGTGTCAGTAATTTATAATGTAACATGTCTATACTCCTTCAAATTTCTTTCTTTTCTCAACTTTCTACAGATGTTTATTTGCAGCTTTCGGACAGTGTCAAGGCTTCTTTTGGATCGTGGGTAACGATGATGGTTGTCAGATGGTAATCTCTGGCGATCTGCTTGATTCTTTCTTTGATGAACACCATCCAGCGCGCTGAGAGGTTCATCCAGCAGCAGGATTTTCGGTTTCATCACCATGGTTCTTGCCAGAGTAACTCTCTGTTTCTGACCACTGGAAAGCTAGTCGATTTTTTGTTCAGACCCAGCAGTTCAATCAGTTCGTTTACTTCTTCCTGTGTGGAAATGTTAGGGGTATTTTTTAAGCCGTAAGTGATGTTCTGCATGACATTGAGATTGGGGAACAGGGCATAATCCTGAAATACAATGTTGAAGCCGCATTTTTCCATGGGCACCTTTGTGATGTCCTTGCCGTCAAAAATAATCTTGCCGCTATGTGCATCTGTCAGGCCCAGAATCAGATTCAGCATTGTGGTCTTGCCTCACAAAATAGAAACGATTTCACCGTCGGAAATAGTCAAATCAATGTTTTTCAATATGGTTACACCGTCATAAGACTTTTGATGTTTTTCAGTTCTAACATTTTTTTATCTCTCCTTCTATTCTTTTCTCATTGCCATACATTAAAGCATATAAAAAAGTTTTCAACTATCTTGATTTTATAATTTTTATGTGAAATCTTCATAAAATGATCAAAAGACCTTTTGCCATGACACCAAACCTGTTTTCTGTGATTTTTCCGTGAAATTTTTATAAAACAGCCCTTCTTTTTCAGTTTCATAAAAATAAGCCCATGTTTCCATGGGCTTTTTGATAAAATTCGGATAAAAACAGGATAGCTGGAACCCTTTGTTATAGTAAGGATTCCAGCTATCTTCATTTTCTCAGGAAGCAGTCACGCATGCGGTGCTGCTTTTGTTCCTACGATTTAGTTCAGTTTCAGATACTGCGCCCAGTCACGATCAGGCAGAACGTCTGTCCATGTTTCATAAACGCCGTCGTCGTCCTTTTCATATTCGTGGCTGTTGGTAGCTTCCTGAATTGCCAGATAGTACCATGCATTTGCATCTGCATTATCCACAAACACTTTCATATCTTCATGCAGTGCGTCTTCATCTTCGGGCATACGGTTCAGTACGCGGTTGATCATGGTTACTGCTTCTGCACGAGTGATGTAACGGTTGGGATCAAATGTGCCGTCAGGATAGCCTGTGATCCAGCCTTTTTCTGCTGCACGGTTGATCTGGTTTTCTGCCCAGTGGCCTTCGATGTCTGTAAACAGGTCGTCGCCGCTGTAGCTTTCGCTGTCAAAACGAGCCGCAATGGCTGCAAATTCCGCACGGGTGATATATGCATCGGGATCGAACTGGTAATCTGTTCTGCCGAATACAATACCCATATCGGACATGGTGGATACAGCCACATTGTACCAATCATCTGCAGATACGTCTGCGAATGTATTCTGATCTGTCAGGTTTTCACTTCTTACATCATCTTTCAGCAGACGGAAGAAGATGGATGCCACTTCCGCACGAGTGATGTTGCGTTCGGGATGTACTTTGCCATCTGCATCGCCAACGATGTAATTGAAATGGTCTTCCCCGTTCAAAGCATCAGGTGTTTTGTCGGGTGCTTTATCTTTGTCTTTGTCGTCGTCTTTGTCATGGCTGCCGCCGCTGGAGCCGCCGCTTTTCTTTTCAAAGATAACTTTCAATTCAGGGCCGTCCATCAGATCTTCTGTTTCAAAAACATAAGAATCTTCTGCGCCGATGCTTTTTCCGTTTACGAGAACGTCATCGATTTTCCAGCCATCTGCAGGTTCCATTGTGAATTTCACGCTGTCTTCAAAATCAGGAATCCAGATCACATCTGTGTCATTGGAACCAACGGTGCCGTAATCTTTTGTTTTTACTTCACCTTTGCCATCTACAATAACAGTTACTGCATAATCATTGATATGGCCGCCGCCTTCTTTTTCGAAGACCGCTCTGATATCTGCGCGGCCTACATTAGAGCCTTCGGGGAAATAGCACAGACCGGGTACGCCAAATGTGCTTGCGTTTGCATCCCATTTGATTTCACCTGCGCCTTTGCCTTCCCAACCTACAAATTTGTAACCGGATTTTGCAACTACTTCAGGTACTTCAAACTGCTGGGTAGAGTCTGCATCAATGTTTTCAAAGCTTACAGGCCCTTCGCCATATTCTTTGAAGTAGCCGTATTTGGGATTGACTGTGAAATATACGTTTGCAATTTTGTCTTCTGTGGATACTTCGTCTTTTACAACATTTGCTGTAATAGATACCTGTCCGCCGTTTTCATCTTCTACGATCAGTCCTGTCAGACCAAATTCGTATGTTTCAGGATCCCAATACTGACCTTCTGTTCCGCTTACGCTCCAGCCTGCCAGTTTGTAGCCGTCTTTGATTTCCAGTTCGGGCATTACGAATGTGTTGCCTCTGTCTGCCCATGCGATGGTTTCTGTTCTTGCGTTGCCTTCATACAGTTTCCATGCTGCGCCTTCGGGGTTATCGATTGCCCAGTGGATTTTCAGTGTTTTTTCTACGGGTTCTTCGTCTTTTACAATGTTTGCTGTAATAGATACAAATCCGCCGTTTTCATCTTCTACGATAAGCTGATCACCCAAGCTAAATGTTGTTGTATCTGCTCCCCAGTACTGGCTTTCTGTTCCGCTTACGCTCCAGCCTGCCAGTTTATAGCCTTCTGCGATTTCCAGTTCAGGCATTGTTCTGAAATTATTTTTGTCTGCCCATGCAATGGTTTCTGTTTTAGGTGCATTGCTGCCATCTGCCCATGTTGCTCCTTCTGGATCATCAATTGCCCAGTGGATTCTCAGTGTTTTTTCTACAGGAATATCTTCATAAACTGGATTCCATGTGATATACAGTTCATTCTGCTCTGTACCTACAATTGCAGCCATACTATTGTAGGTGAAAATACCATTTTCGGGCAAAGTGGTTAATTTTTCCCAGTTATTTTCCCAATGAGAAAGTTTCTTTCCGGCAGGTGCTACAACCTCTGGAACATCCATTTCTGCTGTAGGTGTTGTAGAAGATAACACAAAAGTTTTCGCGTCTTCTGTCACACCATCTGCCCATGTACCGCCAACTTTATTAAAGTTTACGATGATTTTCTTTTCTTCTACGGGATTGGGTGTAAAAGTCCAGGAACCAGTCAATGTGATAGTGTCATTCACCATAATTTCCTGACCAGTAACATCTTTGTCCCCATTCATCCAGCCATTGAAATGCCAGATTCCATCTGCTGTTGTAATATCAGCTGGTGCTGCTTCCACTTGATATTTTGTGCCTTTTTCCACTTCTGCTGGAGCAGGAACAGCAGGTGCTCCTTCTGGAACTTCACCTTCTACTTCATAAGTAACCTTTACCTTTTCAATAGGAGGTGCAGGGATGTTCACTTCCGCACTATCTACTTGCAATGTTGCAGGCTCGCCCTTTGCATTTGTGTAAGTCAGAACCGCTCCCGCATTGGTAGGAAGATCATTTCCATAAACACCTGCATTGGGAATCACCACAAAAGAAACCTCTTTTCCTTCTTCTGTGATTTCGCCAATGTTCCATGTCACCTGATTTTTGTCATAATCGAATGTCAGACCAGATATCTCCTGACCTTCCTTTAAAGTAAATTTGTCAGAAATGGTATCTACCAATACCGCATCTGTACCAGCAGGCACTGTATTGATTTCTTCTGCCCATTCTTTCAGGAGTTCTTCCAGTTCTACTGCATAACTTATACCAGTTACATTTTTATAATGTTCTCTGTCACTTGCTAATTTTGACAAATAGTCATTTGCATCGTCATCCAATGCAATACCAATGGTATACAGCTCATAACCCGCTGCTTTAATTTTTTCTGCCTGATTAGAACCATCCCAATCGGAATCACCAATGGATTCTCCCTGCAAACCAGGCGCACCATCAGAAATGAACACAACATAACCAGGTCTGTCAGTATTTGCTCTCTCATTCAGCATGTCATATGCTGCTTGCAATGCAGATGTATAATCTGTGCCGCCATTTGCTTCCATCTGGTCTAATGCACCATTGATTACTTCGACATCATTTGTCAGCTTCTGTTCTACTTTTATTGCATCTTTTTTATGGCCAAACCAATCTTCATCTCCGGCAAAACCGATAACGGCCATATTATTCTCATTGTTTTCAGACAGAATACTTTTTGCAAAAGTTTTACCTACTTTTTGAGCAGTATTAATTCTAGGTTCAGAGCCAGTTTCCCCTTCACAAATATCAGGTACAAACCAACCAGTAATACCATGATAATATCTTGCTCCACAATTAGGACACTCTACCCATCCCCAACCTGTGTCAATAAACTTCTCTTTTGGAGTTTCACATGGTTCACCAACCTCAGATGCCATACTACCAGAGTTATCTACTACCAATACAACATCTGCTTTTGATGGTATTGTCTGGGATGAATTTTCCCCTTTTACAGTCATGGTGATTTTGACTTCACCTGTTTCTTGATTATACGCTGCCTTTTTAGATGCTGTCACATCCCCCTGTGCCGCCATTGCCATTGCCGGCAGCAAACTGCACAGCATGACGAATGTCAACAGGAAGCTCAGCGTCCGCTTCACTTTGTTTTTCATTCTCTCACTCCTTCTTCATTTATGGTGCAGCAATCTTTCTGCACCCACGCCCTGCGTCTATGCACAGGATTCTGCAAACTCTGCTCTGTCTTGGCAGATTATCTGCCAAATCTCTTTCTTCTCGCGTCTCTCCTCCTCTCCCCATGAAAACAAGCGCCCCTTTCCCGTTTTTTTCCGCATTGCTTGATGGTTCCAGAGTCGCTTCATGGCTTCCTTGCATATTGTTATCATTGGTACCGGCTTGCCCCTAAAGGGAAAACCGTTTATCAAGATAGGCACTGCCAACCTTGCTGTCTGATAAAATCTGTCAGCAGTCCCTGATCTTACATCATTGACCGGAGACCGATTTTTCCACCTCAGATATGGGTTTTTCATATGCTTCCCAGCCTGTCATCATTTCTTCTGCCTCCAAAAGCTTGTCATAATACTGCATCAGCAGCATGGACACGTTGTCCCTGAGCTGGCTCTGGGTCTGTTCATAGAGTCTGAGCAAGCATCTGGGATTCACCTTTTCCGGTGCCACATCTGCCGTCTGGCACAGCTGCTTCATGGCTGCGTTGATGGTAATGCGATGGATGTTCGTCCCTCTTTGGGAACGGAAAATGGCACCCTGTTCCATATTGCTGCGTTTGCAGTAGTCCACCAGTTCCCGCTGGAATGAACGTGGTATGACAACCTTTCTTTCCTGTCCATTGCCGCTGAAAACACCACTGCCTGCTTTTACAAAATCCACCGTCATTTGCGGCAGTTCCCAAATATGCAGGCCTAACGTGCAGATAGACTTGATGATGAAATAAAGCTGCTCTTTGTTCTGTTGTTTTGCCGCCTGCAGCAGACGGATATACTCACCTCGCTGCAAAACGGTCTGTTCCGTATCACCTAACGGCATACAGGATACCTGCCAATTTCTTTCGCCCATGAAATGCAGATACTGATTCACCACTGCCAGTCTGCGGTTGATGGTGCGCACTGCCAGCTTTCCCTCCTGCTGCATGGTATTTTTCCATTGCTGCAACGTGTTTTCCCGCAGCACCTGTTCCGGCAAAAGTTCTTTCTGGAACTTCTGCAAAATCCTGCGATATTCCGCAATGGTCTCCAGTTTGTTGCCGGCTCTTATTTTTTCCTGTAAAAAGTCTTCAATTGTTTCCTCTGTAAACTTGATTTCTTCCATGTTTCTCACTCGTTATAACGAAATTCCCCTTCTGTCATATTTTTTTGACCAAAAAACAGAAAATGTCAGACAAACCGGTCGAAACTTCTTTTCTTCTTTTTCGAAAAATAAAAAAAACACCAAAACAAAACCGAAAATACGCTTTTTTCACAAAAACGTCAGATTCGGTTTTATTTTGATGTCTTCACTTGCTATCGTATGTAAAAAGTGTTATATTGAAAATGTATTACTTTCGTATTTTACACATGATACGTTCTAATTTTTATGACAGAAGGGGAATTCCGTTACAACACAAGTCGCATTCGTTCCAGTTTCTGTCGATGGATTCGTCCGCTTTCCATAATATAGATTCTTGTGGTTTCAATATTGCTGTGTCCCAGCATATCTGCCAGTTTCGCAATGTCTTTATCTAAGCTGTAGAATATCCGCGCAAACAAATGCCGCAGATTATGGGGGAACACTTTCTCAGGACTGACCTCTGCATCTTTGCAGAGTTTTTTCATTTCTGCCCAAATATTCCCGCGGTGCAAGGGGCGTCCGCTTTTTGTGGTAAATACTGCTCCTTCCGTAATGCCTCTTTTGGCTGCATAGGCTTTGAGCTTTTTCTGCAGGCGTACAGGCAAAAAGATTACCCGCCGTTTTCCCTTACAATTCACTTCTGCCCTGCCTCGTTTGACAGCCGCAACGGTAATAAATTCCAGTTCTGAAACACGTATGCCCGTTGCACAGATGGTCTGTATTAGCAGAGAAAGCCGTTCTTTGCCTTTTTTCTCTGCCGCACGCACCAGCCTGCCGTATTCTGCACGGGTCAGTTCCTTTTCTTCACTGGTAAAAATCTCTTTTTGAATCTTCAATAACTTCAAGCGAAGATCGTATCTGCCCAAAAAGGACAACAATCCATTGGCAGCTACCAGTCTGCCATTGACGCCTGCAGGGCTATACTTTCTTTCCATATCTTCTTTCCAAACCAACAGATCTTCTTTTCTAACTTCTTTTCCTTTCAAATATTTTTCCAAATCCAGCAGCTCTCTTTGATACTTTTCCAATGTACCTTTGCTTTTTTCCTGTATTCTCAAAAACTGCAAATAAGATGCAATGGCTGTTTTGGTTATAATGAGTTCTTTCATGTGCAGACCTCTCCTTCTGTTCTATTTCTATTGGGAAATCTTCCCCAAAAAGTGCTCAGCTATTCTATCTAAAAATCATTTCTCATCTTTTTACAGCGAAGTTTCCTCCGCGAAATGAAAAAAGCGGAGTTTGACGCCGCCCTTTTACATCGCGTAAACTCCGCTTGTTCATCTTCAATTTTTTCCATATTGTTCTGCCTTTCGGCATAACAAAAGCCCCCTAAATATTCAAAAATGCAGTCGTTTCTGCATTTCCTCATGGAACAATTCCCACCGGAAAATCACCAGTGCTGCCAGTGCCGCACCGCAGCAAACCACGCAGACCAGCGCCGGCAGAATAAACTGAATCACATGGGTCAAAAGCAGTATCCACACCACCAGACCGTATACAATCTCCATGAGCATATAAATGACATATTCCCGCAGCTGCAGCCGTAGAAATCTTGCCATAACCACCATCATCCCAATGGACACCGTGCAGAGGATGGGCAGGATAAAATCCACCGACCAGCCATGCCAGCCTGTTCCCATATCCCATGCCACTGCAAGAATGGAAATGACCGTCATTTCCCATAAGATACCTTTTGGAATATTCCGTTTCTTTTTCCACGCCGCATACAGGCTGATCCAGAAGGAAACCACTCCAGCCAGCACGAACATGGACCAGAACAAATCCGGTACAAAGACCCGATTTGCCGCCAGACACACAATCACGGCAATGACGGACAAAAACAGGAAGATACGCATAATCTTCCGATACATATGGTCATACATCTGCAATCTGGGAAACACATTTTCTTCTTTCTCTCCCCGCAGTTTTGTGCCGCAGAGGGGACAGCGATCCATACTTCCCCGCACATGCACATGGCAAGCATCACAAATCCGCATGGACTTCCCCTCCTTCCTGTACATTTGCCGTCAATTCCACATCAATGCCCATTTCCGTCAGCTGTCTGAAAAAGTGACGCTGCACGGAAGTATCCACAAAAGGCGCGGAAAATCCCATAGTCAGCCGATCTCCATAGGAGCACAGGCACACCTGCATCCGCTTGGTGCTGACAAACACGCCGAACTGCCGCAGATAAGGCGCCATTTCCGCAGGCATATCCACACGGCCGATATTGGAAAAGGCCATGGTGATTTCCCTTGCCGACACCCGATTGGCAATATTCAGACTAATGTCCTTCAAAAACAGCGGCACCATACGGGTCAGCAGGTTATGCTCCAAAGCACAGAGGTCATTGAGCCTGCCTTTGACCTTTTCATCCGTCAATTCTTTGGCAAAACCTTCTTTGACGGCAGCAATGACAGAAGCAAAATCATCGGGATTTTTTCCGAAATCATAGCCTACCGTAATGACAGAGAAAAAGTTTCTGGCAGATTCCGACGGGAAATAATTCCGAAGATTTACAGGCACCGACAGATTCACGGGATATTTCTCCGCCCGTTTTGGCATCTGGGCATGGATAGCCCTGAGCAGCACACTGCAAAGGAATATGCTGGCAGTGGTGCCGTATTCATGGGATTTTTGCAATATCTGAGATGCCGACGCCGTCCCTTCGATGACGCGAATCTGATGGTCTGGCAGGCGGATACCGGAAATGCGATAAGCCCGTTTGACTTTCTGTTTCTCGTATTTTTTCTTACCTGTATAATATCGTGCAAAACTATCGCTCATGCGCTCCGGCACAGGCACCGCATTGCGGAGGGCTTCATGGGAAAGGACTTCCTCTCCATGTACCTGCTTGATGTAGTGGATGGTCAGCATCCGCAGAAAAGCCAATGCCCCTGTCCCATCTGTCAGGGAATGGTATACCTCCAGATTAATGCGGCAGCGATAGTACGTCACGGAAAAGAGCAGTCCGTGGCGGTCGGGATGGTACAGCTTACTGCAAGGCGGCAGATGTTCCTCCCGCACCACCGGCTTCTCCCGACTTTCTTCATAAAAGTACCAGAACAGCCCCCGCCGCAGGGAATAGCGGTAAAAGGGGAAAAATTCCAGTGTTTCTTCCAAGGCTGCCTGCAAGGGTGCTTCCTGCACCATTTCCGTCAGTTCACAGGTAAAACGGAAAACCTTTGTATCTTCTCTGCTTGTGGTGGACGGAAATATCTTTGCAGCGTTTTCCAGCCTGCTCCACTTTGCATCACTCACAAAGGCTCTCCTCCTTTCAGGAATTGCTGTATCCAGCGGTAGCTTTCCTGCACCGCTTCAAACCGCGGCGGCAGTGAAAAATATCCGTGGAGTCCATCGGCAATCCGCACCACTGTCACGTCATTTCCTGCCCGCTGCAGTTCCGCACCATAGGCTTCCCCTTCATCCCGCAGGGGGTCAAATTCTGCCGTTAGAATCAAGGTGCGGGGCTGATTGGTAAAGTCCTCCGCCAAGAGCGGCGCAAAATACGGATTTTGCCGATCTTCCGGCGAGGATTGATACAATTCCATATAGTCGCAGACCCGTTTGGAGGTCAAAAGATAATCCGTGCCGTTTTCTACCACAGAAGGGAAAGGCGACGCGGGAGAATGGTCATTGAATGTGGCAGGATAGAGCAGTATCTGCTGTTTTACCTGAAATTCGCCACGATCTCTTGCCATCTGGGATACCACTGCCGCCAGATTGCCGCCGGCAGAATCCCCCATGAGGGTGATTTCCTCCGGTTTCGCCGGAAAAGGAAAACCATCACAAAACAATGTTTTTGCCACATGATAGCAGTCCTCCGGCGCTGCCGGGAATTTATGCTCCGGCGCCAGACGATAATCCACGGAAATGACCACCGATTCCAATATCTGCGCCATAGAAGCGCATACCTTCGTATAGCTGTTGATGTCCCCAACGACCCAGCCGCCGCCGTGGAAAAAGAGAATCACAGGAGGCTCCAACACCTCTTTGTCATTGGGAAAAAACAGCCGCACAGGCACACTGGTCTTGCCAAAAGGCACACGCCAGTCCTGAAAAAGATTTTTCTCCGGTGAAAGCTGGGCGGAGCGGATGCCTTCCAGCCGCCGTTTGATTTTATATGTTTTTTTCACATCCAAATCTGGATAAGACAGCGCTTTCAGCGCCGCATGCATGACTTTATTGATTTCCAAAGGTTTCTCCCCCCTCAGCTTCCCCAAATACCTCTAATGATAAATACCACAAGGGCTATAATGCCAGCCGCGCGGTATGCCGTAAGCATTGCGTCGTGAGGCTCTGCATTCTCACTGAAATTACCATAAAATATGTCCCAAATCTTTTTTGGGAAAAAGACCATGACTGCCGCAAAAACGACAAATACAATCTTCAGCACCAAAAGCATTTTCTTTCCCCCTTAAATCTTCCCTTTCCGATAAGCGCTTGGCGTAATGGAAAAATATTTGCGGAAGGTCTGTGCAAAATGGCTGGGGCTGTCAAAACCACAGCGCATCCCCACTTCCGCCACAGGCAGATTGGTTTCCCGCAGCAAAAGCGCCGCCTGAGAAACACGATACCGCAAAAGATACTGCAAAGGAGAAATGCCAATGGTACGATGGAAGCACCGCAGACATTCCCTCTCCCCGATGTTTGCCGCTCTGGCAATCCTTGCCAAGTCCAAAGGCTCGTTATACTCTTTCTGAATCAATTCCAGCATGCTCTTGAGCCGCTGTGCATCCATGGTTTTCCGGCTGTTTCCGCCTTCCACGGGCTTTGTATGGGCATAGAGATTCCGCCACAAGCGTCCCAGCGTATCCCGCACATCCCATTCATAGCCTTCTTCTTTTTTCTCCAGAAAGCGGACGATTTCCTTGATTTCCGCCAGCATATCCTTCTGCCACTGTTCTTCCCCCGTCAGGGGCAGCCCCTTAATGCCGCCATAAGCCAGCAGAGGGGCGATATATTTTTTCTGAAAAACCGTATCCTGTCCGCCGCTGATGAGTCTTGTATGGAATACAGCGGAGCGGATTTTGCCCCCTTCGCCTGCCGCCAGTATGCTGTGGAGCACATTGGCATGGATGAAAGCCCCTTCGCCTTTGGAAAGGGTCCAGCGCATGTCCGGCAGGAATACTTCCACACTGCCTTCCGTTACATATAATATTTCTGTTTCTTCGTGCCAATGCCAGGCAACGCCGCCTTTTTCGCCGCTGCGAATCTGGGTATCATAGCCGCCGCAGGGAAAATCCGCCGTGCCATGGGGACGCAGTTCCATTTGTCTGGGATTGACGTTTACATCACAGGCATCCAATGACATACTACCCCTCCTGTCCGTTTTTTTATAGTATACGTCTATATATTGATTGCATCAAGCCTTTTTCGGCGGTATTTTAATAGAGTACGCATTTTCGCGGACTGTTTTTGCAAAAAAAGACAGACTGCTTACTTTTTGGAGGTATTTTATGTTTTCATTGCTTCTGGCACTGATTTATGTATCGTTTATTTCACTGGGACTGCCGGATTCCCTGCTGGGCTCCGCGTGGCCGCAAATGCAGGAAAGTTTAGGCGTTTCCCTTTCTTTAGGCGGCGTCATTTCCTTTCTCATTACCGCCAGCACCATACTGTCCAGCCTTATGAGCCATCGGGTCATCCAGCGGTTCGGCACAGGCGCCGTCACCATGTGCAGCGTTGCCATGACTGCCCTTGCCCTTTTTGGCTTCTCCCTTTCCGACAGCTTCTTTGCCCTCTGCCTTTGGGCAATCCCTTACGGTCTGGGAGCTGGCTCCGTAGACGCTGCCCTGAATAACTTCGTCGCCCTCCACTGCAAAGCAAAGCACATGAGCTGGCTTCATTGTTTCTGGGGTATCGGCGCTACGGGAGGGCCTTACATCATGGGCTTATGTTTGAGCCGCGGCATGGGCTGGCAGGCAGGCTACCGCACCATTTCCTTCCTGCAAATGGCATTGACCCTCATCCTGCTCCTGTCCCTGCCCTTATGGAAAAAACAGGAGCTGCCCCTTTCCGGCGGCGAAACGGTTCGTCCCCAAACACCAAAGTGGGGAAAACTGCTGAAACGTCCCGGTGTCAAAGCCGCTCTGACGGCGTTTTTCTTCTATTCCGCGCTGGAACTGACCACAGGTCTTTGGGGCAGCAGTTACATGGTAGCTGTGCGGGGCATTTCCGCCGAAACTGCCGCGAAATGGATTTCCCTGTTCTATTTGGGCATCACTGCCGGACGATTCTTCAGCGGCTTCCTTACCCTGCGGTTTTCCGATGACGCCATGGTACGTCTGGGAGAAGGCACCGCCATTGTGGGCATACTTCTGATACTTCTGCCCCTGCATAACCTGTTCCTTTGTCTGGGACTGATTCTCACAGGGCTGGGCTGTGCGCCCATTTATCCCAGCCTGCTCCACGCTACACCTCAGCGGTTTGGAAAATCTCTGTCACAATCCCTCATGGGCACCCAAATGGCAATCTCTTATCTGGGCAGCACCACCATGCCTCCCGTGTCCGGTTTTCTGTCGGAAAAAATCTCCATGGGGCTGTATCCTGTACTGCTGTTGGTCTTTGCTCTGTGCATGACCATCCTGACGGAAAAAGGCAGACACTGCACTGCGGAATAAAGCAAAAAATCTACATCAAAAAAGCCAGAACCCCTACTATGGATTCTGGCTTTCTTTATTTTCTTATGAAGATGTCCGAAAAGGACATTTTTATATGTAATTTATTCGGACTTGCCTTCTCTTGTCATCAATTCCAGTACAGCTGTCTGGGTATCTTTCCCATGGAACAGCACGTCATTGATGGCTTGTGTGATGGGCAGGTCAACATGGTATTTTTCTGCCAGATGACAAGCGGCCTGTACGGTGTTGACACCTTCTACAACCATTTTGACTTCTGCCAGTGTTTCTTCCAGACTTTTGCCCTGTCCCAGCAGGATGCCTGCCCGGCGGTTACGGGAGTGCATACTGGTACAAGTCACAATCAGGTCACCGATGCCGGAAAGACCAGCGAATGTTTCCGCTTTGCCGCCCATGGCAATGCCCAGACGCTTCATTTCCGCGATGCCTCTTGTCATGAGAGCCGCTTTGCTGTTGTCCCCAAAGCCCAGACCATCATTCATACCTGCTGCCAATGCCATAACGTTTTTCAGAGCCGCGCCCATTTCCACGCCAATGACGTCTGTGCTGGTGTAAATGCGGAATTTGGGATTCATGAATTCTTTCTGCACCATTTTTGCCACTTCTTCATTTTCAGAAGCAATGAGGCATGTGGTGGGGATTTCTCTTGCCACTTCTTCCGCATGGCTGGGGCCGGACAGCACGCATACTTCGCACTGAGGCACGCATTCCTGAATTACCTGAGAAAGACGCAGCAGACTGCCGTCCTCCAGACCTTTTGCCACATTGACGATGACAATGCCGGGTTTGAAATAAGGCGCAAAGTCTGTCATAGTCTGGCGCACCGCACGGGAAGGCACCGCAGAAATAACGATTTCCGCACCCTCCAGCGCCGCTTCACGGTCTGTGGTGGCTGTCAGTGTTTCCGGCAATGTAACGCCGGGAAGATATTTTTCGTTGGTATGTTTGCTATTGATTTCGTCTACAGCTGCCTGACTTCTTGCCCAAATTTTCACCTGATGGTCATACTTGGTCAGAATGATGGCAAGGGCTGTGCCCCAGCTGCCGGAACCGATTACCGCTACATTTTTCATAACAAACTCCCCTTCCTCAGACTTTCTTTGTCAAAGTAAACTTGTTTTCATTGCCTGCACGCAGTCTTCCGATATTTGCCCGATGTTTCCACAGTGCCAGAATGGTCAGCGCTGTCAGCACCAGCGCTCCTTCCAGTGGAAGCTGGAAGAAAAAGGCACAAACGGGAATGGCAATGGAAAAGAGCATGGAGCCAAGAGAAATATAACCGGACATTGCCACTGCCACAATACCGATGATAAAGGAAATGAGCATCAGCGGCATGGATTCTGTAAAACCGATGCACAGCACCAGCCCAATGGTGGCAGCAATGCCTTTCCCGCCTTTGAAATGCAGGTAAAAAGGAAAATCATGTCCTAAGATGGTACCTGCGCAGGCATAAATCCCTGCCAGAATGCCCATATCCGGGAACAGCCATCTGGCAATGATGAAACTAACGACCCCTTTTAAAATATCCCCGATGAATGTAACTGCTCCTGCTTTAAACCCCAGCACACGCAGGGCATTGGTGGTGCCCAGATTGCCGCTGCCTTTCTTGCTCAGGTCTGTTTTGCAGAGCTTGCCCATGATGAACGCCGTCTGGATACAACCGATAAAGTACCCAATGGCAATACAAATCAGTCGAAACATATCAATCCTTATCCCCTTTTTCTCTTACGATAAAATGAATGGGTGTGCCCACAAAACCGAAGGCTTCCCGCAGCTGGTTTTCGATATATCTGCGGTAAGAGAAGTGGAACAGTTCCCGCTCGTTAACGAAAATGACAAAGGTAGGGGGTTTTACGGATACCTGTGTCATGTAGTACAGACGCAGCTGACGGCCTTTGTCCGCAGGGGGCTGCTGCATCGCTGTTGCTTCAATGAGCACTTCATTCAGAACACCAGTGCTGATACGCAGGGCGTGGTTTTCGTTTACGGTCTTAATCAGTTCCAGCAGACGATTTACACGCTGACCTGTATGCGCGGAAATGAACACTCTGGGTGCATAAGGCATGTACGCCAGTTCATTGCCGATGTCCTTCAGGTATTTGTTCATGGTCTTATCATCTTTTTCGATGGAATCCCATTTGTTTACAGCAACGATAGCCGCTTTCCCTCTTTCATGGGCAATACCGGCAATCTTTGTATCCTGATCGGTGATACCTTCGTTGGCGTCAATGACCAGAATGGCAACGTCACAGCGTTCTACGGCAGCAACGGCACGGATGATACTGAAACGCTCGATTTCTTCTTTAATCTTGCTCTTACGGCGCATACCCGCTGTGTCGATGAACACATATTTCTGACCATCCACTTCAATGGGAGAGTCGATGGCGTCACGGGTGGTACCGGGAATGTTGCTGACGATGAGTCTGTCTTCTCCCAGAATCTTATTAATCAGGGAGGACTTACCTACGTTAGGTTTGCCGATGATGGCAACTTTGATGGCATCGTCTTCTTCCTGTGTGTCGCTGTCTTCAGGGAAGTGTGCCACTACCTGATCCAGCATATCCCCCAGACCCAGTGCCTGACCTGCGGAAATGGGCATGGGATCGCCGATGGCAAGTTCATAAAATTCGTAAATATCCATGGTGTCGCGCTTTACGCTGTCTACTTTGTTGACCGCCAGCACAACGGGTTTTTTGGTGCGGCGCAGTTTGTTTGCCACCTGACGGTCGTCGTCAGTAACGCCTGCTTTTACGTCTGTGACAAACAGGATAACGTCAGCGGTTTCAATGGCGATTTCCGCCTGCTGCAAAATCTGTTTCTGAATGATTTCTTCAGAACCGATTTCCATACCACCAGTGTCGATGAGTGTAAATTTGTGATTCAGCCATTCTACGTCTGCGTAGATTCTGTCACGTGTTACGCCGGGGGTATCCTGTACGATGGAAATGCGTTCGCCCGCCAGCCTGTTGAAAAGGGTGGACTTGCCCACGTTGGGACGTCCCACCACTGCTACGATGGGTTTGCTCATTTGTTTTCCTCCAACTCTATGTTCATTGTTTTTCATTTTCATACAGAAGGGGGCATACGCCCCCACTTTCACATTCTATGTATTATAGCATAAAAAAGGCGGTACATACAATACTTTCCCACATTTCCGGGCTTTTTCACAAAATTTTTACGCAAAAAAGCCCCCTTGTCCACGCCGGAACAACAAAAACCGCCTCGAATACCCTTATAAAAAAGAAAAAGGCGTGAAACCTTCAAATTTCACGCCCTTCTGTCTTTCTTACAGCAATGTCATGACGCCAGCCATAACGCCGCGATTTTCCCGCATTTTCCGATGGGAGTAGAACCGCTCTGTGTCACACATGGTGCAAAGACCGGAAATCTCAATGTTTTCCACACCCATTTCCGCCAGCAGTCTGCGGTTGGTTTCCCACAGGTCGATTTTGTATTTGCCTTCTTCTGTGGGGTCGTCAAAAATGATGTCGTCTGCAAAGGCAATCTGTTTGCGGAACAAATTTACCACAGGGTCATCCACCTGAAAACAGCATTTCCCAATGGAGGGGCCAATGGCTGCCACAATATCCTTGGGATTTGTGCCATATGCCGCCATCATTTCCTGTACAATTTTTTCTGCCATACGGTCGGCAGTGCCTTTCCAGCCGCAGTGTGCCAGACCAATAGCCTTGTTTTTGGTATCCAACAGAAAAACGGGCACGCAGTCTGCCCCGAAAATCACCAGATTGATGCCCGGTTCATTTGTCATCAAGCCGTCGATATCGTGATAAGTTCTGTCTTTTGTAACGCCGCATCCTTTGTCTTTGGCTGTCACTTTCAGTACGTTTGTGGTATGGGTCTGCTGGGTTGCCACAAAAGCGTTTTCGTCCAGCTCCAAGGCTCTTGCCAAAATGCGGTAATTTTCCGCCACAGGAGCTCTGTCCTCCCCTCTGGAAAAGCCCATGTTCATGGTGCCGTAATAGCCTGTGCTGACGCCGCCGTGACGGGTGGTGAAGCCATGTTTCACCATGCCTGTCTGGGTCAGATTATCGAATGTGATCAGTTCCACATCACCTTTTTTTACAATCTGCAAGTTTCTTCCTCCTTTATGCCTCAAAGGCGTTTTCGATATATCGGAAATATTTCTTTCCGTCTTCTTCCAAAATTTCTGCCACATCAAAACGGCAATCCCTGTCTGCGTCCCCCGTTTCTGCCAGATACGCCAGAGGATAATCAATTACTGAGTATAACAGTCTCAAGTGCGGCGCAGTGCGCCGCACTTTTTTGCC
>ERZ779894.483-NODE-483-length-45830-cov-8.888017_pt1 | contig 45830 bp, 45 predicted proteins | sample MGYA00511587_ERZ779894 | MGnify/ENA primary metagenome ERZ779894 (study PRJEB29588, sample SAMEA2160490) | human gut metagenome | biome: human gut; feature: human-associated habitat; material: faeces | place: Denmark | collected 2008/2010 ... | reverse complement strand
CAGCCGTTGCGGCGGTTAAAGCACGGGAGCCGGTAATAATTCGGGGCGCGCAGAGCGTAAATAAAAGCTATCCGGAGTTTTGGGAGCATTATAAAAGTTTAGGAGGCCGTTTGGAATGCGGGCCGGATTGCTGCTGACATATTTAAAAAGCGAAGCGTGATCTCGGCAAACGGCTTTAAGAGCATGCCTGATTTGAAAAAAGAAGTTAAAAGCAGGGCGGGGAAACGGTTTTAAGCCGTTTTTTAAGGGCGGATTGAAATAATTGGGAGGCGGATATAGGATGAGCATGACTATAGGCGAATGTTTTAAAATAAGCATATTCGGGGAATCGCACGGCCCGGCCATAGGCGCGGTTATAGACGGAGTGCCTGCGGGAACGGAGATTTCCCTTGAGAATATAATGCTGCATATGCGCAGGCGCGCGCCCGGCAGGCCGGGCACTACTCCCCGCGCCGAGACGGATATTCCCGAATTTCTTTCGGGCATATTTAACGGCCGGGCTACGGGCGCGCCCATTTGTCTTATAATACGCAATCAAAACACCAGGAGCGGAGATTATGAGCAGCTTAAGGCTTTGATGAGGCCGGGGCATGCAGATTATCCGGCGTATATAAAATATAAGGGCTTTAACGATTACAGGGGGGGCGGGCATTTTTCAGGACGGCTCACTGCGCCTATTACTGCCGCCGGCAGCATAGCGAGAGATATTATGCAGAAAAGAGGAATATATATCTGCGCGCGTTTGGCCAGCGCGGGAAAGGCGGAATCTCTTCCCTTTAAAAGCCTGGAGCCGGAGGAATTTAAGAAGCTGTGGGAGAAGGATTTTCCCTGCGTGGGGGACGCGCAGGAGCTTAAGGAGGAAATAAGCCGCGCGGCTGAAAATGGAGATTCACTGGGCGGAAGCATTGAATGCGTTATAACCGGGCTGCCTGCCGGGCTGGGGGAACCTTTTTTTGATTCGGTTGAAAGCTGTCTGGCCCATATATTGTTTTCCGTTCCGGGAGTAAAGGGGCTGTTTTTCGGCGCGGGCAGGGAAGCGCCTGAAATGAGGGGTTCGCAGTTTAACGACGAGCTGGAGCTGGGGGAGAACGGCGTCAGAGCAAGAAGCAATAACAGCGGCGGCGTAAACGGGGGAATAACCAACGGCATGCCGGTGGTTTTCAGGGTTAATATGCGCCCCACTCCCTCCATATCAATGGAACAGCATACTGTAAACGTGGCCGATATGCAGGAGGAGATCCTGAGAGTGCGCGGACGGCACGATCCATGCATAGCCGTGCGCGCCGTTCCGGTTATTGAGAGCGCGGCGGCTGCGGCGCTGTATGATTTGCTGCTGCGCGGCGGCAGTTTATAAAATATTTTATGCCGCAGTGCGGCGGGAGGTATTAAATATATGGATATAAAGGAATTGAGAGAAAAGATTAACGGTATAGACGAGCAGCTCACCGCCCTTTTTATTGAGCGCATGGAGCTGGTCCGCGGAGTAGCCGAATATAAGAGGGAGCATAATCTTCCCATACGGGACGCTTCCCGGGAGCAGGAAATTCTGAAATCCCTGTCCGTTTTGGGGGGCGGGGAATTTTCGGGCGACCTCACGGCTTTTTTCACAAAGCTGTTTCAAATCAGCCGGGGCTATCAGAGCAGGCTGTTTTGGGGAGATAATTTGAGCTATATGGATGAATTGCTTCGCAATATAAGCCCGGCGCGGGAGCCGGAAGCCGTGGCCTATCAGGGCGTTAAGGGCTCTTACGGCGAGCAGGTGTTCAGCGAGCTTTTTCCGCAGGCCCAGGCGAAGGAATGCGCCAGCTTTGAGGATGTGCTCAAAAGCCTGCAGAATGGAGCCGATTACGGCATACTGCCTATTGAGAACAGCTCGACGGGCGGCATAAGCGAGGTATACGACCTTTTGCGCAAATACGGCGCTTATATAGTGCGGGAGCATGTAATAAAAGTGGAGCAGAATCTTTTAGGCGTGCCCGGAGCGCGTATACAGGATATAAAGGAAGTGTATTCTCATAACGAGGGGCTGAGCCAGTCCAGAGATTTTCTGGCCGAGCATCCTTTATGGAAACAGGTTCCCTATTATAATACTGCTGTCAGCGCGCAGTATGTTTCCCAAAGCGGAGATCCCTCTAAGGCGGCCATAGCCAGCCTGAGGGCCGCCGAGCAGTATGGCCTGGAGGTGCTGGCAAGGGGCATCAATTTCAACAAAAACAACAATACGCGTTTTATTGTGGTATCCTCCAGCTTTGAAGCGGAAAAGGACGCTGATAAAATGAGCATATATCTTTCTCTGACTCATGCGAGCGGCGCGCTGGCTCAGATGCTGGATATTTTTTCAGAAGCGGGCATCAATCTTACCAAAATTGAATCCCGGCCTATTTATAATAAAAGCTGGGAATATTATTTCTATATAGATTTTGAGGGAAGCGTTCATGAGGAGAGAGTCTTAAGAGCGCTTGCCCGTGCTGAAAAGCAGGCGGAGTATTTTGAGGTTCTGGGCAATTATAAGAGCGCGGTAAGATTATGAAAAAGAGCAATATTGTGCTTATAGGCATGTCGGGCTGCGGCAAGACTACTATCGGGCGGCTGACGGCGCAGAAGCTGGGAATGGCCTTTTTGGATACGGATAATTTGGTGGAGGAAGCCGAGGGGATGAGCATTAGCCGGCTGTTTGAAATTAAAGGGGAAGAATATTTTCGGCAGAAGGAGACTCAGGCCTGCAAAGAGGCTTCGGGGCGCGGAGAAGCAGTAATCGCCACAGGGGGCGGGGTAGTGCTTTCGCGTGAAAATATGTCCTTTTTGAAGGCCGCGGGCGTTATAGTATATATAGAACGGGAACTTGATGAAATTTTGCGCGCGGACGCGCTCGTGCGCCCGCTGTTTACTTCGCGGGAACGCGTTTCTAAAATGTATTATGAGCGGGAACGGCTTTATAAAGGCTATGCGGATTTTTTGATTAAAAACGATACTCCGCCCGAAATTACTGCGGAAAGGCTTATATCTATGCTGGAAGAAAGCCGGAAAGGCTGAATTTTCCAGATTTCCGGCTTAGCTGGGCATATTTTAAATTATAATCGAAGCCATAAACGCCGCGCGCCTGCAATGGAAGAAGCCGGTTTTTATCTGGAACAGGAGCAGGGGGAATCGCTTATGTCCGAATTTGTGAAAACCGGCATGGTATTATTGGAGGAGGAGACGCAGGCGGTTCTTACGGAAATATCATCCGGATAAAACTGTCCGCTGCCGTTTAAGCGCGCGGGCAGATAGGAAGCGGTAAATACGGCCAGCGCGCCGCTGCAGTATGCGTTAAAGCGGGAAGCGCGCGCAGAGCTTTGGGAGGCCGAAAGCACGCTTGCGCTGCAAAGGCAGCTTAAAAAGGCGGGCAGGAGCGCGTCCTCCGGGAATATCATCAGGGCGGAATATGGAATGCTTATTGTGCAGTATGCGCTTTGTTCGGCGCCCTGAGCGTCTAAATATATGGCTCGGCCGGGGCAGACTACGCTGCATTCGACAAGCTGATAGCTCTGGCTGTAATCGCTGATGTATACGTCCTCCGTCCAGGCTTTCTGCTCTGTAGTAAAGGCGCTGAGCAGGGAGGCGGGCTGAATTTCGCTTTGAATATCTACGACGCATGGAGCGGAATCCATTCGGCGCTGCACGCCGTCGAATATTCTGGTGGCCAGTACGGTTATATCTCCGGCCGCGCGGTTGGTAACGGTGAAATCATTTATTACTGCGCTGCGGGTGGACTGCCGCGTGCAGCAGCTTGAGCTGTTCCTCATTTTGGCTCCGTTCTCCGGCGGCGTTTTTTGTTGTTCAACCCTGTTCTGCCGCCGGTAGGACAGTAGCCGTTTTTAGGTAAAAAGTTTTGGACAATTATGGGTTTTGGTGTTGGGAATTATATATTCTGTTCCCGTTCAGTATTCTGGAATTACGGTTTGGAATTTGGTCTTCCCGTATTTAATTATATGCGCCGGATATTTAAAAGTTACAGTTCATATTAAAAATTGCTTGCAAATAATTGTATTTTAATTTATAATAAAAAACGTCGACATGAGAAGGGGATATAGCTCAGTTGGTTAGAGCGCTTCGTTCACATCGAAGAGGTCAGGGGTTCGAGCCCCTTTATCCCCACCAAATCTAAAGCGCCGCATTTGCGGCGCTTTAGCTGTTTTGCGGCATATTGATTTTAATTTTTTGAGGCTGAAAATTTATTACTGTTCTTTGGGAGTGCCGTCGGGGTTGAATAAGGGCAAATAAGCCAGATATTTGATGTCGTCGCGGTATTTAGCGTCTCCCTCCGCTATTATTGCCATGCGTCCCGCTATGGTGCCCCCCGACTGTTTTACCAGCTTTTCAACCGCGCGCAGGCTTTCGCCCGTGCTTATAACGTCGTCAATTATTAATACCCGTTTGCCGGACATTAAGGATACGTCCTCGCTGTCTATATAAAGCATTTGCTTTTTTGCCGTTGTAATAGAGGTAACTTCAGTTGAAACCACATTTTTCATATAGAGCTTAGGCGCTTTGCGCGCAATAAGATATTTATTCTCTCCCGATTGACGCGCCATTTCATATATAAGCGGAATACCCTTGGATTCTGCGGTTATCATTATATCATGCTCGGGCGCGAGCTTTAAAAGCGCTTTTGCGGAATTAACGGTTAGTTCCACATCTCCAAAAATGACGAAAGCTCCGATATAGAGGTCGTCCGTTACTTTGCATAAAGGCAGATTCCTTTTGAGGCCCGCGACTTCAAGCTCATAAAACTGTTGCATTTTTTAAATCCTCCCCGCCGCTTTTTGAGCGAAATATGTTTTTATAAAAAGCTTTTCAGAAAATTCCCGAATTTTAATTATACCATTGTTTTTTCAAAATGCAAGACTAAATCTGCAAGATAGCAGGAATAAATAAAAAATCAGATACGGTTAATTATTAATGAGCAATATCATGCTTGGGCTATAATAAATCTTAAGCCTTCTTCAAGATATTTCTGCGTGTATTCAGGCATTGCGGTTTTTAATTTATAATAATTTTGATAGGCGAGCATTTTCCGCTATTGCATTTGCTTTCAGAAACACTGCAGGCTGCAATTCCCAATGTAATATTCATTAATGCTTTTAATACAATTTTATCTCCCGCTTTAGAAAGCGGCTCCAGCACTGCGACGCTGCCGTCAGCGTTGATTTTCGTATGCATGAATAAATTGACGGGCGTTATAATGGAGCGCTGCTCTCCAAGCGCTTTATTTATATTATCCAGGCAGTTTGGATGCCCTTTGCCGTTGTGATAGAAGAAATCAAACATCTCTTTCCGGCAGCAGGGATGCAGCAAATCATGTTCTCCTACATCGTCAGATAGAATTTCCAGCATGGGATTATATAAATTGGTATAGATAAGACTGCCGGCTTTTAATTTGAGAGATTGGTTGCAGTCTATAGTGACTCCGGTAGAAAGAAATTCATTTGCATTGCCGCCTGCTTCGGCAAAAAAATCCACCACCTGCTGGCCTTCAAGATCAATTACTGTAATGCTCTGTCCTTGCTCGACATCAATTTTTATTCCAGAGCATTCCGGGATTATATATTCTTTCTTCATAATATTCTCCTGACTTGTTATAATTTTTGCCTTAATATAATCCGCGTTGCTTAATAATGTATATTTCATTATTATTAAATACCTCTCTGACTACACCGTTTTCTAATCCTTTAATATTGCAGATGCGCCGCATAACGTCCAAAGTTTGCAGATATAAATTTCATTTAAGATTTCTATGCCTTCTGTATCATGCTGTGTGTTTTCTGAAAGTAATTATATTCTAAATTTCAAATAATAGCAATATTATTTTGTAAAATACATAAAATGCTTTTAATTGCGCTGTTTAAATGTTGTTTTTTTCTCGTCAGCCTGTTTCCAAGCAGCCCTGCTTTTTCTTTTGCTGCCGCGCATTTTAATATAATGCTGCAATCGTTACCGGTATAAATTGTTTATACGCTCTGTTTGCTTTTGAGAAAAGATATATTATATTTGGAACGGCAAGTTTAACTCCTTTCATGCTCTATTTAGGCTATAGCCTGCTTATTGAAAATAAGAAATACAGTCATTTGCAATTTTATAAATAGTTTTTTCGTCTAATAAATTATAGACTTTCTTTTTCAGGCGTTTTCTCAGTTCGCTGATTTTATGGTTAATCACATCTTCGGAAACAACACTCTTAGCTGTGCCTATAACAGACCACTTATTCAACATATCAAAAGGGAATAGGGCGAGGCATATTACCTTTGACGGCAGAATATTTTCAAGATAATTTATCGTGCGCTTTATATATTGGAGATCATCGCTAACGTTTATGCATAAAATATAACAATCAGGAGCGCAGGCAAGGAGAAATTCATGCTGTTTTATTGGATAAAAACCGATCCAACCGTCCGTAATAGGTACTGTTTGCGATTGAGAACCAACTAAAATTAAGTCGGGTTCTTTATTTTCGATTTTTCCCATCAAATTGTTTATGTACATGATTGAATCATATTCTGTTGTGTGAACCGTTGTTTCAAAACCCATAGGGTAAATTTCGTCCGCTCCTAACAATTTGGATGACGGTTCGGTTCCCAGCATCCCAACTTTGTATCCCGAATTCTCAAATATCATTTTCAGCTTTAATTGCAGCGTGAATTTTCCTTGCCTTTGAGATGTTCCAACAACAGCGACGACAGGTTTTGAAATTCTTTTTAATTTTCCGAACGTCCCTTTTGGTACATCTTCTGGATTAACAGTGGGATAAAACCATGGAATATGGCTGCCTGATAATTTTGAAGTCAATTCCTCTTGAATCTCGGCAAATGAATACAAGGATTTCTTGTATTGAACGCATTTTTCAATAAAATATTTTTCAAAATTAATATTTGTTATTCTTGATAAATCTAGGGTGTGCCCTAAAATTACACTGTCAAAACTGCTTTCCCAATTTATATTAAGATAGTTCTCTATTATATAATCATGACCATAAACTTCTCCGATTACCTCGGATGTTTTCCTGCCGATATTCCCAATATATTTTACATCATAAAATCCCTCGACATCTACGGATAACATATTTTCAAAGCGAGCTATACTATGCATCTCTTTGTTAAAAGGAAAAAATATCCCTTTTTTTAATGGCATTTCTTTTGCAGGAGCGATAGTTTCATAATGAAGGATTTTAGCTGCGCCCGATTTTAAGCGTTCAAGAATAGCTGAAAATCCATTAATGCCGGAAATGAGGAGCCTGCCAACAATAACGCTTATATACGGCGCGGTAAAACTTGCTCCTGATACAGTCATATATTTGCCATTTAGCCAGGGAAGATTTTGCTCTTTGCTATATCCGCGTATATTTACAATACTATTCTCTACAAATTCATAATCAAACAGTTTTTTAATAGTATTACTTATATCAACGCCTATTACGTTTTGAAAAGCCGCGGGGTAAGAGCAAATTCCGGAATTATCAAATGCAGAGATTATTAATACGCCTTTATTCGTTAGCCTATCGCAGACTGATTTCAATTCGGATAGATTTCCGGAGCATGTGATTCCCAGGCTAATATTGATTATATTGCAATCTATATTTTCATCAATGTAATTTAACGCCAAAATCAAATTATCGGCGTCATAGGCGTTTTCGCTGAATATTTTAAAAGAGATAATATGCGCCAAGGGCAGATGCTTGTGTATAATAAATGAAACGGCCGTTCCATGACCGATTTCATCAGCATATGTGCCTTCCAATATCATATGTGCAGAATTAATATATAAGCGTCTGCCCGGCATATCGTGAAAGCAGGAATAATCTAAGTTTATTCCGCTGTCTAAAACCACGATTTTTAAATTCTTTTCATCCACGCCCATATCTCCTGTAATGATAATATAAGATTTGACGCATGGCGGAAAACCAGTCTTTTGCCGCCATGCGTCATACCGCACGATTTAGCAGGGATTGCTGCTACAGCAATTCTTATCGCCGTTGCAGCAGTTTTCGCTGCCCTGTGAAGCTCGCAGGACGCCATCAAGATTATCACGGCCAAACAGTTTTAATTCTACAGCCGTTTGCGGCTTTTTCAACGGCACCTTCTTCAAATTTCGCATCCGCGCACCTCCTTCTGCTTTGAAATAATGATAATTGAATATATCAACTATCCGCCGAATCTCTTGTTGCAGCAACCGAGATCTCCATTGCAGCAACTCTCGTCGCCGTTTGTGTAAAGACGAATTTTAGAATCAACCTTCTTCTTTAATTCCACTTTACGCAGACTCTTTTTCGGCATATTTTCACCTCCTATCCTGATTGTATTGCCTAATCAATTTTTTCTGCATTTTCCAACGAATTTAAAATAATATTTATATTTTCAATAAAACTATTGATGGTTTTGAATTTATCAATTGCTAAATACTCATCCGGTATTGAAATCTGCATTTTTTCTTCAATGCATACTGCTATTGATATAAATGTAATTGAATCCATATCCAGTTCTTCGTCAAGATCATCAGGTATGTAAATCCCATTTTCTTCAAGTGTAATCAGAACGGTTTCTTTAATATTCATAAGTGATTCGCCTCGCATTCCCGTAGTGATGTAGGAATCATATTTCGGTAATCCAGGCATCGCAAATGAGCTTTTATCATCTCTTTTATAGGAAGGCAGGATTTCTGACCTTTTATATTCTTTGAATAAGGACAAGAGCCGCCGCAGCAAATAGGATATAGCGAGCAGTTATAACAGTTTTCGCTTGATACGCGGTTAACAATCCATTTCGCTATTTTTTCATTATCAATTATCATCTTTCCGCCGTCCTCAATTTGTCCAACGGTATCGATATCCTTGCTCGTTTCGTCTTGTGCAGCCAATGAACACTTATGAATACTGCCGTCATAATAAATCAAATATCCATTCTTCAGATTGGCTTCGCACAATCCCGTTACCGGACCAACAGGTATAAAGTCGGCAGAATTCAGCCCTTTTTCAGAAGCAATATCATACCATTTTTTATAATAATTCTCTTCGTCGGGGGCAATTTCAACAGCGTTCTCACTAATCCTATTGCCGCCCCAGTCTCTCACGCCTTGAAAATATATACTAAATCGTTTGTCATTGCCAAAATCCGAAGCTAAATCCTCAAGATGACCTAATAAATGCTCTTCTACAAAGGGAGTCATATTGGCTCGTATCACTATTTTGAATGTATTTGATTGAATATTTCTTTTTATTGACAATAAATTTGAATAAATCTTTTGATATGAATCGGAATTCTGAAAATGCGGTCGCTGAACATTGTGTGTGCATTCGCTGCCGTCTATACATACCTGATATGACAATATTCTATTTGAAATTAAAGACCTGAATGTTTCCAAATCTAAATCGTATCCATTAGTTGTCATCATTCCGACGAGGGGAATTTTGTTAGCTTTGCAGATTTCGTTAATTTCCCTGCTCATTCTGACAACCCGCTCTTTTTGCTGTAAAGGTTCTCCGCCAAACCAATTGAGTCTTAACTTTTTATACTTTCTAATATTTTTTCTTACAAAATCGAGTATATTTTTTTCGGTTTGGTCGTTCATATTTTCTTCCGCAGGATTTTCATAACAATATATACATCTAAAATTACAGTTGTTTGTTGGAAGTATGGTTAAGTATAGCCAATCGTTAGAAAAGACATGCTGTTTATGCATTGCGTCGACTAATAGCGATTCGTCTAAATTGGAGGCAATGAGCATTTTATTAGTTTTTAACACATCTATAATTTTTAGGTTGCCAACGCTCTCGTTAATAACAGCCGACTGCATAAGAGTTAATACTTCGTCTGCATACGCTTGCGGAAATTTAACATATGTGCAATGCAGAATGCTCATGAGCAATAACTCGCCGTTTCTGTTCTTCTCTGAGACGATATAGCGGCTTGGTTTAAGCATAGCAGATATCCCTTTCTAATTTTAAAGATATGCTTTAGTATTTATACATCTTTACAAGGCGCAATTATATATACCGCGGCTCGGAATCGCTTATAAATCTTATAGAAAATGAACAGAATAAACCTGGGACGCTATGTCTGCCGTTATAAAAATAAGTCTTAAATATATATTTGACGTTCCATTGCGGTCACGTCATTTTGTCTTTTTTGTTAAACTGCCATTAGAATATATTGTATGTAACATATTCATGTTTATTTTATAATATCATACTTTTTTCAAATGTCAATAGAGTCTCTGCGGAATTATGACCGTTATTCTAATTCGGCAAACTCTAATATAATAGGAGTGTATTTAATATGATTCTGCAGCAATAACTTTTGCAAATAATTAATATTCTGCCTTTTATTTGGGACAGCCCATTTTCCTGGTTTCAAAATAGTATTACAGAAACCGTAAGATTGCAGGGCTTATGGCATAGTTATAATTAGCTGAGGCGGGCAAGCGCCTTTAGCGCTTGCCCGCCGGGATTATCGCAGAGCAAAACCGCTCTGGCACGAAACATTCTATATTTGGTATCTCAAAGTCTAAATGCAGGTTATTTCGTTTGCTCCAGATATTCTTCCAGGCAAATTCCTTGCTCATATATTTCTTTTGCGGCTTTCTTGCCTACATAGCGATAGTGCCAAGGTTCATAGATGATTCCAGTGATATTGCTCTTATCATTGGGGTAACGCAGTATAAAGCCGTACTTCCAACTGTTTTCCATCAGCCACTGCTGAACAGGAGTCTGCTCCTGGGATTCGTCCAAATGCTGATTATTGATGTCTACAATGTCCAGGGCAAGACCGGTCTGGTGCTCGCTGGTTCCGGGAACAGCCACGACTTTTCCCGCTTCTTTCTCTGCTTCGGTTCTGGAATACCCCTGGCTGATAAAGCTGCTGACTCGGTTGCTGAAAAGCTCATTTTGCTTTTCCCAGCTTCGGTAGGCAGAGCAAATCACAGGCGACAATCCATCCGCCCGGCATGCGTCCATCATGTCCTGAAGGTCGGGATAACAGCGCTTGTCCACATACAATCCATTTTTCAACTGTACCGTGGCGATCGAGTAGTCGCTGGGAAGCTTGTTCCAAGGATTAATCAGAATAAGGTTCCAATTTAAGTTCTGCTCCTGCTCTTGCGTCTGCGGCGGGACCTCCGTCTCTTCTGAATTCTGCTCCTGCTTTTGCGTCTGAGTCGGAACTTCTGTCTCTTGAATAGGAGTCTGATGCGTTTCAATGACCTCTGATAAAGGCTCATTCCCCCAAGCAGTCATGCATCCGCAAATTATTACGGCAATCAGGCAGAGCATCGTCAGCCGCAGCAACTGTCGTCTCCTCCTTGGCTGGAGATATCGTTTATTTCGCTTCCGGCGGAAAGTATGCGGGTTTTGCTCTGCTTTTACGCTGGTATGCCGCGCGGAGCCTGCCCGCCGCTCTGCATCATAATCATCCGATCTGTATCCAGTCTGCGAGGCATAACGTTCACGCTGGATCAGATTATAATCAATGGTCTTCATAAAAGGAAAGCCTCCTATCAAGTTCTTTCAAGAAAATGATAGCAGGGCGTTTCCTATAAACAGCTAATAAACGGCATCAAAATGGCATCATTTGAAAATTCATTAAGGCTCATCCCAAATAAAATGAGCATAAGTATGGTTCCAAATAAAGGTGTGCAGTTAGCGTGCCGCCGTCTATATCAGTAAATGTTAAACGGTACTCTGGATGGTCGGACTCTATGGTCTGCACATTCACAGTCTGTAATCCGTAATGTTCCACACAGGCATCTGCCCAACGCTGGGCTATGGCTTCAGTATCCAGTTGATGGATGGTGAGGGATGGGTCCATCTGTGTGAAATAGAGAGAAATGAGCTTTTCACTCTCGTTGTCCAACTGTATGCTGATGATGTTGCCCAATTTGTCAACCAGGCTGAAATCCCATACCAGGGCGGTTTGAAGGCCGTCCTGGGAGAGCGCTAGAAAGCGGGTGCTGTATCTTGTATAATAGGGACCGTTATTCAACTGTTCAAAGCCGTTTTTAGCAAAAAAACTCAGTATCTCCAGAACAGACTGATATGCCGCGTCGATATCCTCTGTCCGGTCCGTTTCTAACAGGAATGTGGTATAATCAGAGGTAAAGAATTGCAAACGATCAAAAAAACTGATTTCCAGAGGCGGAACAGCCGTTTCGACCTGCTTGACCTGAAACTCCAGACGCTCATCCTGCGCCGACAAAACTATTTTTGGCAGGACAAAACTTAGAAGCACGGCCAGAGCGGTCCCCAGAAAAGGAACAATATAACGGATAGCACGTTTCATGGCCGTCCTCCTCTCAATTCGGCGGTGACACGGGTGCCAACGCCCAGTTTGCTGGCAAAGCGCAGCGTTCCGCCATGCAGCTCTACGATCTTCGCGCAGAGAGTCAGCCCCAGTCCGGCGCCGCCCTGGGCTCGGGAGCGGGCTTTGTCCACACGGTAAAAGGCCTCGGTCAGGTGGGCTAGGGCCTCCTCTGGGATTCCGGAGCCGTTGTCCGTAACGCAGATTTTACATCCATCTGGCAGCAGTGTCACATAGATCTCAATGATGCCGCCCTTAGGCATGGCTTTGCGGGCATTTTCGGCCAGATTGACCAGCAGTGAGCGCAGCAAATCCACATTCAGCAGACAGATTCCGTCCTCACCGCCGCATCGGATGTCCACTCCCGCCCATTTATAAACGGGACGCAGGCGGTCTGCCAGCTCCTGTGCTGCATGTAAAGGAGAGACAGGGGAAGGATCCAGCTCCCGACGCCCCGAAACGAAGATGTCGAGGAGTTTCAACGACAGGCTTTCCAGGCGTTTGCCCTCAGAAAAGATATAGCCGGCGGCTTCGACCTGTTCCGCTTTGGTCAAATTTCCGGCCCGCAGCAGATCCGCATAGCCGATGATGGAGGTCATGGGCGTTTTCAGCTCATGGGCAAAGCTGGACATAAACTGTTCCTGCCGCTCCATCGCGGCGTTCAAATCAGAGACATTTTTTTCAATCTGTTTGGCCATACTGTCAAAGTCAGCGGAGAGCGCGCCGATCTCGTCCCTGGTACGGAGCCTGGAGCGATATGACAGATTTCCTGATGCGATCTGCCGGGACGCGCGGGAGAGGCGGTTAAGAGGGCGGGTGAGCATCCATGATATGCTGTAAGACGCCAGAGCGCAGACGGCCAGCATTCCCAGCAGGATTGTCTGATAGGTGCTCTGCTGCCGATCCCGGGATTCATACACATTGGAAAGATCGTAGGCTGTGTCCAGGTATAAAATGTCTCCATCGCTGGTAAAGGCACCGGAGAACTGCAGATATGGTGTTCCTTCTGCATCCGTAAAATAGGAGATCAGGCTATGCTGAGTATCAATCTGTTCTGTAAATTGGTTGAGTTCAGAGGACGCGTCGCCGTCTTGGTATAGCGCGTCTGTATCAGAGGAGAGACGGACGGCTGACCACGCCGGAGCGCCAGAGGCGGAAAACCTTCTAAGCACATGTGAAACGGTATGGGCATCCTGCTGGACGCCTGAATTTCCCGCCGCTGTCAGGACGCTCAATAGCATTTGATGGCGGTCTCGGGCCGCAGCCATCTCCTGATTCATGGCGTTTTGAAAGGAAATAGAAATTAGGGCGCTGCCGCCCACGCTGAATAGCACAGCCAGAAGGCAGAGCATGGAAAGCGTAATCTTAAGACGGAATTTCATCGCCCTTCCTCCAGCCGGTAGCCCACTTTGCTGACAGCCACCAGTTTTTTCTCCCATCCTACTTTTTTTCGCAGGCGCTGGACATGGAGATCCACTGTCTTGCTGCCGAACTCCAGCTCGCCGCCCCACACCCGCTCATAGATGGTCTCCCTGTACAGCGCCATACCGGGATTGCGTGTGAACAGCAGCAGGAGCTCGTATTCCTTGGGGGTGAGCGCGATCTCTATCCCATTCCGTTCCACCCGCATGGACCGAACGTCTATGCGCAGCCCATCCATTTGGATGAGATCCTCCGATCTCCCATAGCGCCGCAGCACCACTTCTACCCGAGCCAGCAGTTCAGCAATCTCAAAGGGTTTGACGATGTAGTCCTCCGCTCCCATACGCAGGCCTTTCACCCGGTCATCCACAGCGTTTTTGGCAGTGAGAAAAATGACCGGGATATTTAAGGGACGAATGTATTCCATCAGCTCAAAGCCGTCCAGCTTGGGCAGCATAACGTCCAAAAGGATTAGGTCCGTCCGCTCCTTTTCCAGAAAATCAGCCGCCTCCATGCCGTCAAACACGCATTTGCATGCATATCCGTTTTTCGTCAGACTGAGACGGATCAGATTGGAAATGGGGGGCTCGTCCTCTACGATTAAGACCTTGGTCACAATAACTCCTCCTCCTGGGAGATAGAATACATCAAAAAAGCATCAAAACGGCATTAAAAAAATGCAAGATTTTTGCGCGAAACTATACCCAATTTGTTTCATATTCATAAAAAAGTATAACACAGACTTGGGTAATTAGTCCATTTGTTTTATCGTTCATCTCTGCCAGATGATAGCCGGGGCTGTTTTTACCTTTCCCATCCGTTCCTGCTCTCTTACGGCCTCCACAGCCGGGGAGCCAAAGACCCGATTGACCCGCTCATAGTCGGGCGGAGATCAGATTAAGGGGATTTGTTCTATATATTCATCTTATGAAAGCGGTCAGATATGAGAGTACTGTTCTCATGCGCCCGGCCATAGCCCCGTTGCAGACGCTTAAACTTTCCATTTAGGTTGATGTAGAATCGGTATAGGGAGGGGAGTTGCCTGGACGATTTTCGCCAGCAGGGATTGCGCGCCGGAGAGATTATCGGGGACGAATACTTTGAATGCAAACTCAACTGACTTCGTATTTATGACGGTTGGGGGAAATATGAACCAAGCATTCTTTTGCTGAAAAATAAATAGGACAAGCAAAAACCGTCCTGCTGAATTCGTTGTTCAGCAGGACGGTTTTACTTGTCCTTTTGCAAATATTTTCTTGGGAATATTAGATGGCTACGAATAGTATCAATCCAGCTCAAGAGGCGCCTCGACGGGCGAAAAAACCTATGTTTATACGGGTTTATACCGTTTTAACGGTTATTCCCACTCGCTCCCGAAAACCACCTCTTAAACAATTCTGTATAGGTGATTTAGCAGGAGTTATCGTAGTTATCCGAAATATCCATAAAATATGGACTCTACAAACTTCTGTTGTCATTTTGTTGTCACGAAAATCAACCTACTTGGTTTATCCAATCACGGATATTGGTGCCGATTCTCTCTATATCTCTCCGTCCTAATTCTCCACTATGCATTATTACATTTCGGGAACGTTCTATTGTTTGAAAAATTTGCCTTGCCCAATCAATCGAAACAATATGTACTTCAAATAAGTCATAATTCTGACTCATTATAGAAGCTAAATCGCCAAATTCTGTATAATTAATCATTGAATCTCCACGAGGAGTATGCCAGCGTATTTTTTCTTCCTCTCGCTTTCTGCTTTCTGCTGTCTTTCTTATTTTATCGGAAACACACTCTTCCCACCAATTTTCACCTTTGTGTTCCAATAAAACCTTTACTATAAATTGTCTGACAGTGTTCTCAAAAGCAGCAATAGCTGTATATACAGTAGCCATTAGTTTTGCGGCATTTACATTTTCATCATCAAGTAAATCTAACGATAAACACTCTACATAATCTTTTGATAGCATTTCAGAAGAAGAGTGTTTGCTAACTACTGGAGTTTGTTCTAATGCGATTTTTGTCAATTCGCCACGCATAACATAGGCATATAATCTATCGTCCATTATATCACCTACATTAAATGTTTTTTGAGACTCTGGAATATTGCATCATACACTGCCATATTTGTAGTTTCAGGCAAATGAATTTGGATGTTATAATGCAAATTCATTTTACTTGAAGTATTTGGCGTTGCTTCAACAAAGTGTTCTGTTTCCTTATTTGTAGTAGTTATAGCAGATGTAGGCGCTTCTTCTGTATTATTATTTGTTGATGGAACGGACATAGTCCAATCAGCAGCATCACATAGAGCTTTAAATGTGTTTGCCATTAGAAGCAGGATATTGTCGCTTTTCTGCCCTTGGGTTAATGTTTTCAATTTGCCCTTAACTTCATCTGTAGATAATTTCTGAGCGTCTTTTCTTAATGCAAACAAATCTTCATATGCTTCTTGAATGCCTATGGCTAATACTTTTCCAGTTTCAGACTGATCTAAAAATTGATGATATCTTTGAGTAGGTACGCCGGTTTCATCAAGCAACCCCAAAGCTTTAAATACACCTATGTACAGTCTGTCGTTAGTGCTTTTAAATCCCAAATCTTCTAAAAATTTATTAGTGAATCTCTCGGGAGCTTTTGCACTCACAAGCGAGTTTATTATATTCTGCAAATTTTTTGTTGTTTGTAAATAAGCATTTGTAAGAGCCATTTTATAATATTTCCTTTCGACATTTATTTTCTCGGTCCTAAAAACTTGTCTCCGTTTAAATGAATCATATGATCGGGCATATCTGCAATCCAAACTTCTGTTTCCCAAGCAAGTACTTCCGAGAACTTCTTAAAAGTTTTAAAATCAAGGAAAGCAGTAACATAGATTTTCCCTGCTGTAACACCTTCAGTCATTTCCTCAATTTCTTTAATGCGTTTCGGCTCCATCGGTCCGACAGAAGTGACAGATTCAATAAAGTACAGCCAATTCTTATCCTTGGAGTAGAGGACGACATCGGGCATTTTATCGTGAAGCGTAATTGCAAATCCGAGTTCTTGCAGCTTTGCAACATTTTTTACCAAATCTTTTTCTGTAGTATCTCCTACATAAAGGCACTCGGAATTGGGAGCAAAGCGAGGAGCAAATTCTTCAATGATAGCTTTTTGAAGTTCGTTATGCTTACCGGGCGAAAATGTAAAGTCTTCACCGTTGATTTGAACTGGCATTTTTCTAATTGTGCGCTTAGATGCGTAGAGTTTAATAAGTGTTTCGTGAGATTTCAGAAATTTAATTTTTTCTGTTTCCCAATATGCTGTTCCATAGCTACGGATAAGAGAGAGCATTTCATCTGTTAGACGATAGCGGTAGTTAGGACTGTTGGTTGCTTTTCCGTTATCCTCAATAAATGCAGCATTTCTAAAGTGGTGCATAGCTTGCTTACGAAAAGTTTCACGGCTATTTTCTGCATATGTAACGCCATAGTTTTCTTTTGTGTATGCGATAACATCGTGAATACGAATCCAGTTGTTTTTAGCACTTGACCAGTTATCTTCTTCCTTTATATCTGCCATAGCCAATAGAACAAAACAGCATAAATCCGCCTGTTGTTTAACTGGCACTTGCAATTCTTTCAGTATTTCTCTTGCTTCCTCGACTTTGTTCATAAATGAAACTCCTTAAAATTTTATCGCAGCCCATTTCGGTCATATCTCGCAATTTTATCAACTCTTTGCCCAGCAATTCTATACTCTCCAAAGGCGGAACAGGCATAGAATTGATTTCCGTAGAATTGACCTGTGTAGAGCCGTTTAGTATTCTGTAATAACTATCGTACAGGGTGGAATTGAAAAGTACATACAACCCATAAACAATGCACTCCGACAAATCTTTCAAGCCGCCAATAAAGTTAATTTTATTTTGCGTACTGATTTTTGAATAATCTGGATATTTTCTTGCTAAATATACGCCGCACTGCAATCGGCGATGTTCTTCTTTTGCAGTAAATCTTTTTACAAACAGATAATTGGCATTTGGTTGTAACAATCCCGACTGATTTGTAACAATATACTCGTGTTCTTTGCCGATAGGAAATATGACCTTTCCATCTTGGATATGTTGTGAATAGAAAAGCGGAACAGCTTGTTCTTCTGCTATATCACGCAAAACTTCCCTATTTCTAAAGTCAACAGTTAAACCAGTTTTCATTTTTAATCCAATGCTCGGCAATGTGTTTGTCCATTTGTTAAGTTGCTCAAGTGTCATTACCTCTTGCTCATTCGTAACTAAATAAACATAGGTATCTTCTCCCGAAACAACAGTAGTATATGGTGCTTCAAAAGTCGTTTTTTCAGAAAAATCTCTATTACTTTGTGTTGTCGTAATGGTTACATTCGTTGGAATAGTTCTTGATTTTCTAACTTTAATTATTATTGTTTCTTGTAATACACTCTCGTTTTCAAACACTTTATCACGGCTGACAAACAAGTGAATATGTTCTAAAACACCATCGTTCAAAAGCTTTTGGCGAAATTTTTTAAAATAGGCTCCCGATGTCCAAGAACGAGGAATGATATATACTAATTCGCCGTTGGAAATTAAATTAAACATTCCCATTGCTGCAAAAAGAAAATACAGATTAGGCGCACCATAACAAACATCAGGCATTGCCTTAGCTTCTGGAGCATCTTTGGATATTTTCATATACGGAGGGTTTCCGATCACCATATCGTATTTTAATGGATTCTCATCTGCACCGAGCATTTCATTATATTCAAACATCTGACTTAAGATATAGTTATCTTCTCGAATTTCATAGTCAAATCTTAGCGTGGAATGCTGACGAACCCATTGGAGATTCATTCTTAACAATTCAATAATTTGAGGATCATTTTCATAGCAAACCAAGTGGACGTATTGTATATGCGACATTATTTGTAATTTTTCGATTAGTGCAATCGACAATACGCCCGAACCAGCACCAGCATCAAGAATATCCAACTGTGTTTTATTTACAGGCACATCAAATAAATCAGCCATAAATATAGCAGTTTCTTTACTCGTAAAAAACTGACCATACTTTTTGCGCTGAGACTTCGGCATTTCACTAATATATTCATTTGTTGTTTGAATAGCAAAATCAAGCAGGTTCATTTTCAGTAAACTCCATTACATCACCAATATCACAAGCCAAGACATCACAAATTTTACACAAACTTTCTAATGATACAAATTCATTACGACTCATTTTGGCGAGAACATTAAAGCTAACTCCAGCCGTGTTTTTCAAATCAGTTCGATTCATCTTTTTATCAATAAGCAGTTTCCACAGTTTATCATAGCTAACAGTCATTTTTGCACTCCATTCATTAGGATTGCTTTTATTATATCACGCACTAAATAAAAAATCAAGTTTAGCTCATATTTTCGTGAGTAAATCTTTCGGATAAATAAGAATAGAAGGGCGGAATATGTTGTCAAGGGTAACATATGTCCGCCCTACTTTCATTAAGCCGTAATTAAATCTGCATTTACAATTTCCGTTGCACGATTACGGATACTGTTCATATGCTGTACCCAAAGCATTTGGTTTTCTGCTTTCAGCTTTTCCGTTACATTTTCTTTTTCGGAAAGTTCTTTTACCAGCCGACAGAAAAGATTTTCAGCCTGCTCGTCAATATCGACAAGGTAACTGTTCAGCTTACAAGAGGTCAAAAGATTAGCATAAAAGACACGCTTATGCTGTTTGATATACCGCAGGTGGCGCTGTCCCCAAATGCCGATTGGATTGGTTTCTTCTTCGGGAAGTGAAATGCAAGGGATAAAATAATCGCCTTGCTTTTCGTACCAAAGACCGTTCTTTTCATCATAAATTCGGTTTTCCATCGTGTGTTCCTACCTTTCGTTTTTATCATTTCTAAAGCGTGAGCCACGCTGTTTAGACTGCTTTTCTGACCTTGCTCTTTCGAGCAAATCGTCAATTTGCTTATTGCCGAATACCTTGCGGAGCAGAGAATAGTCCTTGTTTTGCTTTTTTAGCTCCTTATTTTCTGCGGACAACTTATCATTTACCTTGCTTAATTTCTCGTTTTCACGGTACAGATTTGCATTTGTAATATTCAAACGGTGGTAAGCGTCCCAACCCTCAAAACATCTTGCCAAAGCATTTTTAATATACGATTTAAGTTTCCGTACCAACGGCTCCGCCACCTTTGTCCGATAGCTTTTAGCAGACATTAAGCCTTGTGGTTCGGGCAACTGAAAATCGGGCGAGGTATCCAAAGTTTCTGAAACCGCCCTCAAATCATCAAGACCTTCATCATAATTTTTTATCTGCTCGGACAAAGCGTTTCGTTCTGCCTGCTTGGAAGCAATCGTATCTTCCAAAGCTATGAGTTCTTTTTCACGCTCCTGCTTTTTGTAATCAAGAACAGAGAGGTGTTTTTCGTGCGTTCCTTTTTGTTCCCATTCAATTCCGTAACGCTCCATCACAGCTGCAAGCTGTTCTTTTTCAGACTGCGCCCACATTGCCCACTCCGTTGCACCTCTGCCTTTACCGATGAAACCTTGCTTTGCAAGAGCTTGTTTCAGGGATACTCTTGTATCCAAGCCACGCTTACTTTCGGTAATATAAGGGACAAAATCAATGTGCAAATGGGGTGATTCTTCATCCAAATGCAGGTGTGCAGAGAATACTTTTAGCTGTGGATTTCGCTCTGCAAAGCCGTTGTAATATTCTTCCAAAACCTTTTGGGCGAGGTCCGCATATTCACCCTGCGAGTTCGTATTGTCCCAATTTCCTATCTGAACAATGACCTCGTGAAACGGTTTTTCTTGTCTGCCGGTGCGTATTTTTTCATAGTAGTTTTTTATTTCTCGGTCGGTTCGTGTCTGTTTCTCGTTGTAGCGTTTGAGGGCGTCATCGAACAATTCGTGATATACTTTCTTTATCGGCGTGTAACAATATTCAACATTATTTACTGTTCGGTCAGCGTCTACATTTTTAGCGGTAAAGGAACGCCTATTGTGATTGATTGAACCCTTACCGACCATAAAACTAATCGTTCTTTTCATAAAATCACATCCTTTCTTCGGTTAGTGGTTCTGTTACTCTTGTCAAGAGTAACGCAAAAGCACTTTTGACAGGCAAGCCTATCAAAAATGCAACCTGCCAGCAGGTTTTGCGCTCTCCGAGAGGCGAGGGCTGTCCTTTGAAAAGGACACCCTGCACCCCGTCTATAAACTCTTTATCCGTGACGGTGTGTGACGATGGTGACGGTATATTTGATACCGCACCCACTCTTAAAATCATCGTCACACCGTCACATATCGTCACGCTCTTTTATTAGACTGAACTTTACATTGCGTTCGCTACGACTGCGGCTACTCTCATAGAAAATATTGTATTCTTTAAGCAGTCGCCCGGCATTAACATTAAGTTTTCTTGTAAGAGCATTTGGCTGAATATCAATATTGAGAACGGTACAAAGTTCAGTGGGCGTTCCTGCCCACTCATTACTTCCCGAAGAAAACAATGCCGCTATTGTTTCAAGCAATGGTTCGGGCGGTTCTTTCCAAAGCTCCGTTTCCGTTCGCTCCAAATCCCACGCAAGCGTACTTTCGTTTCGTTTGAGATGAAGCCTTTGGTCTTGCTGATCTCTGCCCGAAACTTCAAGCGTTGCTGTGTTACCTGTACGCTTTTCTTTCTGAAGTAGGAAAGCTCCATCAGCCGCACCGAGCAATCCGTTCGTTTCCGAAATCATATCAAAGGTATCGTCTGCCTTTTGCTTTCGGGTGTGATGAACAAGCAGGAGCGTAATACCGTAGCTGTCTGCAAATTTTTTAAGCCTTGTGATAATTTCATAGTCATTTGCGTAGCTGTAATTGTCGCCGCCGATTTCACGAACCTTTTGCAAGGTGTCTATGATAATCAGCTTCGTGTCGGGGTGTTCCTGCATAAAGCGAGTGAGCTGTTCATCAAGTCCGTTTCCTAATTGACCTGCCGAAACAGAAAAGAATAGATTTTCTGCTCCGTCTGTTCCGAACATTCGGTACAATCTTTCCTGCAAGCGTCGATAATCATCTTCAAGGGCAAGATACAGTACCGTTCCTTTTCGGACGGTATAATTCCATAGTGGCGTCCCAGTACTGATGTGATAGGCAAGCTGTGCCATAAGGAAACTCTTGCCGAGCTTTGGTGCGCCGACAAAAAGATAAGTGCCGGGGTAGAGCAAGCCGTCGATTAACGGCGGTCTGCTCTGAAACACGGTATCGTACAACTCTGTCATTGACATCGTTTTGAGGTAGGAGGGGTCTAACATTTTTCTCAGTTCCCTTTGCATTTCCTCAAAACTATTGATATTTTCATCATTTTCGGTTATACTATTGTTACTACATTTTTGAAACGACTGCTCCGTATCTGCGCCAACAGATGCACAAGGGGCGGTCATTTCTTTTTTATTCGCCATTGTCGTCTTCTCCTTTCAATCCTCCGAGCGTTGCGGCGATTAGCTCAATCGTATAGAGCAATTCGTCGGAAACGTCCCCGTCGCCAGCTATACGCTGAAGCTCGGTTAAAATATCTGCCATTTGAGTTTTAAGAGCCTTATACACTCTCGGATTACCCTGCACAACTACATCACGCTCCATACAGCGACGGTAACAGTATTCCTGTTTAGATAAACCCGAAAGAGCAACAGCACGATTTAACTCTGCTTGTTCTTCGGGCGATACTCGAAACCCCACTGTGATGTTTCTGAAACGGTTGTGCCTATCTACATTTTTTGCTGACATATTAAATTGCTTCCTTTCTGAAATTATTAAGTTTATCCGCCATATCGTCTTGTGTGGACGGAAACAGATGTGCGTAGTTATAGGTGATGTCAATGCTCTCGTGTCCTACACGGTTTGCAATGGCGACTGCCGAATATCCCATATCAATCAAGAGCGATATATGGCTATGCCTTAAATCGTGAATACGAATACGCTTAACACCTGATTCATCAGCACCCCTCGACATTTCACGGTGCAGATAGCTTTTTGTTACCTCGAAAATTCTATCGTTCTTACCGACACCGTAAAGCTGCTTAAAATATTCCTGCATTTCCTCTATAAGAAACTGCGGCATCTTTATTGTACGATTGCTCTTTGCTGTCTTTGGGTCGGTAATTACATCACGCCTGCCAATACGCTGATACGATTTGTTTATTACTACCGTTCCACGCTCAAAATCAAAATCGGCGGGAGTTAATGCAAGCAATTCGCCCTCACGGACTCCGCACCAATAAAGCATTTCAAAAGCATAAAATGATATAGGCTTGTCCATAATCGCAAAGGAAAATTTCTGATATTCTTCCTGCGTCCAAAAGAGCATTTCTCTGCCTTTCGCCTTGCCCATATTTCCGACTTTTGCGGCGGGATTTTCCCTAAGCCCGTAGAATTTAACGGCGTGGTTGAAAATTGCGCTTAATTGATTGTGGAGCGTTTTAAGGTAAACAGGCGAGTACGGTTTACCTTGTTTATCGGTAGCCTTAATCATTTCATTTTGCCACGCTATAATATCTTTCGGGCGTATTTCACTGATTTTGCGCTGACCGAAATAAGGCAGAATTTTCGTCCTCATAATATGCTCTTTGGTGTGCCAAGTATTTTCTTTTATGCGGTTTTTCATATCAACCGTATAAATATCTACAAAACTCTCAAAGGTCATATCCAAATCTGCTTCAACCTTAATTTTCTGCTCTCGTTCCCAAGCAAGAGCTTCTCTTTTCGTCGAGAAGCCTCGCTTTGTTGTTTGGTGGACTTTACCTTGCCAATCGGTATAACGGTAATAGACCTTCCAAGTGTTTGTTTTTTCGTCTTTGTAAACTGACATTGTTTAATTCCTCTCTTTCTGTTTTTCGCCGTAGCAGGCCCTTTCTAAAAAATACTGTTTGTTTATTCGACCTGAAATCGTGATAAATCCCTGTGCTTTCAGCTCGTCATTAAGCTTTTGGACTATTTTATATGCGTAAGACTTGGAAACGCCCAACTCGTCCGCTACATCCTGAACTTTCATAAAAGTTGTACTCATTGCAATCCCTCCTTTCAGTTTGTATTTTTAGTGCCGTTCTACCCGATTGTAGTTCCTGCCCCAACTTCAGCGGCGTTTTCTCGCTCGCTTCCTTTTCGGAAGGTCTTGGCGGAGTATCCCAATCAGACGGTCATTCAATTTTGTATCAACCAAACGGAATTTGTTTAAGTTGGTAATTCATATTATACTAAGCGAATTTGCTATTGTCAAGTGGTTTGCGAAAAAATCTTAAATTTATTTGTTTTGGTTATCTTGACATATACTAACTCTATATGCTATACTATTGTTACGATAAGCGGAAAGGAGCTTAACACTATGGCAATCGGTGAAAGAATACGCTTTTTTAGAAATTTAAGGGGTATGACACAAAAATATCTCGGTATGCAGGTCGGCTTTCCTGAAAAGACTGCCGATATTCGTATGGCGCAGTATGAATCGGGTTCAAGAACGCCCAAAGCTGATTTAACAAACAATCTTGCAGAAGTATTTGGCATATCTGCTCAGGCTCTTACTGTTCCTGATATTGACAGCGACCTCGGACTGATACATACATTGTTTACGCTTGAAGACCTATATGGTATGAGAGCAGAGAGCGTAAACGGCGAAATACATTTATGCTTTGATGAAAACAAGCCGACAGCAAGCAAGTCTGCATTTGCAATGCTCGCCGCTTGGGCAGAGCAAGCCGAAAAATACAGAAACGGTGAAATCACCAAAGAACAGTATGACGAATGGCGTTATACCTATCCTAAATTCGATACCACACAAACTTGGGCTAAAGTACCGTCGCAGGAACTCAGCGACACAATGGTCGAAGCATTCAAGGACAAACTCAAAAAGATGTAATTGGGCAAAACAAAAAGAGCTAACAGACACAGAAATCTGTTAGCTCTTTATTTATGAATAATTTTCAGATGTTGTCAAAATGTTGTCACGAGGACATTTCGCCTTTCAAAAACCCAGTATCTATGCAGGTTTGCGGCGTTTTGACTACTATTCCCACTCTATGGTGCCGGGAGGCTTGGAAGTGATGTCGTAGACTACGCGGTTGACGCCGGGCACCTCGTTTATTATGCGGCTGGAGAGGGTGCGCATTAAGGGGTAGGGGAGCTCGGCAAATTCTACGGTCATGGCGTCTTTGCTGGTGACCGCTCTTATGGCGATGCAATAGTCGTAAGTGCGTTCGTCTCCCATGACGCCTACCGAATTGACGCCTGTGAATACAGTGAAATACTGCCATATGTCTTTGTCAAGGCCGGCTTTGGCCACTTCCTCGCGCAGAATGGCGTCGCTTTCACGCACAATGCGCAGGCGCTCGGCGGTAATTTCTCCTATAATTCTTATTGCCAGACCGGGGCCGGGGAAGGGCTGGCGCCATACTAGATCGCGGGGAATGCCCATGCTTTCGCCCAATTCGCGCACCTCATCCTTAAACAGCATGCGCAGGGGCTCGACTATTCCCTTAAAGCGCACATCCTTGGGCAGCCCGCCTACGTTATGATGGCTTTTAATTACTGCCGCCTGACCGAAGCCGCTTTCTATTACGTCGGGATAGATTGTTCCCTGTACTAAATAATCCGCGCCTATTTTATTTGATTCCTCTTCAAACACTCTGATGAATTCTTCCCCTATGATTTTACGCTTTTGTTCTGGATCGGTAACGCCTTTAAGCTTGTTTAAGAAGCGCTCGCGGGCGTCTACCATTATTATATTCAGGCCTAATCTGCCGCCGAAATAATCCATAACCTCCTGCGCTTCATTCTTGCGCAGCAGGCCGTGATCCACAAAGATGCAGGTGAGACGGCTGCCCACGGCTTTATGCACCAATACTGACGCTACGGACGAATCCACTCCGCCCGAAAGCCCGCTGACCACCGTGCTGCCGCCCACTTGAGCTCTTATATTTTCTATAAGCTCGTCCGCAAGGCCGGCGGCGCTCCAGGAGCCTTCGCAGCCGCATATATTATATATAAAATTGCTGAGCATGCGGAAGCCCTGCCTGGTATGATTGACCTCGGGATGAAATTGCATCCCGTAAAGCTTTTGCTTATCGTTGGCTACGGCGGCGTTTGCGCAATGAGGCGTGCCCGCTATTGAAACAAACCCTTCGGGAAGCTGGGATACATGGTCGTTATGATTCATCCATACTACTGTTTCGCGCGCTATCCCTTCAAATAAGGGATGCTCTTTAACCGACATATCGGTAAATCCGAATTCGGGTATGGAGGCCGTCTGCACCTTTCCGCCCAGCATATGGGCTATAAGCTGCATGCCATAGCATATTCCCAGCACAGGCACTCCCAGAGAAAAGACTTCTATAGAACAGCGCAGAGCGTCGTCGGCGTATACGCTGTTGGGGCCGCCGGTCAGAATAATTCCCTTAAGCGCAGGGCTGACATATTCGGAAAAAGGAGTATTGCAGGGAATAACCTCGCTGTATACTCCCGCTTCTCTTATGCGGCGGGCTATAAGCTGATTATACTGTCCTCCGAAATCCAATACGGCTATGAATTCCTTCGCCAGCTTTTTGTCGTTCATTTGGAGGCCTCCTTTGAGTTTTTGTATTCTATTGCGGCGCCCACTAAATCTCTGAAGAGCGGATGGGGGCGATTGGGCCGGGATTTAAATTCCGGATGGAACTGCACGCCCACAAACCAGGGATGAGAGGCAATTTCAACTATTTCCACCAGATTGCGTTCGGGATTGACGCCCGCGGCCGTCATGCCGGCGCTTGCCAGCTGTTCTTTAAAATTATTGTTGAATTCATAGCGATGGCGATGGCGTTCGCTGATTTCGTCCGCCTGATACGCCTTATAAGTATTGCTGTTTTTATCTATAATTTCGCAGCGGCATTGTCCAAGGCGCATTGTGCCCCCCATTTTATCAAGATTAGCCTGGTCGGGCATAAGATCTATTACAGGATAGGGAGTGCTTGGATCTACTTCGGTAGTATGTGCGCCACGCAGATTGAGCACATTGCGCGCATATTCTATTACGGCCATTTGCATGCCCAGGCATATTCCTAAAAAGGGCACGTTGTTTTCGCGCGCATAGCGCACAATTTCAATTTTGCCTTCAATGCCTCTGCTGCCAAAGCCGCCGGGAATTAATATGCCGTCTACGTCCGAGAATATTTCTTTTACGTTTTCCCTGGTTATTTCGTCTGTAGCCAGCCATTTAATTTTTACCCGCGTGCTGTGGGCTATGCCGCCGTGGGTAAGCGCCTCGGCCACGCTTAGATAGGCGTCGTGCAGGCCTATGTATTTACCGGCTAAAGCTATGCATACTTCCTGCTTGGGATATTTATGACGATCAACCATCTCTGTCCATTCGGTTAAATCGGGCTGGGGCAATTCCATATTGAGCAGCTTGCACACCTGTGAATCCAGCCCCTCCTTATGCAGAGCCAAGGGAACTTCGTAAAGGGTGGGAACGTCTCTGTTTTCTATTATATTTTCGGGCAGCACGTTGCAGAAAAGGGCGATTTTATCTTTTTGTTCCTTGGGTATGGGATTTTCTGTGCGGCATACTATAATATCAGGCTGTATTCCCAGCCCCAACAGCTCCTTAACGGAATGCTGGGTGGGCTTGGTCTTTATTTCGCCGCTTGCGGCAAGATAGGGGACGAGGGTAACGTGAATATAGAGGGAATTGCGCACGCCGACCTCATATTTTATCTGGCGTATAGCCTCCAAAAAGGGCTGGCTTTCTATATCGCCTACCGTGCCACCTATTTCTGTTATAATGACGTCTACGCTCTTATCCTGGCTGGCCTTGAGAATGCGCCCTTTGATTTCGTTGGTTATATGGGGAATAACCTGAACCGTTCCGCCCAGGTATCCGCCGCTGCGCTCCCGTTCAATGACGGTCTGATATACCCTGCCGGTAGTTACGTTGCTGTTCTGGGAAAGATTTTCATCTATAAAACGCTCGTAATGTCCAAGATCCAAATCAGTTTCAGCGCCGTCGTCCGTAACGAAAACCTCGCCGTGCTGATAGGGATTCATGGTGCCCGGATCCACGTTTATGTAAGGGTCAAATTTCTGAATTACAACCTTAAGCCCTCTGCATTTGAGCAGACGCCCCAGAGAAGCCGCGGTTATACCTTTGCCCAGGCTGGAAACCACTCCGCCCGTAATAAACACATATTTAGCCATTATCATATCCCCCTTATACCTTTAATTCGCTTTCGCCTATTAAGCCGGAAAAATCCTTTATAGCTGGCTGAACGCAATCATCTAAAAATTCATCAACCTGCTGGGGAGCACGGCCTATATAATTTTCCGCTTTCATTACCCCTTTAATGTCCGCTTCGCTCATTTTGAAAGCGGAATCGCCGGCTATACGGGAAATAAGGTCGCAGTTTCCGCCTTCTTCTTTAATAACTCTTGCAGCTTCCATGGAATGCACGCGGATGCGCTCGTGCAGCTCCTGACGATCTCCTCCCCGGCGCACGCCCTCCATTAAAATATTTTCGGTGGCGATAAAGGGCAGATTTTCGTTCAGACGTTTTTCTATTACTTTAGGATAAACTACCATACCGCCCGCAATATTGATTACTATTTTCAATATGGCATCGGTGGCCAGAAAAGCTTCGGCTACGGCTATGCGGCGGTTGGCTGAATCGTCCAAGGTGCGCTCCAGCCATTGAGTGCTGGCGGTTAAGGCGGGGTTAAGCGCGTCTGAAATAACATATCTGGCTAACGAGCATATGCGCTCACTGCGCATGGGATTGCGCTTATAGGCCATTGCGGAGGAGCCCACCTGGCTTTTTTCAAAAGGCTCTTCCACTTCTCTGAGATTTTGCAGCAGCCTTAAATCGCCCGCAAAGCGGTAGGCGCTTTGAGCGATGCCCGAAAGCACGTTTAATACGCGCGAATCTTCTTTGCGTGGGTAGGTCTGCCCTGAAACGGGGAATACTTTTTCAAAGCCCATTTTGCGGGCTATTTTTTCTTCCAGCAGTTTAACTTTCTGCCCGTCGTTGTCAAAGAGCTCCATAAAAGAAGCCTGAGTGCCCGTCGTGCCCTTATTGCCCAAAAGCCTCATGCCGCCGAGCACATATTCCAAATCGTTCAGATCGCTTAAAAAATCCTGAAGCCATAGGCAGGCTCTTTTGCCTACGGTGGTGGGCTGGGCGGGCTGAAAATGGGTGAAGCCCAGAGTGGGGAGGGCGCGGTATTGCCGGGCAAACTGCGCCAGGGCGCTTATGGCCGCCTGGAGCTTGTTTCTTAAAAGCTCCAAACCCTGCTTCATTATTATTATATCGGCGTTGTCCGTCACATAGCAGGAAGTCGCTCCAAGATGGATTATGCCTTTGGCCTTAGGGCATACCAGCCCGTAGGCGTATACATGGGCCATTACATCGTGGCGGATTTCCTTTTCCTTGCGCGCGACCGCTTCAAAATCTATATTTTCTATATTGGCCTTGAGCTCGTCTATCTGCTCTTTAGTAATCTTCAGCCCCAGCTCCATTTCGCTTTCGGCCAGAGCAACCCAAAGGCGGCGGAAAGTCTGATAGCGGCTGTTATCGCTGAATAACGCGAGCATTTCCTTAGAAGCGTAGCGCGAGCTTAAGGGAGAGGAATATTTATCGTGCATTTTTATGCTCCTTTCAGCGGTAGATTATTTCGTCCCGGCCGGGGCCTACGGAAATATGAGTTATGGGGCATTGAATATATTTTTCTATATATTCTATATAGTCCCGCGCCTCCTTGGGCAGTTTGTCGTATTGAGTCACTTTGCTTATGTCGGTATTCCAGCCGGGCATAGTGATATATACGGGTTCGGCCTTTAAAAGCTGGGGAGTGACGGGGAAATCCTTAACTATTTCCTGTCCTATTTTGTATCCCACGCAGAGGGGGATTTCAGTCATATATGAAAGCACGTCCAGCTTGGTAAGGCAGATGCAGTCCGCGCCCTGAAGCTTAACGCCGTAGCTGGTGGCCACTAAATCAATAGGCCCAACCCGTCTGGGCCGGCCAGTGGCCGCTCCGTATTCGCTGCCCGCGCGGCGCAATTTCTCCGCCTGTTCTCCCTCCCATTCGCTTATAAAAGGGCCTTCTCCTACGGCTGTGGAATAAGCCTTGGCTATTCCCATTACTTTATCTACTTTCAAAAAGGGAGCGCCTGAGCCTATGGGAGCATATGCCGCCAGAGGCGTGGAGGAGGAGGTGTAAGGGCAGATGCCGTAATCTATATCCTTGAGCGCTCCAAGCTGAGCCTCAAAGAGTATATTTTTGCCTTCCTTCTGCGCCTGAGCCAGAATAAGGCCGGTATTTGCTATATAATCCCTGAAAGGACGGCCGTATTTTGCAAGCCAGTCCATAATTTCATCAAGAGTGTATTTTCTGCTGCCGTAAACTCCCGAAAGGAAAAGATTTTTATATTCCAGCAGATCGCTCAGACGGGCTTTTAAATAGTCTTCGTCCAATAAATCGCACATCTGAAGGGTTTTCTTCAAATATTTATCTCCGTAGACGGGAGCGATTCCGCGGCGGGTGGAGCCGTATTTCTTGCCTGCAAGGCGCTCTTCTTCACAAATATCCTGCTGCTTATGCCAGGGAAGGCAAATTATGGCGCGGTCGCTGATTTTAAAATTATCAGGCGTAATTTTAATGCCCCTTTCGCGCAGGCCGGCAATTTCATTAAAGAGATGCTCTAAATCTATTACCGTGCCGCTTCCCAGGATGTTTATTACGTTTTCCCGGCAAATGCCCGAAGGAAGCAGGTTGAGCTTAAAAGTGCCTAATTGATTTACTACCGTATGGCCGGCGTTATTGCCGCCCTGATAGCGGCATACCACCTGGAAATCTTCCGCAACGAGATCCACCATGCGGCCTTTGCCCTCGTCTCCCCAGGTTATGCCCACTATTGCCATTGTCGCCATAAAAATACCTCCAAAAATGATGTTGTATTAACGGCTTAAAGCAAATGTATGCCCTGCTTTAAGCATTGCTCTATATGTTCCTTAGGCCAGAGCGAAGCCTGGACTTCTCCTATATGATGCTTTCGGAGCATAAACATGCATAGGCGGGATTGTCCTATGCCTCCGCCAATAGTAAGGGGAAGCCGCCCGCTTATTATTTCCTTGTGATAAGGAAAATTCAGCCTTTGATTCAGCCCCAGCTCATCCAACTGGCTTTTAAGCGCCTCGGCGTCTACTCTTATGCCCATGCTGGAAAGCTCCAGGGGAATGTCCAGTTCGGGATAATAGAGGATTATATCCCCGTTTAAAGACCAGTCGTCGTAATCGGGCGCCCGTCCGTCATGCCGGCTGCCTGAATTAAGGCGGCCGCCGATTTGGGATATAAATACGGCCCCGTATTTTTTAGCCGCCAGATATTCCCGTTCTTTGGCGCTGAGCGCCGGATAGCTGTCCTCCAATTCCTGGGAGGAAATAAAACTGATTTTTTCGGGCAGCACTCCCTGGCCAAGAGAGGGAAAATTGGAGAGCACATACTGCTCGGCGCTTATAAGGGTTTCATAAATGTCGCAGACGCTCTGCTTTAAATATTCAAAATTGCGCTGCTGAGGCAGAATAATCTTTTCCCAGTCGTATTGGTCCACATAGATTGAATGCAGGCAGTCGCAGATCTCGTCCCGCCTTATGGCGTTCATATCGGTATATAAGCCCTCTTCTGGCTCAAATCCATAGCGCGCGAGGGCGTATCTCTTCCATTTTGCCAGCGAATGCACGATTTCCGCAACGCAGCCCGTCTCTTTTATATCGAAGGACACGGGGCGCTCGCTGCCGTTAAGGTTGTCGTTCAGTCCGGTCTCCGGAAGCAAAAAAAGAGGCGCCGAAACTCTTTGAAGCTTTAATTTGAGAGATAAAGCCTTTTCAAAGAAATCTTTAAGCGCCTTTATTGCGGTTTCAGTTTCCCGCAGATTCAATTTTGGTTGATAACTCATTATATATCCGCCGCCTGTATTTGATATAATCATTAAAAAAGAGTGTTATTTTCATATATGCGCAGCCGCATATGAAACACCCTGAGCTTTTGTTATAGGTTGTGCTTCAATAATTAACGGCCGGCATTTATTTATGCAGAAACACGCCGTAAAAAACACTTTAATATAATACTCTAAAGCGCCGCCTCTGTCAATCAAAATATAATTTTGACGCTTTTTTTGAGGGGGGTTAGGGCATAAAGCGGGGGAGCCGGCGGCGGCCCCGCTTTTTATATTCATGCGGGCGCTGTTCCGCCCCCCGGGGGAAGAAAAAAAGCGCTTCCGCAGGAGTTTAGGCGCATATCGGGCTTAAAAAGATTTTTATTATACATTCCGCCCGCTGTAAAATCAGGCTGCGAAAAAACGGGGCTGAAATGAGATAATTTACCTCTGAATGTCATCTAAAATCATTTGGAGTATTGACTTTTTTATTTTCGGCATTGTATAATAAATTTCATAAAACAAATCAGACGCGGGAGGAGCGCGTATTATGACAGTTTATTATGAATATTTAATTTATTCCCGCAAAAACGCATTTTACTCTGATTGTATTAACTGAGCTCTTATAAAAGCCGTTTCAATTAAACATCAGGCTTTAACGGAGGTTTTGCGCGCGGCATTATAACCTTTAATATTTTATTGCTTTTAAGGAGAAAAATTTTAATAATGAATGAGATTCATGGACGCCCGCTGCCGGGATTTATTGAGCGGCTCGCCCGGGAGCAGGGCATAGATATAAAAGAGCTTATAGCCTTAGGGCGCGGAGACCTTAACGCGCAGTGCGGCTATAAGGACGCGTATCTGCTGGCGGATAAAAGCGCTCTGCATATTTTTTATATGCAGGACGCTCCTGAGCCGCGCGTTTTCGGCGGCTATTTTGAGCGCAGAAAGCGCAGGGAGCGTTTTGCGGCGGCTAAAGAGGCCGGGCGAAGTCTGGAAAAATATATGAAATTCCCTTATGAAAATATTGAGGAGCTGAAAACGGAGAACAGAATTTCAGGAGGGGAGATCATATTATGTTCAGGCGGCCTGCAAAGCTTTATATGCGCTTTTTCGGGCGGCTTTATGAGGGAAAATATGCGCTTTGCGCAGATAGTTAACAAGCTTATAAAAAAAGAGGAGCTCAAGCCTGAAGATTTGACGGAGGCGGAACGGGAAAGATGCTGTCCTAAATGCGGCATGCTTTATCCGGAGGCGGAGCGCGCAGTATGTCCCAGATGCATGGATAAAAAATCTATATTTATGCGCATGCTGGGCTATTTTAAACCTTATAAGCTGCGAATAGGGCTGTTTTTTGTCTGTGTTATTCTGGAAACGGTTATGAATTTGTTCGTACCTCTTTTAAGCGGCACGCTCTTTTACGATATAGTCAGCAAAAAGGAGGAGGCCTTATCCTCCCTGGGGCTGCCCGGCGGGGAATTTGTGCTGGCCGTGGTGCTGATTGCTCTTGCCATATTGGCCTCCCGGCTGCTTCAGGCCGGCTTTACTATAATAAAAGGCAGAATTGTGGGGCATATTGTACCTCTGGCCGTATATGACATCAAAACCGGACTGTATAATTCTGTGCAGCGCCTCTCGGTAGGCTTTTTTGCCAAAAGGCAGACGGGCGCGCTGATGACCAGAATCAGCGAGGACGCCAACGAGGTTATGGGCTTTTTTATAGACGGGCTGCCTTATATGTTTACCAATATTCTCTTCATGATTGCCAGCATATTTATAATGCTTTCCATGAGCGTGCGTCTGACTCTGCTAACAATCATGACTCTGCCCATACTCTTTTTAGTCAGCTTTAAAATGCAGCCTGTATTATGGCGGTATAACGGCAGGCGGCATAGAAGCAGGCGCGCGCTTTATTCCATTATGAACGACAATCTTACGGGCGCGAGGGTGGTTAAGGCTTTTGGACGGGAGCAGGCGGAAAACGAGCGTTTTTATAAAGTCAGCAAAAAGGTGCGGCGCGCCGAGATGGATTTGGTGAATTATGATAATCTTTTTTATATGGTTTATGCCGGAGTAGAACAATTCGCTATAGTTTCGGTATGGCTTTTCGGCGCGGGCATGGTGCTGGGGAATGAGCCCCTGATTGATTACGGCATATTAGTAACTTTTATAAGCTATATTACTTCTCTGGCAGAACGGCTTGATTTCTTTTCGTATATTTTCCGCTGGTGGGCTGCAAGCATGAACAGCGCGCAGCGTATTTTTGAAATACTGGACGCTTCGGCCGACGTGGTTGAAATCGCCCATCCTGTTAAATTATCCGAAGTCAGGGGAGAAATCGAAATGAGGGATGTAAGCTTCAGCTACGAGCCCAATAAGCCGGTGCTCAGCCATGTCACATTTAAGGCAAAGCCGGGCTGCATGCTGGGCATTGTGGGGCATTCGGGCGCGGGCAAGAGCACTATAGTCAATCTGATTTCCCGCCTTTATGACGCCCAGGAGGGAGAGGTGCTTTTAGACGGAGTAAACGTGAAAAATCTTTCCTTCCAGGAACTGCGCCGTTCAATAGCTTTGGTTTCTCAGGAGACGTATATCTTCAGGGGGACGGTAGCTGAAAATATAGCTTACGCGCGGCCGGAGGCCGATTTAAAGCAGATAATAGAGGCGGCGGTGGCAGGCAGCGCGCATGATTTTATCATGAAGCTGCCCGACGGCTATAATACGGTTATAGGCGGGGGCGGCCGCAGCCTTTCGGGCGGAGAAAGGCAGAGAATAGCTATAGCGCGCGCTATTCTGTGCGAGCCGAAAATTCTTATTCTGGACGAAGCGACAAGCAGCCTGGATACTGAGACTGAATATCAGATACAGGAGGCGCTTGCCAGGCTGATTAAGGGGCGCACTACCATAGCCATAGCCCATAGGCTTTCTACTCTCCGCGGCGCGGATAGAATAATGGTTATAGATAAGAAAAAACGCGCCGAACTGGGCACTCATGACGAGCTTTTAAAGCAAAAGGGCATATATTACGGCCTGGTTATGGCGCAGCTTCAGATGGGCAGGCTGGACGGCGCTTAAAATGTTTACATAAAGTTTAATCTTTATGAATTGACGGAGGCGGGGTTATATTATAAAATTTTTAAATGTATAATATAACTGTTACGGCGGTGTTGACGCAATGAAGAGGTTGGCTGTAATTTTAACTGTTGTTTTTATCGTTCCGTTTTTTTCTGCGTGCGGGGAAAAGGCCGAGGAGGGCTCGGCGCCCACGGCCGGCTCGGATTCTTATAACTGGGTTTCTTCCGAGGGCGGACAAAAGAGCGGGAGCGCGGCTTTTCCCTCGGTAGGGCCGGATTATACCAACAATGCTATTGCAAATTTTGACGGGGAATATGAGGAGGTAGATAATATGCAGCATCCTGTCGCGTTTATAACAATGGAATCAGGAGCGGTAATCAAAGCGGAGCTTTATCCCGAAAAAGCGCCTGAGACAGTCAATAATTTCATATATCTGGCCAACCAGAGAAAATTTTATGACGGTCTTATTTTTCACAGAGTGATCAGCAATTTTATGATTCAGGGAGGCTGCCCTGAAGGCACGGGCAAAGGCGGGCCCGGTTACACCATCAAAGGCGAATTTGCCGCCAACGGTTTTACGCAGAATAATATTGCGCACGTTCCGGGAGTGCTGTCCATGGCGCGGTTATCCTTTCCTTACGACAGCGCCGGCTCGCAGTTTTTTATATGCGTGGGCGAATGCTCTCATTTAAACGGCCAGTATGCCGCTTTCGGCATGGTAACAGAGGGAATGGAAGCGGTTTATGAAATAAGCGGAGTTGCTACCGGGATGCTGGATAAGCCCAAGGAGCCTCAGGTTATAAAGAGCATACGGGTGGATACCAGAGGAGTGGATTATCCTCGTCCGGAGAGCGCGAAATAAATTGCTTTTATATCAGACGATAAGATCAAAAAAACAATGCGGCGCATAATGGGAGATTTCCCGTTTTGGTGTTTTGCCGTTCTGGAGAGCAACGAGAGCGCGCTGAATATCATTAGAATAAGCGGCAGTTATGCTTTAAGCGCCGTACGCTCTTAAATAGAAATAAAGAATAAAAAGCATAAAGCCCGGCAAAAGGCCGGGCTTTATGCTTTTTAAGCCATGAAGTTTAATTCAAGAGCTTTTTAGAGCTATGAAAGCTTAAATTTTATCGTTGCAGCCCAGGACGTTAATAATCTTATGCTTTACAACCTCGGTAACGGCGTCTCTGGCGGGCTTGAGATACTGACGGGGGTCGAAATGGGTGGGGTTTTCGGCCAGATGCTTGCGGATAGCCGCAGTAACGGCCAGGCGCAGGTCTGAATCTATATTGATTTTGCAGACGGCCATGGAAGCGGCTTTGCGCAGCAGCTCTTCGGGCACGCCCTGCGCACCGGGCATTTCTCCGCCGAACTGCTCGATTATTTTAACATATTCGGGCATAACGCTGGAAGCGCCGTGCAGCACAATGGGGAAGCCGGGCAAACGGCGGCTGACTTCTTCCAGAATGTCAAAGCGGAGCTTGGGCTCTCCTTTGAATTTATAAGCGCCGTGGCTGGTGCCTATGGCTATTGCCAGGGAATCAACGCCCGTTTTGGATACAAATTCTTCCACTTCTTCAGGACGGGTATAGCTGGAATCGGCGTCCGAAACATTTACGTCGTCTTCTATTCCGGCAAGACGGCCCAATTCAGCTTCTACGCTTACGCCGTGATCGTGGGCGTATTCCACTACCTTGCGGGTAAGAGCGATATTATCCTCAAAGCTGTGATGAGAAGCGTCTATCATGACGGAGGTAAAGCCGCCGTCTATGCAGCTTTTGCAAAGCTCAAAGCTGTCGCCGTGGTCAAGGTGAAGCGCTATGGGCAGGCCCGAATCTTCGATGGCGGCCTGCACGAGATGCACAAGATATGTATGCTTGGCATATTTGCGGGCGCCCGAGCTTACCTGGAGAATAAGGGGAGCGTTGGTCTCCTTGGCGGCTTCGACTATTCCCTGAACGGTCTCCATGTTGTTTACGTTGAAGGCGCCTATGGCGTAGCCTCCTTCGTAAGCCTTTTTAAACATTTCCTTTGTGGTAACTAAGGGCATGAGAGTCAACTCCTTGCTATTATTTTTTTAATATTATAGTATGTTTCAGACGTTTTGGCCAGCACATTTTGCGCTTTGTTTCTAAGAGCATAGAATAAATTGCCTGAATGCGGGTAAATTTAAGTTGAAAATGTCCGTATATGTAGTATAATATAAGCATACTTCATTGAGGAGGTCTGTATGGACGGCATAAAATATTCGGTAATAATCCCAATGTATAACGAACAGGAAGTCATTAAGGAATCCTATCGGCGGCTGGACGGGGTAATGCGTCCTTTGGGGGAGGAATACGAGCTGATTTTTGTTAACGACGGAAGCCGGGATAAAACAATGGAAATCATGCTGGAAATCGCAAACAATGATAAGCATGTTAAAATAGTGGATTTTGCCCGCAATTTCGGACATCAGACGGCTGTTACGGCGGGCATGAAATATTCTTCGGGGGACGCGGTGGTAATTATAGACGCGGATTTGCAGGACCCTCCCGAACTCATTCCGGGCATGCTGGAAAAATGGAAAGAGGGCTATGAAGTGGTTTACGGCAAGCGCCTTAAGAGGGAAGGGGAAACTAAATTCAAGCTGTTTACCGCTAAAGCTTTTTATAAAGTGATTAATTCGCTCTCAGGCAATATGATACCTATGGACACGGGAGATTTCAGGCTTATAGACAGGGCTGTGGTGGACGCTATGAACGCCATGCCCGAGCATAACCGCTTTCTGCGCGGGATGGGCTCCTGGGTGGGATTCAGGCAGTACGCCTATGAATATAAGCGGGACGAGCGCTGGGCGGGCACTACCAAATATCCTCTTAAAAAGATGATTAAGCTGGCCAAGGACGGCATTATTTCCTTTAGCTCCAAGCCGCTGGAAATGCTGGGATTTTTGGGCTGCGCAATATCCGGGCTGTGCTTTTTATGGCTGCTGGTGCTGATTATATTGGCTATTTGCGGCGTATTTTTCATGCAATGGCAGCTTATTGTTTCATTTATGGGCATATTTGCCGGAATAATACTTATAGGAATGGGCATTTTGGGGGAATATATCGGCAGGATATATGACGAGGCCAAGGGGCGTCCTCTTTATACCGTATTGCGCACCATAAATTTTGATGTTCAGAAGTAAAGGAGACTAAAATATGTTTGATGCAAGACTGGAAAAACTGGCTCATAATTTAGTTAGCTATTCATGCCGCGTTCAGCCCGGTGAGAAATGTTTAATTGAATGCGTAGGGGATAGGGATCAGGAATTGGTAGTTCTGCTTATTAAGGAAATATACGCCGCCGGAGGCCTTCCTTTCGTATGCTCTCAGAATATAAAGGTAAAGCGCGCCTTGATTATGCAGGCCAATAAAGAGCAGCTGGAAATAATGGCGGCTAACGACGGGGCGCTGATGTCCCAGATGCAGGCCTATATCGGCATACGCGCTTCTGAAAACAGCTTTGAATTAAGCGATGTGCCCAATGAGCGCATGGAGCTTTATAATAAATTTTATAACGAGCCTGTCCACAGCCGAATTCGCGTTCCCAAGACAAAATGGGTGGTGCTGCGCTATCCTAACGATTCTATGAGCCAGCTTGCCAATATGAGCACGGAGAGCTTTGAGGATTTTTATTTTAACGTATGCAATCTGGACTATCAGAAGATGGATAAGGCTATGCAGCCCTTAAAAGAGCTTATGGAGCGCACGGATAAGGTGCATATTACAGGGCGGGGGACTGATCTGCGTTTTTCCATTAAGGGAATGAACGCCGTTAAATGCTCCGGGCGCTGCAATATTCCGGACGGCGAAATTTATACTGCTCCGGTTAAAGAGAGCGTAGAAGGAGTTATAACCTATAACACCCGTTCTCTGCACGACGGGTTTACCTTTGAAAATATCTGTCTGCGCTTTGAGAAGGGAAAAATAGTTTCCGCCGAGGCCAATGACGGCGAGCGCATAAACAAGATTTTCGATATGGATGAGGGCGCGCGCTATATAGGGGAATTTTCCTTTGGACTTAATCCTTATATAAACGACGCGATATTGGATACTCTTTTTGATGAAAAAATAGCCGGAAGCATTCATTTCACGCCCGGCATGGCTTATGACGACGCCTTTAACGGCAATAAAAGCGCGCTGCACTGGGATTTGGTTTATGTTCAAACTCCGGCTTTCGGCGGAGGGGAAATCTATTTTGACGACGTTTTAATCCGCAAGGACGGCCGTTTTACTCTCCCTGAGCTTCAAGGGCTCAATCCAGAAAATTTAAAATAAAGGAAGCAGAATATGAAAAAATTAGTTGTTTTCGCGCTCGCTTTATGCTGCGCGATCTCCTTTGCAGGCTGCGCCTCCGCCTCAGCCGAGGACGCCGCCCGGGCTTTTAACGGCTTTGTGTTTGATTATGACGCTCAGCAGCTTTATATTTCCGGCATGGCTCAGCTTTCATTTGGAGAAGGCCAGAGCCGGACGGTTTTGACGGACAATATGAGCGTCAAATTAAAATGGGAGGGCGAAAGCCGAATTGGAGAGCTCAAAAGCAGCGTGTCTATGGGCGAGCAGGAGCTTATGAATTATACGCTTTATTCCAGGGACGGCGCTGTTTTTGAAAATGGAGAGGATATAGGCCAGAGCCTGGATGTTCTTTTGGAAAATTCTTTTAATATGCAGACTGGAAAGAACATGCTGAGCAAGGACAATATAAAAAGCTGTGCTTTGGAGAATAAGGACGGCTGCCAGTTCTATAATATAACGATTAATAAGGACAGCGTGCCCGAGAGCTTGAGGGAAATGCTTGTTTCTTCGGGCGAGGGCGTGCTGAGCGACGCGGTTTTTACTAATGATTTGCAGGCGGAGGTTGTTTATAAGGACGGCAGCCCTCTGGAATTTACGCTAACCGCCGATATGACGGCTACTATGATGGGCACGGCGGATACGCCCCTTCAGGCTGTTATACATACCCAAATTAATGATTTTGAGGATTTCGTTATGGAGGATTAGATTTATTAACGGGGGGCGCCCGCGAAAAAAGCTGTTTGAAAAATTCAGGAGCAGTTTTTTAAACGGGCGGGCCGCGTTGAATAAGCAACTATTTCAACATTGAGCGCCTTATGTCAATTTAAAAAAAGTTTACAATCTCTTCTTTTTCGGCCGCTGTTTCCAATGGCCATAATCAAAAAATTGTGATATAATTCTTTTTATCTTAAAATTAGGGAGTAATACGGCTTATGAATAACGTGCATAAAGTTAAAATTATTTCGGATAGCACCTGCGATTTATCCCCAGAGCTTATTAAACGATATGACGTTGAAATTTTGCCTTTATATGTCACTCTGGGAGACGAGAGCTTAAAGGACGGCGTGGACATAACTCCCGACCAGCTTTACGCCTGGGCGGACGAACATAAAACCACTCCAAAGACTGCGGCCGTTACTCAGGCGGACGCGTATAATGTCCTGAAAAAATATGTCGAGCAGGGATGCCAAATTGTGTATACGGGCATATCTTCAGAGATGTCGGTATCATACGGCGTTGTGCAGCTTGCGGCCAAGGAATTTCCTGACGCTAAAATAGCCGTGGTGGATTCCAGAAATCTGTCCACCGGCGTAGGCCATGTTGTAATAAGGGCGGCTGAATTGGCTCAGGAGGGCAAGGACGCTTTTGAGATTAAAGAAGAGCTGGACCAATTTACTCCTCTTGTGCGGGCCAGCTTTGTTGTGGATACCATTACATATCTTTACCGCGGCGGGCGCTGCTCGGCCGTGGCTGCTTTTGGCGCGACGGCGCTTAATTTAAAGCCCTCCATTGTAGTGGAGAACGGCAAAATGCGGCCGGACGCCAAATATCACGGCAAAATAGACAGGGCGCTTAAAAAATATGTTCAGGCCATGGAACCGTCTCTTTTAAAGGCCTGTCCGGACAGGGTGTTTATAACCCATTCGGGCAGCAGCGAAGAAACGGTTAACGCTATTAAACGCTATTTGGAAGAATTGAATTATTTTAAGGAAATACTTATAACCAGAGCGGGATGCGTTATTTCCAGCCATTGCGGGCCGGGCACGCTGGGCGTGCTTTATGTTGAGCAAATTTAATATATTGCAAGCAGTCAGCTTTAAACGGGGCCCGCGGAATAAACCGCGGGCCCCGGCAGTTGCATGCTTGAGTATTTTGGGCGCAGGAGCGCCTTTAAGCTAAGTATTTTTTACTTTTTATCTTATGCCGCCGCAATCGCAGCCGCATCCGCAGCCGTTTCCTGAGCCGTCCAGCTCGGGCGGGAATATGGGAAGATTGAAAAATTCATCGCAGACTTCCGAAGCGAATTCCTCGCAGGGCGGGATACGGCAGAAGCCGTAAGCGGGCACGACAAGTTCAACGTCAGCGACTATCTTAAGTATTACAGTTACGCAGCTGGTAAGGCGGAAGGTGTTATCGGCCAGATAGCAGCCCTGCACGCATATTGCGCTGACAATGGTATCCACCATAAACGGAATAATGGATTCGTCGGGCACAAACAGCACAACGTCCTTGCAGACGGTGATTATGCCGTTGCCGCGGCCTTCCTGGCAGTTGGCGTCCTCGAAGAGGATTTCAACGGGGATATCCACTTTGCAGCGAACCCGCGCGAAATTGGGGCGATCGCAGAGACGGTCTATGCAAAGGTCGCGCACGCAGCCCTTGGTGTTGGTGCTGCGGCAGCTTATAAAGGTTATGGGCGCCGTAAACTGCGCTCCTGCCGGACATATATCCACCAGCTTGACATTTACATTGTCCAGCTGCTCCTGCTGCATGCAGGAATCATATACTTTCTTTACTTGTATGCAAACTCTTTCTGTAAGCCCTCTGGTGCAGTCTCCGGTAATTCTGCCGGGGCATATGTCATTATCGCTGCTGCGATATGAATAAAAAGACATAAAGGCTCCTCCTTAATTTATATTTGAAATTCAATATAGAGCATAAGTTCTGTATTTCAATAATATCTTATGCGCATGACGGCCTGCGCGTGCGGGTTAAGTTTTATTTCGGTTGCGAAAAAGGGCCGGACATGGTATAGTTATCAATGCTGGCTTTGTGTATTAGAGTATTGTCTTGGGGTGCTTTGAAAATTGCGCGGCGAAGCGGGCGCTTCATTTTCCTATAAGCGCATTGCGCCCTGATTATATTGCCTAATCAGCCTTTAATATAATTTTATGCCAGCGGGGAGTTTATATGAACAGCAATTGGAATCAAATTGGAATCTCGCCGGCGGATATATTGCTTCCACGGCCGGAATACCGCGAAAATTTCTGCGTTGTCGCATGCGACCAATTTACTTCGGAGCCGGCTTATTGGGAGGAGACGGAGAGCATTGTAGGCGGCGGATATTCGGCGCTGCGCCTCATATATCCGGAGATTTATCTTAACGAGCGGCCGGAGGAGCGTATAAATGAAATTAACCGCAATATGCGGGAATATTTAGAGCAGGGAGTTTTTCAGGAATATTCAAATTCAATTATATATGTTGAGCGCACGCTCATGGACGGACGGCTGCGCAAAGGCCTGGTGCTTGCCGTTGACCTGGAAAAATATGATTATTCGCCCCAGTCATCCTCTTTAATAAGAGCGACTGAAGGAACAATCGAGAGCCGTCTGCCCGCCAGAATAAGAATAAGGCGGAACGCGCCTTTGGAGCTGCCGCATATTATGCTTTTGATAGACGACAGGGAGCAGACGGTTATAGAGCCTTTGGCTGAAGAAGGCTTAACGCCCGTTTACGACATGCCTCTTATGCAGAACGGCGGCCGGGTAAAAGGCTTTTTGCTGGATGAGGAGAATCAGGAGAGGGTTTTTAACGCCCTTTCAGCCTTGGCTTCGCCGGATAAGCAGCAGGCTAAATATTCTCTTAAAGAGCCTGCGCCCCTGCTTTTATACGCCGTAGGAGACGGAAATCATTCTCTGGCGTCGGCTAAATCATATTGGGAGGGCCTGAAGAAAACTATTTCTCCTGAAGAGGCAAAGAATCACCCTGCCAGATACGCTCTGGTGGAATTGGTTAATCTGCATGATTCGTCCCTGGTATTCGAGCCAATCCACAGAGTGCTTTTTAACGTGCAGCCGGAAAAAATATTAAAGGCTTTGGAGGAACGCTGCGGTTTTGCTTCGGAAGGCCAGGGCGTGGAAATAGTCTTTAACGGGCAGTCCCGCTTTGTGCATTTTGCCCGTCCGGCGCATCAGCTCAGCGTGGGCACTCTTCAGAAATTTTTAGACGGCGTTCTGGAGGAATTTGCCGGAGCTCGGCTGGATTATATACATGAGGAGGAAACCGTGCGCGATTTAGCGGCCAGAGAGGGAAATATGGGCTTTATTCTTTCACCAATGAGCAAGAACGAGCTGTTTAAAGCGGTTATATTGGACGGGCCCCTTCCCCGCAAGACATTTTCTATGGGGAGCGGCAGGGATAAGCGTTATTATCTGGAAGCCAGGCGTATAAAGCCCTGACGGGCAAAACAGTTTGACAGGCCAATGACTCATAAATATAATTCTATATAAATTCTTACTAAGGGGAGCAAAGGGTAATGGGTATAAAAGTAACGAAATTTGGAGGCAGCTCGCTGGCCAATGCGGAGCAGTTTAAAAAGGTTATTTCTATTTTAAAAGCGGACGCGGACAGGCGGTATGCCGTGCCTTCGGCGCCGGGCAAGCGTTTTAGCGGGGATGATAAAATTACCGATCTCTTATATAAATGCCACGATATCGCAACGGCCGGCAAGAGCATAGAGCAGGTGTTTGATAAAATCCGTTCCAGGTATATGCATATAGCTCAGGAATTAGGGCTGGATTACAGCCCTGAGGAGGAATTGGAGCGTATATGCCGAAATATCCAGAAAGGGGAAAAACGGGATTACGTCGCATCGCGCGGGGAGTATCTTAACGGTATTATCCTGGCGCAGGCTTTGGGCTGGGATTTCATTGACGCGGCTGATGTAATCTTTTTTGACGAGAACGGCATATTTGACGCGGAAGGGACTAACAGCGCGGTTGCCAAATGTTTATCGGAGCATCCCTATGCAGTTATTCCCGGCTTTTATGGGCGGAGAGCGGACGGCAGCGTTAAGACTTTTTCCCGCGGCGGCTCGGATATAACCGGTTCTATTGTGGCGCGGGCGGTTGATGCGGAATTATATGAAAACTGGACGGACGTCTCGGGCTTTATGGTGGCCGATCCCAGAATAGTGGTTAATCCTGCTGTGATTAGGACGGTTTCTTATCGTGAGCTGCGCGAATTATCTTATATGGGCGCGACCGTTTTGCATGAGGACGCCATTTTTCCCGTGAGCCATTGCGGCATTCCCATTAATATTAAGAATACCAACCATCCTGAAGACGCGGGGACTATGATAGTCTCGGATAAAAGCAGGGATATAAGAGAGGGCCTGGTAACGGGCATAGCAGGGCGCAAGGATTTTACGGTTATAACTCTGGAAAAGGATATGATGAACACCGAGCGGGGCTTTGGCCGGAAAGTGCTTACAGTGTTTGAAGAGTACGGAGTATCCTTTGAGCATATGCCTACCGGAATTGACACAATGAGCGTGGTGGCGTCGGATAAGGAATTATATGGAAAAAAAGAGGAAATACTCAATGCGTTGAAAAAGAGCGTTCATCCCGACAGTGTAGTGGCTGAGGATAATCTGGCCATTATCGCAGTAGTGGGGAGGGGTATGGTGCGCGCCGTGGGGACAGCCGGACGCGTGTTTTCCGCATTAAGCCGGGAAAAAATCAACGTCCGCATGATAGACCAGGGTTCGAGCGAATTGAATATAATAGTAGGCGTGGATAATGAAAAATTTGAAGCGGCTATAAGCGCGATATATAATGAGTTTTTTAATTAAGGCGTATGCGTTTCTGGCTTGCTTGGCCGGGCTCATTTCAATGGTTTATGATAAGCGGCAGGCGATTGTGGGCGGACGCCGGGTGAGAGAAAAAACCTTGCTTTTAATAGCTGCTTTAGGCGGCGGAGCCGGGAGTTTAGTGGGCATGCTGCTGGCATGGCATAAGGTGAGAAAGCCGAAATTTATAATTTTGGTGCCTTTGTTTTTTATACTTCAGGTTGGTTTGATTTGCTGGCTTGAGTTTAAAGGCGTAATATGAAATTGAAAAGGGGCGTTTGCGTTTAGGCGGGAAAAATATAAAACAAATGCGTTTTGAGGCGGAAATGGGCTTGTTTTGCCTGCGGGCTGAAATATTTTCTGCAGGTCTTTGCTCCCTTTTGAGCGCGCCGTTTCTTAATTGCATTGCCTGGATAATTTTTGTTTTAAGACCATCCTGGGCGGGGGCAAATTTGCCGCGGGGATGGTTTTAAGTTTTTTATGCAAATTTTTTATCAAAAATTTTTTAAAAATTATTTACGGGGCGGCTTATTTGATGTATAATATCAATAATATATCAGCAGGAATTCTTTTATAATTTTAAGGGGTTTGCCTGCAAAAAAATTAGGGAGGAATTTATTATGCCATTTTGTGAAAAATGCGGCGCCAAGATGGAGGAAGAGGCGAAATTCTGTCCGTCCTGCGGAGCGGGCGTAAACGGTCAGCAGTCTCAGAATTCGCAGTCGGGAAATTTCCAGGAGACAATAAACAAATATATGCAGACGGATGATAATACTTCTGAATTTGAGCAGGAGGATATTAATCAGAACAAGGTAATGGCCGTGCTTGCCTATATCGGGATTTTAGTTTTAGTGCCTATTTTGGCCGCGCCCAATTCAAAATATGCGCGTTATCACGCCAATCAGGGATTGATACTCTTTTTAGCGGAAATTTGTCTGGGAGTGGTAATAGGAATTTTCTCCTGGATACCCGTGCTGAATATTATTATCAGCATTTTAGGCGGTCTGGTTTCCTTGCTGTTTTTTGTGTTCGCGATTATAGGCATTGTGAACGCTTGTCAGGGCAAAGCTAAGGGCCTGCCTATTTTCGGCAAGTTTAAGATACTTCATTAATTTTTCAGCTTTATATTAAAATGCCCAAAAGCGCGTTCTGAATGAACGCGCTTT